>Ga0308022_1000379_pt1 | contig 16994 bp, 13 predicted proteins | sample Neamet353_FD_201297 | JGI IMG/M metagenome (GOLD analysis project Ga0308022, IMG submission 201297) | Marine microbial communities from water near the shore, Antarctic Ocean - #353 | ecosystem: Environmental > Aquatic > Marine > Unclassified | place: Southern Ocean | collected 2014-10-02 | reverse complement strand
TAGGAAGGGATTTCTACCAAACCTGCTGATTGTGCAGCTCTAAATCTTCGCTCACCAGAAATAATCTGGTATTTCAAAGCGCTAATTTTCCTTAATGTAATGGGCTGTATTATGCCTAACTCTCGAATGCTGTCCTCAAGACTTTTGAGTGTTTTTTCTTCAAAGAACTCTCTCGGTTGAGTTTTGTTTCTATGAATGTTTCCGATAGGAACCATGGCGATATTCCCCGCCATTTGACCAATGTACTTAGGTTTTAAATACTTATCAGTTGTCGAAGGGTGATCTTTCGTGTCGATCTCCCGAGTCATTTCAGCGAGTTTGGATTTCATCCCAAGACTGAAGTCACGATAATCTTGAATATCGTTGATCCCCCTTCCTAAGCCACCTTTAGATTTCACCTTATTCGACATCCTTCTATTCGTCATTTATTTTAACAAATCACTGAGAAATTTTTCTTCATCTGGAATCTTCGTCATCTCGTTTCGTTGGAGAATTTCTCTTGCAAGATTGAGGTAGTTTACAGACCCTTTGCATGTAGCGTCATGAAGGATGATAGACTCTCCGAATGATGGCGCTTCGCCGAGACGGGTATTTCTATGTATGACAGTGTTGAGTACTAAGTCTTGGAAGTGAATACGTACCTCTTCCACAACTTGGTTAGCTAAGCGAAGTCGAGTATCGTACATGGTGAGAAGGATACCTTCGACTTCCAGGCGTGGGTTCAATTGTGTTTGGACTATTTTAATCGTATTCAAAAGCTTGCCTAAGCCTTCTAGAGCAAAGTATTCACATTGCACAGGGATTAAAACAGAATCAGCGGCAGTCAGACCATTTAAAGTGACAAGCCCCAAAGAGGGTGAGCAATCGATGATGATGAAGTCATACTGGTCTCTAACCTGTTCAAGCAATTGACTCATCTTGCGCTCGCGTTGAGCAACATCGACCAATTCAATTTCTGCACCTATCAAATCTAAATTAGAAGGGAGGACATCAAGGTTGGGGGAGGTGGTGGGGACAATGCAGTCATTTATTTCTGCCATGCCCATTAATGCTTCGTAAGTGCCGTTTTTAACAGAATAAGGATCAACTCCTACGCCACTAGATCCGTTTGCCTGAGGGTCAGAATCAATAAGCAGTGTTTTGTATTCTAAAACGCCTAAGCATGCACCTAAATTAATGGCAGTTGTGGTTTTCCCAACTCCTCCTTTTTGATTCGCAATTGCAATAATCTTTCCCATTCGAATATTTTTTGACCATTAATACAGTCCTTCGCTAAGGTAGAAGTCTATTGGCTTTGTTCTAGAGAAAGTTTTACACATTAAACCCTATACCTTCTATGGCTTTAGGCATGTTTGTGTTCGTGATTTGTGGAAAAAGTAAAGGTTGAACCGTAGGTTAGTTCACACTTAGGTTGGAGTTGTTTCGACCTTCCTTTCTATAAGTCGTCGAAATTAACATCATCCTCAGAGCTGATTTCTTTGTCAGCTTTACCCTCGTCCTCAGGGCTAACTTCTTTGTCAGATTCAGTCTCGCTCTCAGAGTTTTCTTCAGCTGGACTCTCCTCAACAGGAGGGTTCGCATCATCATGAACTTTACGTTCTGCAATAGGGTCACGATACTTGCCCGAGGACATAAGCTCCTTAATCTTATCAGTAGCATCGATAAATCCATCTTCGAATTTTTCGAAATCTTCTCTGTAAAGGAATAGCTTGTGCTTTGAGTAGGTAACGTTTCCGCTGTTGTCAAAGTTCCTCTTACTTTCTGTAATTGTCATATAAAGGTCTTTGCCTCTCGTCTCTTTTACATCGAAAAAGTATGTTCGTTTACCAGCACGAACTCTTACTGAGTATAACTCCTCTCTGTCTTTATTGTCGTTTCCGTAATCTGACATCTTACTCGCTCTATTTTATTAAATTATTTTATCAGAATGATGCCACAAGTTAGGTGAAAACTCACTTTGTTAGATATACAGAACCACTTTTAGTTCTGGGATATCCAATTTGGTCCACCCAAACAGCCTCCCAAATGTACAATCCATTGGGGCAGAAATGTTGACCATTATCACCTTTTTCACCAAGCCAAGGAGTCTGATAATCAAGTGTTTCCCAAACCAATTCCCCCCATCTATTTACGACCCTCAATCTATAGGCACTCGCCCCTAAAACTACTGGAAGCCAAACATCATTTAACCCATCTCCATCAGGAGTGAAAGCCGTAGGAGCATAAAACACAGATCCGCTCACGCTCACTTGCCCTGCAGCAGTATTTGTACACCCTGCAGCATTTATAACGGTTAAGGTTATATCGTATAAGCCCCCATCTGAATATATATACTCTCCTTCGCATCCCTGAAGACTTCCTCCATCTCCGAAATTATAAAAACAATCTACATCTTGGTCACCGATATACTCAATCTGTACAATAGGGTCTAATATGTCAACCACATTAGGCGTGACGTCAAAGGCAGCAAAAGGGATGGGGTAGGTAGTCACTAAGTCTAGCTCTAGTTTGTTGAGGCTCCTTACACAGTATCCACTGGTAGTCATTTCGAGCTCAACAGGAAAATTTCCGGAGCCTGTATATACATGGACAGCATTCACTGAATTAGCGGTGCTTCCATCACCGAAATGCCACAAATATGTGGTTGCTGTATTTGTTGAGCTCAGGTTAGTGAATGAAACTTGATGAGGTGGGCAACCGAGAAGTGGGCCTGCAGAAAAATCAATTGTGGGGTCAGCAATAGCCTCGACTTGTTCGGAGTAATTTTGGGTACAGCCCTCAAGCCCGGGCACTTCTGCTGTTAGGGTTACGGTATAAATTCCAGGCTCATCGTATATCAGGTTGAGCACAGTGTTGTTGTTCACAGTGGCCATGGAAATTTCTCCTCCAAAATCCCATGTGTAAACAGTATTTAGGTCTACAGAAGCGGTGCCTGTCATAGAGAAATTATGAGAGGAAAAGCAATCTGGATCAGGAGCGTTAAAAATCGGTTCTAAAAGATATTGTATTTCAACATTTGCAGTAGTAAAGTCCGGACATGTAAATGGAGCGTATGCAGTAAGTGTAACTGTATATAATCCAGAGTCCGCGTATGTGAACTCAGGTTCTGGTTCTGTGGAGAAGTCGCCGCCAAAGGGTGAGCCGAAGTCCCACAGATAGGTTTCGGCGTTCGTAGAGTTGTTTTCGAATGTGAAGGTGAGACCTTGACAGAAACCTGTTTGATCCTCCATAGATGCAGAGGGTTGTTCAGGTGCGATCCATGTAAACTCATTGTTCGCTGTACATCCGTGGTTGTTAACAGTTAGGGTTATATTCCAGTTGTCATCGTTGCTAAAATCCACTCCTGATGGAGCAGGTATGTTCGCGGAAACAGGAGCTCCAGAGGGACCGAAATCCCAAAAATATGTGGCTTCATTGTTCATGGTGCCTGTCACGATGAAGTCGAAAGTTTCAGTCCCCAGTATGCAATTAAAATCAGCCATCTCAATGACAGGGTCTAGGGGCATATATACATCAAATATCTGCGTAGATGTGTCCGCACAAGGCCAGGTAGGGTTGGCAATCAGAGTGACTATATAATTCCCCACATTTGGAAAAGTAAACGAAGGCTCTATTTCAGTGCTAACGTCAGAATCGGTTCCTTCTACTCCGAAGTCCCAAATAAAATCATCTGCATTGATAGAGTTGTTTTCAAATTGAAGCGTTTCTCCTATGCACAGTTGCTCCGGTTGCTGAGGAGTTACAGCAGCTACGATATTTGCATCACACATAGTTACATTAAACTGGAAATCTCTCAATACGCGTCCAAGTGATACTCCATCTCGAAATTCTTCTACGCAAATCCCCATGGCGTACTGCCCAGGAATAGTTGGTGTTCCAGTAATGAAACCAGTTAAAGGGTCAATTGCAAATGCTGGGTCCGAAGCAATGGGGTAGCCTGAAGAATAACCCCCAGCATAGGGTATACTCGAGTAGGGTGGGTTGGAGGGTGGATTGGGAGCTGGTGTGTTAGGTCCATTCCCTGCTGCGGGGCTAGGTCCGCCTCCGTCAAACGGAGCGCAAAAAGAGTAAACGAGCTCATCACCATCAGGGTCAATAGCTGCGTGGTTAAAGAAGAATCCGAAATTTGCACATAAAGCAACCGGTGGAAACTCTTGGAAAACAGGAGAGCTATTCGGACCATTTATCTCATTGGTAAACGGAATGTGAATCATAGCTGTCATCCCTGGATTGTCAGTGCCTCCATCATTCGCAAGGTTGCTAATCGACGGGTTTCTGCAACACCTTTGCCAAGCGACTTCGAAACCACCAGCTGTGCCGAGCATTAATGTTTTCGTGTATGTTGCTTCCTCTACGCAAAGTCCTGGAGGAGGAGAGCCACATGGATTAGTCATGATGACGGGCACGTTTTGGATAGTGCTGGCGTTTAAGAAAACGTCATGAACCTGTTGCAGTTGGTTGGTTGCACTATAAAAAACCCCTAGATAAATGATGTCATCGAAGTCAGTTTGTTGTGTATTTGCCGGCCCACATTCCCTGTAAACTTTCAGGGTTATCAGGTAATTCCCTCCTCCCAGATCTTCGTAATACATCTCACTACCTATAAGGTGTGTAGCACCTGCCTCAAAAGAAAAGGCTGTTAAAAACAGTCCAGTTATTATCTTAAATATCAATCTCACGCTATAAAGGTAAGCGTTTCACTATCTTCACGCCGTGCAAAAAGAGGAAGAAAAGGCAGTTCCCGTCCCATTCGTGGACCTGGAACTCCACCCAAATATAGAAGATGGACTCGCAGCGATGGGATTTGAAAACGCTACGCCTATTCAGGCTCAGGCGATTCCTCACATCCTTCGCAACAAGGATATGCTTGGTATAGCCCAAACAGGAACTGGTAAAACCGCTGCCTTCTTACTCCCAACAATGGATATCATTCTTGATTCTCCTGACAATGGGAAAGTAAAGGCCTTAGTGGTAGTACCAACGCGCGAGCTTGCGATGCAAATTGATCAGGCAGCCGAAGGTTTCGGTTACTACACGGGTGTAACCAGCCTTGCTATTTATGGTGGAGGCTCTGGAAAAGAATTCTCTCGTGAGAAGCAAGCTTTGAAGGAGGGGTCTGATATTGTTGTTGTGACCCCAGGCAGGATGCTTTCACATCTCAATCTAGGATACGTAGATCTCTCTGAGCTCGAAGTCCTCATCCTTGACGAAGCAGACCGCATGCTTGATATGGGTTTCCATCAAGACATTATGCGAATTGCTTCTCATTGTCGCAAAGGATGCCAAACCTTGCTGTTCAGCGCCACCATGCCTGACAGAATGCGATCTTTAGCTCATGAGCTCTTGAATGACCCAGTAACTGTCCAGCTCGCTCTTTCGAAGCCATCAGCAAATGTCAAGCAAAGTGCCTTCGTCGTTTTCGAACACCAAAAAGATGATGTTCTTGTCGATTTACTCAAGGGGCTTAATGTTAAATCTGGCATCATATTCACCTCTCGAAAACGCACAGTAAACCAAGTGGTTCGTGCCCTTCGTCAGGCCGGTCTCAAGTGCGATAAGATCTCATCAGATCTCAAACAAGAAGACAGAGAAAAAGTTATGCTTGGCTTCCGTCAAAAGGTAATCCCTTTGCTTGTGGCTACAGATGTTGTGTCTCGTGGAATCGATATTGACAGCATCGAAGTCGTCATAAACTATGATGTGCCTCCTAACGAAGAAGACTACGTACACCGTATCGGTCGAACTGCTCGTGCAGAACGTAAAGGTGAAGCATTCACACTCATCACGCCTGATGATATGCGGCGATTTGGGAATATAGAAAAACTAATCGAACGCAAAGTCGAGAAGCTTAAACTCCCTTCTCGAGTAGGTCCGGGTCCAGAATACGACCCTAACTACCGTGGCGGAGGTGGTAGAGGTGGACGAAGTGGTGGAGGAGGTGGACGAAGTGGTGGCGGTGGTGGTGGTAAAGGTCGCCGATAAACTAAATATCGTTATTCCTTTTCAGTACTAGTTTGTTTTTCTCTAGCGCTTTCTTTCCTCTTTTTAAGCAGTAATTTTCGAAAATCCTTTTTGATTTCAGTAATCGAAATGGCACGCTTTGCATCGAGTATATCAAAGCAATCGATAATAAATGAGCTGTTCAGATCTATTTCTTTTTTCTTTAACTCACCCCTTTGAGTCACTCCTTGAGCGTATTCTTTGTCTGAAATTGAATCAGGATTTTTTTTCGTACTGCGAAGATGTAAATATTCTTTTTTTAGCTCCGCAATTGCATCCTCAAGCTCTACGGCACGCACGAAAAAAGCAGTGCTTTCATCTGGAGTTAATTCTAATTTTTCAGTAAAGAAAGCAACTTTAAGAGTTTCAATTCTTTCTTGTATCTGAGACCTTTCGTCGTTTGAAACCTCCTTTTGGCTGAGTGCGGGAGCAATTGTAAGGGAAATGAGTAGTGTGGTAAAGAGTAGTTTTTTCATCATTTATGATTTTGTTATTCGGGTTGTGGATTAAAGTAATTCAGACTCTTCATCTGTGAGTTCTTCTTAATCCCCCAAGCACTAGCGCTTGATAATCCCCCTATTCAAGTTGTTAAAGTCAGTTGAATCTATAAAATGAAAAAGTTTAGGGAAGAAATTTAGGTGATCGTTAGCTTTCTTCGCGCGTTTAAAGTGTAGAAAAGGACTGCCCCGCCTAAGAAAAGTGCTGTCGAAATGAGTTCAGCTTGTGTCATGGTGATGCCAAGCAAATCAAAAGTTGTGTTTACACGAATTTTCTCGATAAAGAATCTCTCCGTTCCGTTCATCATCAGGTAGATGGCGAAAAGTAGCCCCGCAGATTTCAATCTCGTTCTTAAAGACCAAAGGACTAGGAACAGGATTACAGATATTGTTGTCTCGTACAGTGAAGTAGGATAAACAGATGGGTCGAGAACGGTTCCGTAGCCTGGATATATAGATAAGGAGTCAGATTCAGAGATGAATCGACCTACTCCATTCACGTTGTTGGGGAAATTATAGCTCCAGGTCCAATCTGGTAGCCAGCTCATCCATGATGGTTGGTTGGTTGGGTTGGGAATGCCCCAGTCGCCATCGCCAGAAATTTGGCATCCAAGTCGACCTATTCCGTAACCGAGCATGAGAGAAGGTGCTGTGGCGTCGGCAACATTTAGGAAGTTAAGTTTGTAGTGTCGGGTATATGCATAGACGCTCAATCCACCTACGATAAGTCCGCCGTAGATCGTAAGTCCTCCAATAAAGGCGTTGAGGCTGGGGTTCTTGAAGAAAGCTATGAATTGCTCGGGATATTCGATTAGGTGGAAAAGCTTGGCTCCGAGTATGCCTCCTATTGCTGCGACGGTAAGTATTCCTCCTACGTGCTCAGATGGTGCTACTTCGGTGGTTTCCATTTTAGGTTCAGGCAGAGCGTTTTTACGGCCATCGAAATAACGCCACCCGCCCAGCAGTACAGCAAGGGCTAAGCCGAGGGGTATGCTTCCTTCAGAGGAGAAAAGGTGTGCTTGAGGTAGAGAGCCTCCGTCAAACAGGGTCCCGGCATTGATTGCGAGGTATAAAAACTTCCAGCCGAAAAGAAATCCGATAAACGCTTGAGAGATTATTTCAAAAGGGGTGGCAGGGAGACCCTGAAGTGATTGGATTTTGTTTGGACTGAAAACTCCAGAAGTAGTTAAGCGGAGAAACTCAAGGCGAATGAAATATCCACCGATTAAGAAGGCCATGGCAACAAAGAATCCGAAGCTGTTGACTAATTTCAGGAAGGGGAGATCAAGTCCGAGCAGGTCCTTTAAAGCAAAGTATAAATTTGGGTACATTTCTTGTTAATTTACGCTTCCAAGGACAAATCCGTTAGGATTGATGGTGTTGAGACGTAGTGAGGTGGTGGTGTTTCGAGAGACAGTATTCAAATTTACAGCAACACGTACATATTCCGGTGTGTATCCGAAAACAAGATCTTCATCTTCAGAAGATTCGATTAGTACTTTTGACATGCTGCCAATGAATTTTTCATAATGCTCGCGTTGTTTTTTAAGGCTTAGAATTCTCAGCATTTTATTGCGATTTTGCCTTGTAGGAACGGGGATGACGTCGTCGATTCTCAGCGCTGTTGTGTTTGGACGTTCACTATAAGTAAATACGTGTAAGTAGCTGACATTAAGTGAGTTTATGAAATCATATGTGTCTTGAAAGTTCGAGTCACACTCACCAGGAAAGCCCACGATTACATCAACCCCAATTCCAGCATGGGGCATTTTTTTGCGGATGTAATCTACACGAGAACGGTAGAGATCAGATCTGTATCTACGCCTCATTGCAGAAAGGATTTCGTCGGATCCTGATTGAAGGGGGATGTGAAAATGGGGCATAAATTTGGAAGACTCTGCAACGAAATCTATGATGTCTTCTGACAGTAGATTAGGTTCTATGCTCGAAATTCTGTATCGTTCTATTCCTCCCTCTAACTTGTCGAGTTCCTGAATGAGTTCAAGCAGAGTTTCTCCATTTGCTTTGCCGAAATCCCCAATATTTACCCCAGTTAAAACGATTTCTTTAGCTCCCCTTTTGATTGCTTCGCGAGCTGATTCAAGGGTTTGAACAATTGTACCTGAACGAGAGCGTCCGCGGGCGAGAGGTATTGTGCAGAAGGCACAGAAGTAATCACACCCATCCTGAACTTTCAGGAACGTTCGTGTTCTGTCACCACTAGAAAATCCGGGAATAAAGTCCCGTACCTCCTTGATTTCTCCTACGCGTATTTCACCAAGGCCTGAGGCTTTCTTAGTTAGTTCGTTTAGCAAGGAGGGAAGATTGAATTTCTCGTTTGCGCCAAGAACCAGGTCAACACCCTCAATCGCAGCTATTTCCTCAGGTTTGAGTTGGGCGTAGCACCCTATTACTACGATGAAAGCGATGGGGTTAGACTTGAGTGAGCGACGCACGAAATTGCGACATTTCGAATCGGCGTTGTCTGTCACACTACATGTGTTTATTACAACGACATCAGGAGTCTCATCAATGTTGACTCGTGCAAACCCACCTTCGGATAGCTGTCTTGCAACAGTCGAAGTTTCACTGAAGTTGAGTTTACAACCAAGCGTATGAAATGCTACTGTACCACCTGAAATCATTCCGCGAAGTTAATTCCATTATGATTTAATATAAGAATTGCAATTTTGTATTAACTTGCAGAACCTGTTTCGAAAATTAAACACCTACAACTATGCGTAATGTTCTAAAGTTAAGTGTTATAGCTATTTTTAGCTTCGCTTTTAATTCTGTTTTAGCCCAAACTTTTACAAACGGCGCTTCTTTTCTCCCTGCGGAATATCACAGTGGAGGTTGTGTAGGATTCACAGATATGGACGGTGATGGATTTGATGACATTATCGTACTTGACGAAAGTGAGATGCTTCACGTTCTTTATCAAGGTCCTGACGGTTCTTTCAGTGATGTTGACTATGGTTCTGTTAGCGACAATAACCAGTGGGGTATGTGTGTTGCCGATTTCGACAATGACGGACACAAAGACGTATTCTCTGGTGGATCATATGATGGAGTTCACGTTCAGCATATTACTGCACCGGGGGTGAATACATCGATGGAGCTTGAAGATGGCAATATGTTTATGCAAGCATGTAACTGGGCAGACATCAACAACGATGGATACCTAGATGCTTTTGGTTGTCACGATGATGGTCTTAGCCGTATGTGGGCTGGTTCTTCAGATGGGTCATTAACACCAGCACCAGGTCTTATACCGCTAGATGATTACCTCCTTGCAGATTACGATGGGAACGATCACTCTGGGAACTACGGTACAGTATTCACGGATTTCGATAACGATGGTGATATTGATTTGTTTATTGCCAAATGTCGCCAGTTTATTAATGAGCCTTATGATCCTCGTCGAATCAACCAGCTCTGGGTGAACGACGGAAACGGAAACTTCACAGAGGAAGCAAATGAAAGAGGCTTGGTTTTTTACGAACAGAGTTGGACTGTGGATTTTGCAGACACTGATAACGATGGAGATTTTGATTGTCTCATCACGAACCACAGTACCACACTCTTCCTTTTCGAAAATGATGGATTGGGATACTTTACAAACATTACAGATGGAAGCGGCCTAGATATTTCAGGGTTCTTCCTGCAAGCGAAGATGGAGGATTTCGACAACGATGGATATGTTGATTTGGTTTACTCAGGAGGAGTTCACCAGTACTTACACAACAACGGCGACAATACATTCACGGAAATCTTAGGGACATTTCCTGGAGATGATACGATGCATAGTTTTGCATTTGGAGATGCCAATCGTGATGGGGCTGTTGACTTGTATGCGAGTTACGGTGATGGATATGTAAATTCAGATTCGGATCATGAAGATATACTTTGGGTGAACGAAGGAAATGACAACAACTGGATCACTTTTGAGCTAGAGGGATTCCAGTCTAACATTGATGCTGTAGGAGCGAAAGTTGTTATCACAGGTGACTTCGGAACTCAAATCCGTGAAGTCCGCTCAGGTGAGAGCTACGGAATTACGAATACGTTTTCTTGTCATTTCGGTTTAGGCACCTCGGAATCTGTAGAAACAGCAACTGTCTTTTGGCCCAGTGGCTTAGAAACAATCCTTGATCTGCCAGACATCAACCAGTACCACACAATCTTCGAAGCCCCTTGCTTGGTAGATGTTGTGATTGAATCTTCAGCGTATGGATTCTGCCCAGGAGACTCTGTGGTGATCACATCTCCTTTGGGTTTTGAGACTTACTCTTGGTCTAATGGCGTAACTGATTCAAATACGATTACAGTAACCGATGGAGGTAACTACAGCATTGTAGTAACCAACTTAGAGGGGTGTGGAGGTGTTTCTAATGTTGTCTCCGTGATTGAAGTTATAGGAGATGCTCCGACCATCGACATAGATGGAGACTTAAACCTATGTGATGGAGGTGATATTACGATGACGGCCAGTAACGCAGCGACCTGGGTTTGGTCTACAGGAGAAGAAACCCAATCGATAGTTGTTAGTTCATCAGGTACGTACAGCGTGTCAACTGTCGATATTTGCTTTAATGCCAACGATTCAGAACAGTATTCAATTGTGGTGTATGATTCTCCTGTCGGTCCTCCGATGTTGACGGCTTCAGCTTCTTTACTTGAATCCCCAGCTTCTGTAACTTTAGAGGCAACAGGGGGTGATAATATTAAATGGTACGACTCTGAGTTGGACGGTAATCTTCTTGCAACGGGTTCTTCATACGTAATAGAATTGCTTGAATCGTCAACCACATTTTGGGCTTCCTCTTCACACATTACCTCAGGTGATTTAGTTTCAGGAGGTGAAATGGAAACTCAACAAGCTGGTCAGTATCACTCTAATAGTGGACGTTGGCTTGAATTTGATGCTTATGAGGATATGCTGCTACGTAGCGTTACTGTTTATGCAAATGGAGCTTATGACAGAACTGTCGAACTTATTGATAATTTCGAGAATGTCATTGCTACGACAACACTATTCGTTGAAGATGGTGAAAACGTTTTAGATCTGAATTTTATGGTTCCTGCTGGAACTAATTATGGACTGCGCTCTGCGACAAACAACCCACAGCTTTGGCGTGAAGGAACAGATTCAGATTTGTCTTACCCTTACCCATTAGGCTCTCTAGGTTCTATTACACAATCTACTGCGGGCCCATCATTCAGTTATTACTATTTCTTCTACAACTGGCAAGTGGAGCCACTTCCAATCGAATGTGAATCAGATCGCGCTTCTGTTGCAGTGTCTGTTACAGGCCTCTCAGAGTTGTTGTCTGCCGCTCAGTTCTCTCCTGAACTTAGCCCAAATCCGGCTCTTTCTTCATCCCATGTGTCGATCACAAATTTCCCTACATTCCCTTGCGAAGTGTCGATATCGGATATTAGCGGCAGAGTAGTCTTCATCGGTTCCTCTAATGTTATTTCGCTTCATGGAATTAACGCTGGAACTTACATCCTATCGGTACTTCGTCAATCTGACGATGTTGTTCTTGGAATTTCTCGATTGATTGTACAGTAGTCTATAAGTTTAACTCGTGGTAAAAAATATTGTAGCACTTCTAACTAGGTTTATTCCAAGAACGATTCTTCAGAGAGTTGCACACTTAGGGCTGCAATCTATTGGTTGGATATATTCAGGGAAGACTTTTGAGGACCCTATAGACGGTAGGACTTACAGAAAAATGCTGCCTTATGGTCGTGTTCGTACACGTCCCAATGCCTTAGCTCCTCATTCGCTATCGCTCGAACGTCACCGCGCTTTGTGGGTCTTTCTGTCTGAATATACTGAATTTTTCACATCTTCGTCTCGGATGTTACACTTGGCACCCGAGTACTGTTTCATAAAGCGTTTTCGTTCTGTGTCCTCCCTCGATTACGTTACCGCAGATCTTGACTCTCCTTGGGCTGATCATCACTTCGACGTTCACTCCATTCCTTTCGAGGATGCATCATTCGACATTATCATGGCGAATCACTTGATGGAGCACGTAGACGATGACAATGCTGTCCTTCGTGAGTTTTATCGTGTATTGCGCCCGGGTGGTTGGGGGGTGTTACAAGTCCCCATTGATTGGACGAATCCCCATACTGAGGAAGATCGTTCTATTACTGATCCCGTAGAACTTGAGCGACTGTACTGGCAGCGTGATCACCTTCGACTTTATGGATACGAAGATTATCCCAACAGATTACGCTCCGCAGGGTTTACTGTCGAAGTGATTGATATGAAGAAGGTGTTAGGTCCTGCCCGATATGAGCGTTATTCATTGGGAGGTGAGCAATGGGTCTTTGTAGTTCGAAAGTAAAAGTTTCGTTACCCTGACTCGTCTTCTATCTCTATCTTAAACTTGAAGGATCTCAGTAACTCTCACTTCTTGAAGATTAGAAAGTTTCACTGAAAAATCAGAGGCCTCGCGAAGTCGGATGCTTGCCTCAAGCGAACAAGTTAATTCGAAGTTGGTTTTTTGAGGGGTTACACCTGCTCGTTTAAGTACGTTCATTACCGAACCCATCTGTGTATAGGGGAACTTCACTAAATACGTTTGTGTGCGTATACATTCTACAATGGTGCCTGAAGCGACGGCATACGATGCGGCAGTGCGGTAGGCACTAATTAGGCCGCCAACACCAAGTTTAGTTCCTCCAAAGTATCGAACGACAATAATGATTACGTTTGTGAGCGCATTTGATTTTAGAACGCCGAGAATAGGCTGTCCTGCAGTGTTTGAGGGTTCTCCATCATCGTTAGAGCGGAAAGATGCTGCATCATGTCCAAGTCGCCAAGCGTAACAATGATGTCTAGCGGCACTGTGGAGGACGCGTATCTTTGAGAGGCATTCTTTGATGTCGGATTCAGAAGAAACCGGGAATGCAAAGCTGAAATGCTTAGACCCCTTTACCTTGTATAGACCTTCTGAGGGGGTGTTGAGAGATAGAAACGTGTCGTCTTTATCCTTCAAAACAGATTGAGAAAATATAAGAGCGAGTACGAAGTCCTTCAATTGGATTTGCGTAATCGTTGTCGTCTGGGATGAGTACGTTTATTAAACCGAGCTCGGTTTTTAGCTCTAAGGCAAGTTTGAAGAAAGGAAGAAAAATATCAATTCCTCCCCCAAGATCGATAGAGTAGTTGGTTGCTTGAATTCTAAGGATATCATCACTTTGAAGCTGTTGGTTTACATCTTCTTGAGATTGCATATCGCGACTGAATTTAACTCCAATTAGAGAGTAAGCTGCAAAATTCACGATCCTGTCAGTACGGATTTTAAGAACGAGTGGAATGTCTAGGTTTACAGACTCCGTCCTTCTGAGGATTTCATTTGTATTCGCGGGGTTGGGAGAAGAGCCCTGGGCAAATGTGTAGTTTAATCCTCTATCCTGAAAGCTCAATCCGGGTATGAATCTCAGTTTAAGATGCCGCCCAACATTGAGCGATGCGAGAAGGGCGAGGTTGAATCCACCCTGAGGTGTGTTTGCTATTCCATAAAGTCCGGACGAAAATGTAGAATCTTGTTTTAAATCAAACAAGAAATCAGATGTGTTGCCAGATATGATAAAGCCGAAGTGGTATGGTTTGTTATCAAAGGAAGCAAGATTTTTACGACCTTTTTGGGCAAATGACGTCAAAGTCAAAAGACCTAAAGCGATAAAAAGTAGCGAAAATTTCCTCATAGATAACTAAGTTAACGAGATTTGTCAGGATTTTGTTGCGGCATAACCCAAACTTTGGTCCAAAGTAAGCTAGCCACAAAGGAAATAAAAATCCCTACCACGAGATAGACCATCAATGTGAGGGAGATTTGCGTCTTCGCAGCGTAGAATATTTCAACACCCTCATGCTGAGAGATTATCCAATCTGCGAGGGGCACATCATTTGGCAAATTATTTTCCGTGATGTGGTTTAAATACTCTTCTTCTGAGGAAAAAGTGGTTGAAATAGTGTCTAGAACAGATATGAATCGAGCGTGAGTTGCATCTCTCATAATCACATGGTGCCAAAGCCCTACAGCTACAGTTGCCCCAACAGCATATCCCACGACAGTCTTTGCAACGTGCTTAAATCCGTCCAGGAAATCTGGTGTGGGGCGGAGGGTGCGTATCCCATTATATGTTGAAAGCACCGCGTAAGTCATAAGCGCAGTTGCATGAAACATAAATCCGTACTTGAATGATTGCTCAAATGATACGTTGCCTACAAGGAGGTACTTGAAAAGTATCCACCCTACGAGTGTGGCCAGTATAATTATGAGGTTGTTTTTCACGATGTCTTACCCGTTCATAGAATTTAAGAATTCTTCGTTGTTGCGAGTTGATTCAATGCGGCCTTTCACAAACTCCATGGCTTCTATTGGGTTCATGTCTGCAAGGTGCTTTCTGAGAATCCAAATTCTTTGGAGAGTTTCCTTATCCATAAGTAAATCTTCGCGACGAGTACCAGAAGACTGGATATCTATCGCTGGATAAATTCTTCGATTGGCAATTTTTCTATCGAGCATAAGCTCCATGTTACCTGTTCCTTTAAACTCTTCAAAGATTACTTCATCCATTTTAGAGCCTGTATCAACTAATGCAGTAGCAATAATTGAAAGAGAACCACCATTTTCGATATTCCTTGCTGCTCCAAAGAATCGCTTAGGTTTTTGTAAAGCGCTGGCTTCAACACCTCCAGAAAGAATTTTCCCAGATGATGGACTAACTGTGTTATATGCACGAGCTAAGCGAGTAATAGAATCAAGAAGTATACAGACATCATGTCCGCACTCTACCATACGTTTCGCTTTCTCTAAAACGAGGTTCGCGATACGCACGTGTCTGTCAGCAGGTTCGTCAAAAGTTGAAGCGATGACTTCGCCATTCACACTTCGCTTCATATCTGTCACCTCCTCAGGTCGTTCATCAATCAATAAAATGATTAAGTAAACTTCTGGGTGGTTTATTGAAATAGAGTTGGCTAGGTCTTTTAACAAAGTTGTTTTACCAGTTTTAGGCTGGGAAACGAGCATACCCCTTTGGCCTTTACCAATGGGAGAGAAGAGGTCCATCATGCGCATCGAAATCCCTCCGCGAGCAGTACTTAAATTAAATTTTTCCTGAGGAAATAGTGGAGTTAGGTATTTGAAGGGGACTCGGTCTCTAATCCACTCAAGTGATCTACCGTTTACCGATTTAACACTTATAAGTGGGTAGAATTTTTCACCAATACGAGGGGGGCGAATGCCTGCTACTACAGTATCTCCGTTTTGGATAGAATACTGTTTCATCTGCTTAGATGAGACATAAACATCGTCAGGAGAGTTAAGGTAGTTGTAGTCTGCAGATCTAAGAATAGCGTGGCCTTCAGGTTGTACTTCTAAAACGCCTTCTATTTCAACAAGATTGTCAAAATTATAACCGTGCTCTTCTGGTTCACTCAGGAATTTGTCTTGCTTATTGCGGTTGCGATTTTGGTTAGGGTTGTTTCTGTCTGCCCTTTCGTTACGAACCTTTCTGTCGTCGTCCCGCTTGTCGTCCCGCTTGTTGTCGCGTCTGTCGTCGCGTCTGTCGTCACGTTTGTCGTCGCGCTTGTCGTCGCGCCTGTCGTCGCGTCTGTTGTCGCGCTTGTCGTCACGTTTGTCGTCGCGTTTGTCGTCGCGTTTGTCGTCACGTTTGTCGTCGCGTTTGTCGTCACGTTTGTTGTCGCGTTTGTCGTCGCGTTTGTCGTCGCGTTTGTCGTCACGTCTGCTGTCTCGCTTGTCGTCGCGTTTGTCGTCACGTCTGCTGTCTCGCTTGTCGTCGCGTTTGTCGTCACGTCGGTTATCGCGCTTTTCATCAGAACTCTTTTCCGTTGGATTTTCATCGCTAGATTTGTCAGAATCGCTGGTTACTTCGTCTTTTTGTCTTTTGCTGCGACGATCTCTTAAGCTGTCACCAGAACGGCGTTCAGTTGCTTTTGAGTTACTGCTCTCTCTAGGTTTACGCTTTTCGCTGGAATCACGTTGCACACGTTTAGTTGGAGCTTTTGAAACAGAATCAGATTCTTTTTCAGTAGATCTTTTTGCTGGCGCTTTTGCTTGTTCAGTCTTTTTTTGTGGCTTGCTGTTATCCTTCTTACTAGTATTAAGCAGTGCTTGCTGATCTAGGATTGAATAAACGAGGTCTTGTTTCTTGAGTTTGTCTGCTTTTGTAACTTCAAGTTTTGAAGCTATCTCTCGAAGTTCGGCGACCTTCTTGCCGTTTAGTTCTAGGATGTCGTACATCAGGGGGGAAATGAAATTCTATTTGGGAAATGATGTCCGGTCAACCTTATTTCGTTGCCGCGTAACATCGTGTATCCTTATTGAGGACTTGCCAAATATACTACTTATTATTCAAATCACACTACTTATTAATTTCCACAACTTCTAAGTTGGAAACTCCAGATCGTGAAATATCAAAGCGCATTAGGGTCCTCACTTGATG
>Ga0308022_1000344_pt1 | contig 17716 bp, 11 predicted proteins | sample Neamet353_FD_201297 | JGI IMG/M metagenome (GOLD analysis project Ga0308022, IMG submission 201297) | Marine microbial communities from water near the shore, Antarctic Ocean - #353 | ecosystem: Environmental > Aquatic > Marine > Unclassified | place: Southern Ocean | collected 2014-10-02 | reverse complement strand
TTGGGCTAAGATTTAGACAATCTTATGACTTTTTATTTATGGCATCTCTTGAAGATAGCTGTAGATTGCAGTTCTCAATTAGAATATACCCTACATGAAAACTCGCATACTTACTCTTGCATTTGCTATAATATCCGCTTTTTGCATGACGGCGCCAGCCAGTGCTCAACAAGATGAAATCAGCCGCACCAATACGAATGTGTTTCGTCAGCTAGGAACTGAGCTGCCAACTCCCAACGTATACCGTACTGCTTCAGGTGCTCCCGGCCATGAATACTGGCAGCAGCAAGTCGATTATGACATGCAAATTACTTTGGATGACAATACGCAGCGCATCGATGGGTCTGAAACGATTACTTACACGAACAATAGCCCTGATGTGCTACGTTATCTTTGGGTTCAATTGGACCAAAACGTTCGTTCTATAGACTCAGATTCCCACAAAATTGGTGAAGATTATTGGGGAGATAGCGAGAGTTTTAGTACAGTTAATAAACTAGACCCCACGTTCGAAGGAGGGTTCAATATCGAGAGCGTGAAAGACGTAGCCGGAAAAACACTCAGCTACACAATTAACAAAACGATGATGCGCGTGGATCTTCCTCGCCCTCTTAAATCTGGCGGTGTTTTCAAGTTCAGCATAGACTGGTGGTACAATATCAACAACCGCATGGAGATTGGTGGTCGTTCTGGATACGAGCATTTTGAAGAGAACGACAATTATCTTTACACGATTGCCCAGTTCTTTCCACGACTTGCAGTATACTCTGACAACGAAGGATGGCAAAATAAGCAGTTCTTAGGATCTGGTGAATTTACACTTTGCTTTGGAGATTACACAGTAGCTATTACTGTGCCTTCAGACCACATCGTGGCTTCTACAGGTGAGCTAACGAACCCTAAATCTGTTCTAACAGCGAAGCAGCGAAAACGATTTGAACTTGCTAAGGTTACAACAGATCACCCTGTGATTATCGTAACTGAGGACGAGGCACGCGAGGCTGAGAAGACGAAAGAAAAGGGGCTGAAGACTTGGATTTTTACAGCAAAAAATGTTAGAGATTTCGGATTTGCAACTAGCCGAAAGTTCATTTGGGATGCGATGACTGTCCCTGTTGGAAAGTATCGCCCACTAGCAATGAGTTTTTATCCCAAGGAAGGCAATCCACTTTGGGAGCAGTATAGTACGAAAGCTGTAGCCCAAACTCTTCGTTCTTACTCTAAGTACACGATAGACTACTCTTACCCAGTAGCAATATCTGTGCATACTAAATGGATTGGAATGGAGTATCCTATGATTTGCTTCAATGGAGGCCGCCCGTCTGAGGACGGTACGTACTCAGAGCGAACTAAGCACGGGATGATCTCAGTAATCATACACGAAGTGGGTCATAATTTCTTCCCTATGATCATTAACTCTGATGAGCGCCAGTGGACGTGGATGGACGAAGGTCTCAACACATTTGTTCAATTCCTTGCTGAGCAGGAGTTCGATAGAGATTATCCCTCTCGCCGTGGGTCTGCCAGAGATATAACCAGCTATATGGGAGGCGATAAAAAGCGTATTTCTCCTATTATGACGAACTCGGAATCAATTTACCAATTTGGTCCGAATGCTTATGGAAAGCCCTGTACAGCTCTAAATATTCTTCGTGAAACTGTGATGGGGCGCGAGCTCTTTGATTACTCATTTAAGGAGTACAGCAGACGTTGGGCATTTAGACATCCTACACCTGCCGATTTCTTCCGCTCTATGGAAGACGCTTCGGGAGTAGACCTGGACTGGTTTTGGAGAGGATGGTTCTACACAAACGACCACGTTGACATCGCGATGGAAGACATTAAGTGGATGCAAATCAATACTCAAAATCCAGATATTGAATCTGTATTCAATCAAGCTGCTTCAGATGGAGAGCCCGCAGATATTTCTCATGAACGAAACATAACAGCCACTCCAGAAACTTATTTAGATGCTGACCCAACATTAAATGACTATTACACGACTACAGGTAAGTTCGAGGTTCTCGAGCTTGACCGAGTTGAGTACCGTGAATTGTTAGATGATATGTCAGAAGAAAATACTGCGTTACTTGCTAGTCGAAACAACTTCTATGAGATTACATTCCGAAATATTGGAGGCTTGGTGATGCCGCTCATTTTAGAGTTCGAATATGAGGATGGAGAGAAAGAAATTCGACGTATTCCTGCTGAGGTTTGGTTGATGAGCGAACCAACAGTTACAAAGGTGTTCGCTACAGATAGGCCCGCTGTAAGAATCGTTCTTGACCCGATGCTAGAAACCGCTGACTGCGATCTGTCTAACAACAGCTGGCCTCCAAGACCAGAGCCGACTCGCTTTGAAATATTCAAGCAGAATGGAAGTGGATATAGTCGCTACGGTGCACAGGGAGACAATCCTATGCAACGAGCCATTAAGAATGAAGAACTGCTAAATAAAGAGGGCGCTTCAGAATAACAACTTCTAATTTTATGCGATCATCAAGATGATGATGCTAAGGCAACCAATTGCCAGGCCAGACCAAGCGACTTTGCTTGGTCTGTCTTTGTATATAGCCACAGCACTTAGCGTGCTGAACAACACCACTCCGATATTCACCACTGGGATGATTACAGATTTATCTATCCCCTGAATTCCATAAGCTCCAAGTAGGAAAAACAATGAGCCGAAGTTTACCACGCCTAAAAGTAAACCTGCTAGGAGGTCTTGTTTGGCAGGGATCTTAGAAAAACCGTTTTGGAAAAACCAAATACCGGCACCTAAAATAAACGCAACAGTAAATGGTACAGATGTGAATGCCATTGCGTGCTCTGTAGATGGAATAAATTCTGGGCCGCTAAACCAAGCAAAAACCAGATCTATCGCCCCGCTGCCAGTGAAAATAATAACAGGGAGAATAAATGCCCACTTTGAGTGTGACAGGTGTTTAGAATCATTTCCCAGAGAACTCAATACGATCGCCACTAAAGCGAGAGCAAGAGCCAGGGCTTTAAGGCCAGTAATAATATCGTCAGGGTCAATGATTAAAAACACCACTACAGGGATTACGAGGCTCAGTTTAGATGCGATTGATGCTACGGCTACTCCGAGCACAACAGTGCATTTGGCCATTAAGTTGAATAGATAAAGAAATCCAGCACCCATAATCGCTGTAGTGATAAACCAAGGCATTTCGTATGCATTTTTCATCATAGGTATGCCGCCCGCTAAAGTCCAGCCCAGTGTCGAAGCAACCCCGTAATTAACAACAATCGCAGTAAAGCGATCAACGCCCCATGATTCAAACGCTCTAAAGGTTAAAAAAACGCCTCCCGTTGCAATGATCACTAGTAAAATATAAATCATCCTCGAATGTAATGCCACAGTGTGTCAACACCAACTGAAGTTTCACGGACTTTTCCACTTTTAGGTTGTGTGATTAGCGGCGCATTCATCCCGCTTCCCAATTCTTCCACCCCTTTAAAAATGTAAATCTCATTGTAAAGATCCTCTGCTAAAAATTTTCCGTGAGTAAATGCTCCACCCTCTACAAATAAACTATGAATTCCGTTCCTTCTTAGTTTTCTCATCAGCACAGGTAAACCTCCTTCGAGCCAGGGTTTTACATCAGCTCCCGGGATGTGTCTTTCAAATCCAGGTTTACAAATCAACCATGTTTCTCCATCATTGTCCATCATCTGAAGCTTAGTTTCATCAAGTTTCATCTCAGGATCAATAACAATTCTTACAGGGTTAGGCCCTTTTACTTCACGAACATTTAAAGAAGGGTTATCCACCTCAGCAGTCTTACGTCCTATAAGTACCCCCGAATTTTCGGCCCTTAACTGGTGAACATGACGCATCGTCTCAATAGAAGTAATTGCAACACCACCTCTGCCATTAGCTGCCGATATTTCCGGGTCCATATATCCGTCAAGAGATTCAGCCCATTTTAAAACAACATACGGAAGGTTAGATTTTTGGAGATGTAAAAACTTTCGATTCATCAAACGCGCTTGATCTTCTAAAACGCCACTCACAACTTCCAATCCGGCTTCCTTTAGTAAAGAATGTCCGGAACCGCACACTAAAGGATTTGGATCTTCTATAGCGTAAACGACTCTTCCAAGACCTCTGTCAATAAGCAGATTTGCACATGGATCTGTCTTCCCGATATGGCTGCATGGCTCAAGTGTTACATATGCAGTAGCACGAGCTAAGTCCTCACGACTTAATTCTGGAATCGCCGCCAAAGCATTCGCCTCGGCATGTCCTTCTCCATATTTCTCATGGTATCCCTCCGCTATAGCTTTTGAATCTAAAACAATCACACAACCAACCATGGGATTGGGCAGGGTAGAGGAGCTGCCCTTTTCAGCAAGCTCTAAAGCTAGCTGCATCCATTTTGTGTCATCTTTTTGAAGCAAGACGGGCTCTTAGTGTATTTTGTAAAAGGGTGGCTATCGTCATGGGGCCTACTCCGCCAGGAACAGGGGTGATCAAGCTGCACTTTTCAGCTACATTCTCAAAGTCGACATCACCTGTTAACCTCCTGCCTGATTTCCGGCTTGAATCTTCTATGCTGTTTATCCCTACATCAACAACCACAGCCCCTTCTTTTACCATGTCGGCTGTCAAAAAGTGAGGCCTTCCAACTGCTGCTATAATAAGGTCCGCTTTTAAGGTGTGCGATTTTAGATCAACCGTTCTACTGTGGCACTGCGTAACCGTACAATTCCCAGGTTCTGAATTTCTACTTAAAAGCGAGGTCATGGGATTCCCCACAATATCGCTCCTGCCGATCACCACCGCATGCATCCCGGTAGTTTTCACACCATTTCTCTCAAGCAAAGTCATTATTCCTCCCGGTGTGGCAGGTAAGAATGTAGGAAGACCCAATGCCATACGACCCACATTTTCAGGATGAAATCCATCTACATCTTTAGATGGCTTCACTGCTTCTATCACTGCTTGGTTGTCTATATGAGCAGGAAGGGGGAGTTGGACAATAAATCCATCCACCGAATCATCTTCATTCAACTCTCGAACGATATCTAATAGCTCTTCTTGGGAAACATTTCCCTTTCGCTCAATAAGCGAGCTTTCAAACCCCGCTTTCGCACACGCTTTCACCTTATGTCCTACATAAGCTTTGCTTGCTGGGTCGTCTCCAATCAATATTGCTGCTAAATGAGGTTTGCGACCTCCATTAGCTACATGCGCCTCAACTTCAGCTGCAATCTCAGTCTGAAGTTCTAATGAAAGCATCTTTCCGTCAAGTAATTTCATCTTCCACGACTCATTCCAGGCATAGGCAAACGTCCGCGCCCTTTTTCACCACCTTTATTCATCATCTGCATCACCTTTTTCATATCCTCAAATTGTTTCAGTAGCTTATTCACTTCCTCAATTGCTGTTCCACTACCCTTTGCAATCCTCTTCTTCCGACTTAAGTCCAAACTCCGCGGCATCGATCTCTCCTTCGGAGTCATGCTCCTTATAATTGCTTCAACTTGGTTAAAGGCGTTGTCATCAATATCGACACCTCTCAATGCTTTGCCTATCCCCGGCATCATCCCCAATAGATCTTTAACATTTCCCATTTTTCGAATCTGCTGTATTTGAGATAAAAAGTCTTCAAGGTCAAATTTGTTCTTGCGAATCTTTTCCTCAATTTTCTTAGCCTCCTTTTCATCTACGACTTGCTGTGCACGTTCAACAAGTGTCACAACGTCTCCCATACCTAATATACGCTCCGCCATTCTATTTGGGTGGAAAATCTCCAGAGCGTCCATCTTCTCTCCAACCCCAACGAATTTAATCGGCTTACCTACGATGCTAAATATAGATAGCGCAGCACCTCCTCGTGCGTCTCCATCTAATTTAGTGAGGATAACACCCGTGAAATCGATCCTGTCATTAAAGGCCTTTGCTGTTTGCACTGCGTCTTGACCCGTCATGGCGTCAACTACGAAAAGTGACTCGTCTGGTTTAATAGCGTCATTGATCGCCTCGATCTCCTCCATCATCTTAGTGTCCACTGCCAAACGGCCCGCTGTATCGACGATAACAGCTCCGAATCCGTTCTTCTTAGCATACTCAACTCCGCGCTTGGCAATCCCAACAGCATCGATGACACCTGGTTCAGCAAAAACCTCAACACCTACCGACTCACCCACGACCTTTAATTGATCGACCGCCGCGGGGCGGTAAACATCACAGGCAACTAAAAGCGTCTTCCTATTTTTATCTGTAATATACTTAGCGAGTTTCCCGGCATGCGTAGTCTTACCTGCTCCTTGTAGTCCCGCTAGCAAAACCACGGTGGGCTTAGCTTTGATCTCAAATGGCGCTGCCGCCTTACCCATAAGTTCGGTGAGTTCCTCTTGCGTGATCTTAATAAGGAGTTGACCAGGCTTTAGCGCAGTCAGAACTTCCTTACCCAATGCCTTCTCTTTGACGTTTTTTACAAAAGTTTTCGCCGTTTTATAATCAACATCCGCGTCGAGTAAAGCTTTCCTCACTTCCTTTAAAGTGTCTCCCACATTTACTTCAGTTATGGAGCCATGACCTTTAAGTACCTTAAAAGCTCTCTCAAACCGTTCTTGTAAGTTGTCAAACATAGTGTTTCGTCTTATTTGATGGCGAAGTTACGAGTTTAGCATTAATTTGCTTCCAGAACAGACGAGTTGTTGTTTTTTATCGATGAATGATAATTTTTCAAAGTTTATTGTGTCAATAGCTTCGACTTGTCGTATATTTATCGAGTAAAAATCTTTCAAATCATGCGTAAGTATATAAGTCTTGCCTTTATGGCCTTCCTATCTTGTTCAATGCTAACTAGCGTCTCTGCTCAGTATTCACTGACAATTGAGAGCTCTGAAGCTGTGAACGTACCAGGTAATACTGTGTACCGTTTCTATGTGAATATGACCGACGCGTCAGATAAATTCAGTGCCGTTTTTGGTAATGATCAAGATCCTTTGGTAATTAATTCTCCCGACGGAATTTTCAATAGCGAATATAACGCTAGTTGGAGTGCTTCGGGTATTAATCCAGCATTCTTGGGATTCTTCCCAGATATGGCAGAAGATTCATATGCTACTGTTGGACTTGACGGACCTGCGGGTGCTGGTCAAGCTGACCCCTCTCTTGTTGAGGATCCAGGGTTGACACCATCAATAAGTCAGTATTTTGTCTCAGGAGGAACATCTCTTAATGTTAACACATTAACAGGTGGTTCTTGGTATGTCTTAAATACATCTGGAAATGCTTTGCCTGATGCAGATTTGAAGGTCCTTGTTATGCAAATCACTACTTCTGGTCACTTAAACGGTACTTTAAACTACCAGATCTTCCCATTGGGAGTAGGTGCGGATCAAGTTCAAATAAGCTCTGCCTTCAATACACAAGGCCCTGTGTCTGGTTGTATGGATGCAACTGCTTGTAACTTCAATACAGAAGCATCTGAAGATGATGGTTCTTGTGATTATTCTTGTTATGGTTGTGTTGATGCTGTAGCGTGTAACTATAATGGTGCTACAATCGATGATGGTTCTTGTGACTACTGTTCTTGTGGTGGTGAATCAATTCCTGGTGTAGCTTACACTTTAACAGTAGAGAGTTCTGATGCTGTGAACGTACCAGGTAATACTGTGTACCGTGTCTATGTAAACCTTCTTGACCCAACAGATAAATTCAGTGCAGTTTTCGGTAATGATCAAGATAACTTAGTAATAAATACCCCCGACGGAATCTTCAATAGCGAATATAATGCTAGTTGGAGTGCAGCTGGAATTAATCCTGCATTCTTAGGATTCTTCCCAGATATGGCAGAAGATTCATATGCTACTATTGGACTTACTGGTCCTGCTGTTGCTGGCCAAGCTGACCCCTCTCTTGTTGAGGATCCAGATTTGACACCTACAATAAGTCAGTATTTTGTTTCAGGAGGAACACAGCTTAATGTAAACACATTAACAGGTGGTTCTTGGTATGTCTTAAATACATCTGGAAACGCTCTTCCTGATGCTGATTTGAGAGTCCTCGTTATGCAAATCACTACTGCAGGAACTGTTAGCGGTTCTTTAAACTACCAAATCTTCCCATTGGGAGTAGGTGCTGACCAAGTTCAAGTTAGTTTAGACTTCGACGGAGCTGGAACATTTGGAGTTGGTTCTGTTGCTAATTCTTGTGGTTGTAATGATGAATCTGCAACTAACTATGATGGTTCTGATTACGATGATGGTTCATGTGTCTACATTGTGAATGGTTGTACAGATGCTTCTGCTTGTAACTACGATGCAGATGCAAACACAGATGACGGTTCTTGTGATTATACTGATGAGTGTGGAGTTTGTGGCGGAGCTGGAATTGCTGATGGCGATTGCGACTGTGCAGGTAACGTACTAGATGAGTGTGGTGTTTGTGGCGGAGCTGGAATTGCTGATGGCGATTGCGACTGTGCAGGTAACGTACTAGATGAGTGTGGTATTTGTGGCGGAGCTGGAATTGCTGATGGCGATTGCGACTGTGCAGGAAACGTATTAGACGAGTGTGGTACTTGTGGTGGATCCGGAATTGCTGATGGCGATTGCGACTGTGCAGGTAACGTACTAGATGAGTGTGGTATTTGTGGCGGAGCTGGAATTGCTGATGGCGATTGCGACTGTGCAGGAAACGTATTAGACGAGTGTGGTACTTGTGGTGGATCAGGTATCCCAGCAGGCGATTGTGATTGCGACGGAAACGTATTAGACGAGTGTGGTACTTGTGGTGGATCAGGTATCCCAGCAGGCGATTGTGATTGCGACGGTAATGTACTCGATGAGTGTGGTACTTGTGGTGGATCAGGTATCCCAGCAGGCGATTGTGATTGCGACGGAAACGTATTAGACGAGTGTGGCACTTGTGGTGGATCAGGTATCCCAGCAGGCGATTGTGATTGCGACGGTAACGTACTCGATGAGTGTGGTACTTGTGGTGGATCAGGTATCCCAGCAGGCGATTGTGATTGCGACGGCAACGTATTAGATGAGTGTGGTACATGTGGTGGATCCGGAATTGCTGATGGCGATTGCGACTGCGCAGGTAACGTACTAGATGAGTGTGGAGTTTGTGGTGGAGATAACTCTTCTTGTGTAGACTGTGCGGGTGTACCTAATGGTAACTCGTACACAGACAACTGTGGCACTTGTGATAACGATTCTTCTAACGATTGTCCTCAAGATTGTAATGGCGACTTCGGTGGAGATGCTGTTAATGATGAGTGTGGTACTTGTGATAACGACCCTTCTAATGACTGTGTACAAGATTGTGCTGGAGTTTGGGGTGGTAGTTCTGTGAATGACGATTGTGGTGACTGTGGAGGTGATAACTCATTGTGCACAGGTTGTATGGACGAGGTTGCTTGTAACTATAATGCTACTGCTACAATCCAAAGTGGATCTTATGGTGGTGGAGTTCTAATCTTCGAGTGGACAGCTGAAAGCTCTTACTTTCCTGAAATTTCATATGAAGTGAACGGAGTTACTTACACAGAAGATGCTGCTGGAGAAGTTAACCTAGGAGCAGGAACATATACTGTTACTGGTTTTGATTCTTGGGGAGATGGTTGGAACGGAGGAGAGCTGACAATTACTGACCTAAATAGTGGAAATTCAGTTATTCTTATCGTTAGTGGTTCAGAAGATTCAGTTGATATTGAAGTAACTGGAGGATTTACAGCAACAGGTTGTGAATATGAGACATGTGCTGGTTGTACAGATGCTTCTGCTTGTAACTATGATGATACAGCTACTATTGAAGACGAATCTTGTGAGTATGAATCATATGATATTGTTGACTGTAATAATGTTTGTTTAGATGGTGGAGTATTATACGAATTCAGCATAACGGATCAGTATTCTGACGGCATGTGCTGTGGATACGGTGATGGTCACTTGGCCATTGCAATTAATGGAGTAGAAGTGTTTACTGCTTCTGAGTTCGGTGCTGGTGCAGATCACGCTTTCTGTGCTGCTGCTGACGCTTGTGTTCAACTGTCATTTGTTTCTGACCAATACCCTGGTGAGCAGTCATGGACTATGAATGCTGACGGTGTTGAGCTAGGTTCTGGAGACGGTTCAGATGCTACATATAACTACGGTACTTGTGCTGCAGGTTGTATGATTACTGAAGCATGTAACTATGATGCAGGGGCTTACGTAGAAGATGATTCTTGTGAATACGCTGAGATGTATTACGACTGTGATGGCAATTGTACCCAATTAGATGCAGTTGGTGTTTGTGGAGGTGCTTGTGAAGCGGATGATAACAACAACGGTATTTGTGATGTTGATGACGTTTATGGTTGTGTTGTCGCTGGTGCATGTAACTACGTTGATGGTGTTACTGTACTTGTTGCTTGTGAATACCCTGACCAATGTGGTGTTTGTGGAGGTGATGATTCATGTATAGACGATTGTGGAGTACCCAACGGAGAAAACGTATCTTGTACAGGTTGTACAGATGGTTCTGCTTGTAACTATGATGGTGCTACAATAGAGGATGGTTCTTGTGATTACTGTTCTTGTGATAATGCAGGAGGAGGACAAGACGGATTTGGCCTAGAGGTTGAGGAAGTATCTTCTGATGGACTTAACACAACTTACCGTGTATATGTTACTACGCCGAGTACTGGTGACTTCGTATCATCTATTTCAGGTGATGTGAATAACCCATCTTACTTACGCACGACTACTTCTTTCTCACAAAGTTCTGTGGGTGGATTAACAGCTGATTTAATTAATCCTGCGTTCTTCGGTTTATTCCCTGATCTAGCTACTGATAGCTGGGTGACAATTGGAATTGACCAAGCTCCTGTATCAGGTGAGGGTTCTATCTCTTCTGCTGTGGCAGAGGGTGATACATGGGCTTCTGACTTTGAGGCTGGTGGAAACCTTGAAATTAACAGCTTCTTCGGAGGTAGCTGGTTTGCATTGAACAATGTTAGTAATGGATTTGCTGGAGATGATAACAGAGTGCTTGTTGCTCAGTTAACTACTGACGGAAACATTACTGGTTCACTTTACACTCAAATCTTCCCTGGCGGTGATTCTTCTCAAGAGCTTCTCTTGAATCTATCATTCGGAACTTCGGGATGTGGATGTATGGATGACACTGCTTGTAACTACGATGCTGATGCTATTTACGATAATGGTTCATGTGAAGTAAACGACGAGTGTGGTGTTTGTAATGGACCTGGATCAGTTTACGAATGTGGATGTAGTGACATGCCTGAAGGAGATTGTGATTGTGATGGAAACCAGTTAGACGACTGTGGAGTTTGTGGAGGTGATAACTCATCTTGCACAGGTTGTACGGATGCTGGTGCATGTAACTTCGATGACACAGCTACAATTGATGCTGGTTGTGAGTATGTTACTTGTGCTGACGATTGTGGAGTGCCTAACGGGGATAACACTACTTGTGCTGACGATTGTGGAGTGCCTAACGGAGACAACTCTTCTTGCTCAGGTTGTACAGATGCTGAAGCATGTAACTACGATGCAACTGCAACTATCGAAGACGGTTCTTGTACGTACGTAGATGCAACGGTCCTTCCTGGTGATGGTGGTGCTGGTTCTTCATGTGGATTATTCTTCAGCGGATATGCTGAGGGGTCTTCAAACAACAAGTTCCTCGAGATTTACAACCCAACGGATTCTGACATAAGCTTAGCTGGATTCGCTTACCCAAGTGTGTCTAACGCGCCAACTACTCCTGGAGTACACGAGTACTGGAATGCATTCGATGAAGGAGCAGTAGTTGCTGCGGGTGGTGTTTATGTAGTATCTCACGGAAGTGCTGACCCAGCTATTCTTGCTGAAGCAGACGAGCACCATACTTACCTATCTAACGGTGATGACGGATACGCTCTTGTTGAAGGAGATGAATCTAGCTACGTAATTGTAGATATGATCGGAACATGGGATGCAGATCCTGGTTCTGGATGGGAAGTTGCTGGAGTTGCTGATGGAACAAAGGATCACTCATTAATTCGTAAGTCTGATGTTACTTCAGGAAACGGTGGTGCTTGGTTTGCTTCTGCTGGAACTGATGCTGCTGATTCAGAGTGGATAGTCTTAGATCAAAACGATTGGACTGGACTTGGCGCTCACGACTTCACTGGAACATGTGGACCTGTCTCTGAAGCAGTTATTTATGACTGTGATGGAGTTTGTCTAAATGATGAAGATGGAGATGGTATTTGTGACGAGATGGAAACAGCTGGTTGTACAGATACTGTAGCTTGTAACTACCAAGCTGGATTCTCTGACGACGATGGTTCTTGTGAGTACTCAACATGTGCAGGTTGTACAGATGCTACAGGTTGTAACTATTGGTCAGATGCAACGATCGAAGATGGTTCTTGTGAATACCCTCCTTACGCTTTTGATTGTGATGGAGCTTGTAACAATGATCTAAACCTTAACGGGATATGTGATGAGTTAGAGTATGAAGGATGTATGTACATCTTCTCTTGTAACTATGACTCTGATGCTAATATAGACGATGGTTCATGTGAGGTTGATAGTTGTGCTTGTCCTGGTGACTTGAACGATGACGGCGAAGTTGACGTAAGTGATCTACTTGACTTCTTCCAACTTTGGGGTAACGTTTGTGAGTAGTAATCACAATAGATTGATATTAAGAAAAGGGCTACCTTCGGGTGGCCCTTTTTTATTTCCGTTATATTTGCGAAATGTCTGAAGAAAAGCCAAAAGAATACTCTACCCCTCTGAATGATCGAGAGCGTATGAGAACTCAACTCAACGAGACACATAAATGGCCGTGTGACTTTATGTTCAAGTTTATCGTTCCTAAGGGGAATGAAAACGAAGCTGCGTTAAGAGCAATATTTGGGCTTAAGTCGAAAATGAAGATGCGTGAGTCAAGTACTGGAAAGTACAGGTCGTTCACTATTTTAGACAGGGTGTCTGGACCAGACGAAGTATTTGACCGCTATGAAGCGGCAGCAAAAATTCCTGGGATTATAGCTTTGTAGGAAAGAAGTGTAGAAGGAGTGTATCCTTTACATCCTTTCTGGCATAGAAACTCCGAGGAGAGACATGCCAATTTGTACAGCTGAGCTGCAGAGTGCACAGAGAGCTAATCTTGCTGTGCGAACCTGATCATCCTCTTCGTGTAAGATCGGATGGTTTTGATACCAACTAGAGTACGATTTTGTGATGTCGTAGCAAAGATTAGCAACGAGAGATGGATCGTAGGACTTCGCGGCATCTTCGATTATTCCTGGAAGGGAGAGAGCGGACATAAGTAGTGAGCGCTCTGAGTCGTCAAAGTGGACCGGAGTGATAGGTAAGAGGGAAGCGACATCGTCGATGCCGGCGTTTCGAAGAACGGAGCGAGCCCGGACGTAATTAAACTGAATGTACGGGCCTGTATTCCCTATAAAATCTATACTTGCGGCAGGGTCGAACAACATGGATTTCTTAGGGTCAACCTTGAGGAGGAAGTACTTAAGAGCTCCATAGCCCACGTCTTTGAACAGTGATTCTCTATCTTCTTCTGGAATGTTTTCGAGCTTGCCGGCATCGCGCGCGAGTTGTTCGGCAGTTGTCTTCATCTCAGCCATGATATCGTCCGCGTCAACGACAGTGCCTTCGCGAGATTTCATTTTGCCTTCGGGAAGTTCCACCATACCATAAGAAAGATGGTGACAGCGGGAAGCCTGGGTGAATCCTAATTTATCTAGAATTTTGAATAAAACTTTAAAGTGGTATTCTTGCTCGTTACCTACTGTATATACCTGACGGTCTAAGTTGGGATATTCTTCGAAGCGCAGTATGGCAGTGCCGATATCCTGTGTCATATATACTGCTGTACCGTCCTTTCTGAGGAGAAGCTTTTCGTCGAGACCTACATCAGTGAGATCTATCCAAACGGATCCATCTTCGCGGCGGATGAAAGCTCCAGACACAATGCCCTTTTCGATTTGGTCTTTACCTATAAGATAGGTGTCTGATTCATAATATAGCTTATCGAAGTCTACTCCCATCTCGGTATATGTGTATTCGAAGCCCTTATATACCCATCCGTTCATCGTAGACCATAGCTCCCGTACATCAGAATCGCCAGCTTCCCATTTGTGAAGTAGTTCTCGGGCAGCAAGAAGGATAGGAGCGTCTGCTTCGGCTGTTTTTTGATCGCAGCCAGAAGTGAGGAGTTCGGCGATTTCGACTTTGTATTGCTTGTCAAACGCTACATAAAAACGACCAACGAATTTATCCCCTTTTTCACCCGTAGATAAAGGAGTTTCACCGGCTCCGAAGAGTTGCCATGCGATCATAGATTTGCAGATGTGGATCCCTCGGTCGTTAATAATTTGAACTTTAACAACGTCGTGACCGGCAGCATTAAGGATGTTAGAAACACTGTGCCCCAGGAAGATGTTTCTAAGATGACCTAAGTGCAATGGTTTGTTCGTGTTGGGGGAGGAGTACTCCACCATGACTTGGGATTTGCTCGCTAAAGGTTGAAGACCGAAACAGTTTTTGTCTGACACGGCAGAGCTTAAAGCTGTAGCCCAGTACTCATCAGAGACGCTTAGATTTAAGAATCCCTTGACTACGCCATAGCCTGTAACGACCTCCTGATGTTCTACGATATATCTGCCAATAGCATCTCCGGTTTCTTCAGGAGATTTTTTTGCTGGTCGAGTAAATGGAAAAACGACAACAGTACGTTCGCCTTTGAATTCAGTTCGGGTGCTTTGAATCGAAATTTGCTTTTCGTCAGGGCGAAATCCGAACAGTTCGTTACATGCGTCAGAAACAGATTGCGAGATAAGGGAGTCGAGATGAAGCATGTAGCGTTAAGCTTTAGGGAGATGTATTTCAGCCATCATACAACGGGCAGAGCCCCCTCCACAAGCTTCGATAACGTCAAGAGGAATGGAGATAACTTTTCCAAAGTTAGAGAGAGTGTCGAGTTGTATAGCATCGAGGGCTTCATGAGCAGATTTACTCATCACAATTCTTGGGGTGTCGTCAAGTGTAGAGGCGACTTCAAGCATATTGCCTGCGAAACGAGAAATTTGGTCTTCAGAGAGAGGAATTATCTTAAGGTCGTCTGACAGGAGGCTTTTTTCGAGTAAATCCAGGTCCTCAGGGTGGTCAATGCTATCTAGACAAACAGTAGCCCAACCCGTTCCGATACACATCATCACATTGGTGTGGTATATCTGCTTTCTCTGATCTCCTATAGTTTGAAGAGATTCGAATGCTACGCCATTATAGTCGAACGCTTCGCAAAATTGTTCGAAGGCAATTCTGTCTGTGCGAGGGCTAAGTGCAGCGTAGGCTTTTTTATTTTCACGGTCGAGAACGATGCTTCCAGTTCCTTCTAAGAAGACATTGTGATCTTCGAACTCTGTGAAGTCAACGATTTCATCAACTTTAAAACCTTCCTTGTGTTCTAAGTCGATGAGTATGTCTTCACGCCTTTCCATTCTGCGGTTTTTTGCGAACATGGGATACAGACCGATTTTACCCTCGGAGTGGAAACTCACCCAGTTGTTGGGGAAGAGTGCATCTGGAGTGTCCGTATCGGGTAGGTCCTCAACCAACAAAACATTGATGCCTTCCGACCTAAGTGTGTCGACCATGTTGTCGAATTCATCTAAGGCAAGGTCTGTGACTTCTTCAGGGGTGATGCCCTTTAATACTTTTTGGTAAAAGTTGTTGCCAGCTGTTTCTTCGTTCATTCTAAATGCAGAAGGACGAATCATTAAGATGTTTTGTGTGCTTTGCTTAGACATGTTAATTTCTTACGATAGGTAGTGTAACGCAACGAAGGAGACCTTCGAGCTTGGCGGTTTCGTTAAAAGGAGTCTCTAATACTGTGTATCCCCAAGCTCTAAGTTGTGCATTCACAAGATCGAAGCCCTTGCCGCTAATGATCGTGTCAGGAGATATCGTAAATAGATTGCAATGCATATTGTACATGGCTTCAGCATCGACTTCATAGATTTTTTCAGCAAAACGTTTGCGTATCCATGCGATATCACTATCGAGCTTTAAGCCTTCGGGGTGAAAAATAACTTGGCCACCGCTTAAAGGACAAAGGCAGCAGTCTAGATGAAGGGCGTTAGTGCGTGGATCTGTGTCTGATTTGTGGAGTTGGAATCCGCGGACGTGTTTATCTGGAAACTTTTCTTGAAGCCAAACTACAGCCTGTCTGTTGGTCCTCGAAGTCCGATATTTTTGAAAATCTTCTTCCTCAGAATATCCCACCCAAATCTCGTCGTCCATTGGCATAATGTCTCCTCCTTCTATCCTAACTCCGTTTGGAGGAGTGAAGGTGTTTTCATTGGGGAGGTTGCTAAAAATGCTACTTACACCTAGCCATTCGGGTGCTCTTTCAGAAATCATTGAAGATTTAATGAGCTTGTTTTCTATAACAACACCCACATCACGAGCGAATACTTGGTTTAACTCCGCAGTGTTTTCAGGGCGTAACACTTCAACACCGTTTTCCCTAAGTAGAACAACTAACCCCTCTAATTCTTTGTGCACATCAGAAGAGATGGGGTATGTTCCCGCCAAAACATGTTCTCTGGATTTAGGGTCTACAGCTTGTTGTGCAGTGGGATTAGGCCCCCAAGATGTGGCAATCCCTACGATGACTTTTCTTAGGGTATTCCATTCGTTGTTTACTTTACAAACTAGGTCTATCAATTTTCTTCTTTAAAAAGTTCACGATGATCTCTTAAAAGAGTGAGCATGGTTTCTGAGTCCATCATTTGAGCTCCGAAATCTGCTTTTTGAAATCCGATAGGGAGGAAGGTGAAGTGAAGAGAATCGAGGTTGCAAAGAACATATGTGTTCGTATATGCATGAGCATGCCAGTTTCTAACAAGTAAAGAGTCTCCATTGTCTCTGATCTCTGTGCTTGAATTGTATGTGCAATTTCCTCTTCCATATTTGTCTTCGAGCATAAACCTCATTCCTTCGGGATTGCCCACAAAATTGGGTAAGAAGTCTTGATAGAAATCTATGTCGTGGCCTAAGAGGGCAACCATTTGTTCATCCTCAAAGATCCAATCACTGGCATATTGTATGTCGATATTACCTACGCGATTTGCAAAACCTTTTTCCTTCCAATGGCTGAGACCTGCAAATTGCTTGTTAAGCATCGAAGTGTCACTATACCTATGCATCGGGAAGTGGCTGAGGTGGATCGGCCAGTCGGATGAGTCAATGGTATTCATCGTATGCAAATATTGGTACATGTCCTCTGAGATGCCATCTAAAGTGTCACGGCCCATTTTAGAGTTTAATAAATTGTCGTTTATTTCTACTTTTAAAGGATCGTTAGACCAATCAAACCCCGGCACACTTGGGTTGCTTTCTCCGTTTATAGTCGTTGCTTCTATAGCTCCCTTCTCAGAGTCACTGCTACATCCAGTTGAAAAGAGTATAAATGCAGCAAAAATGAATGTCAGTTTAAAGAAAATGCTATTTGAGGATTTAGATGAAATCATGGTGCGAAGATAAAAAGAAAATCATGGTTTAATTGCCTCTAAAAACTCTGTGAGTTCTGAAATAATAAGCCCATTGGAAAATTTCTTTCTAATGTGGTTTTTACCGGACATGGCGATCTCATTTGCCTGATCGTTATTTTGTAGAAGATCGATTAAGGCGTTTGCGAAAT
>Ga0308022_1000332_pt1 | contig 17915 bp, 16 predicted proteins | sample Neamet353_FD_201297 | JGI IMG/M metagenome (GOLD analysis project Ga0308022, IMG submission 201297) | Marine microbial communities from water near the shore, Antarctic Ocean - #353 | ecosystem: Environmental > Aquatic > Marine > Unclassified | place: Southern Ocean | collected 2014-10-02 | reverse complement strand
GAAATACCCACCTAAGTCTGCGGGCGAGCCTTGAACGGCTATCAGCTCATCAATGATGTGTTTCTCGTCGCGAAGCAAGTCCCGATGCACAGAGGTAAATGTGCTCGCCAGCTTGCTGTCATTTATTTGCGTCATCAAAGCTTCTGCCCAGTACAGGGCTAAGTAGAAATGCGAACCTCGGTTGTCGATTCCGCCCAATCGCCGTGTAGGGCTCTTGTCCAAGTCTAAAAGCTTGCTTGTGGCCTGATCTAGGCATTGACCCATGAGACCTGCCTTTGTGTTGCCGTTGGTTTCCGAGAGGTGCTCAAGGGAGACCGCCAGTGCCAGAAACTCACCCAGCGAGTCCCATCTCAAGTAGTTCTTTTCAACCAGCTGTTGCACATGTTTAGGGGCTGATCCGCCAGCACCAGTCTCAAAAAGACCACCACCGTTCATCAAAGGAACAATGGAAAGCATCTTTGCCGATGTGCCAACCTCAAGGATGGGAAAAAGGTCAGTTAAGTAGTCTCTCAACACATTGCCTGACACGGAAATAGTGTCCAGACCTTTGACAATACGTTCAAGTGAAAACTGGCAAGCATCTACCGGTGACAGGATGTGAATAGCCAAGGAAGAGCAGTCATGGTCCTTTAGGTAATGCTCAACTTTTAGCTGTACCTGTCTGTCGTGTGCACGGTTAGGATCCAGCCAGAACACGGCAGGGTTATTGGTGATTTTCGCACGATTGACAGCCAACTTAACCCAATCCTGGATGGGTTCATCTTTCACCTGACACATCCGGAAGATATCTCCCTTGCTCACCAAATGCTGCATCACAATGATGCCGTCACGCACCACTTGAATGATGCCAGGTTCGGTCATGTGGAAGGTTTTGTCGTGGGATCCGTATTCCTCGGCTTTTTGCGCCATCAGGCCAACATTGGACACCGATCCCATCGTCTGAGGGTCCAATGCCCCATTGGTTTTGCAGAAGTCAATGGTAGCTTGGTAGATGCCGGCATAGGAGCGGTCGGGAATCACGGCCTTGCAATCCTGTTGCTTGCCGTCTCGGTTCCACATTTGGCCAGATGTTCGAATCATTGCTGGCATGGATGCATCAATGATGACATCAGACGGCACATGCAAATTGGTGATGCCTTTCTCGGAGTTAACCATGGCAAGGTCAGGGCCCGAAGCCATGACGGCATCAATGGCATCAGTGATGGCTTGTTGTTTGGCTGTTGGTAAGGTGGCGAGCTTTGCATAAATGTCACCAAGGCCATTGCGCACATCTACCCCCATGCTGTCAAAATCTGAAGCAAATTGGTCAAAGACATCGGCAAAGAACACCTCTACAACGGCACCAAAGATGATGGGGTCTGACACCTTCATCATGGTGGCTTTCAGGTGCAAGGAGAACAATACGCCTGTGGCTTTTGCAGCTGCGATTTCATTGCGGATAAAGGCTTTCAATGCGGCGATACTCAAAACTGAGCTATCAATGATTTCTCCATCAAGCAAATCAATGCCTGAACGAAGGATTGTTTGAGCGCCCAATGGGTTGGTGAAGACAATGTCAACAGAAGTTGCCTTATCCAGGCAAACGCTTTGTTCGCTGCCGTAGAAGTCGCCGGTCTGCATGCTTGAGACATGGGTTAATGAGTCTTTGGACCAAGCACCCATGCTATGCGGGTGTTTTTTGACGTAATCTTTGACTGCCTTTGGGGCTCGACGGTCGCTATTGCCTTCGCGAAGCACGGGATTCACAGCCGATCCCTTGACCTTGTCATAGCGAGCACGAATGCCTTTTTGCTGGTCATTTTGTGGTTCATCTGGGTAGTTGGGGATGCCATAGCCTTTGGATTGCAATTCTGCAATGGCAGCCTTCAGCTGAGGCACAGAGGCTGAGATATTGGGCAATTTAATGATGTTGGCATCGGGTGTGCTGGCCAATTGCCCCAGTTCTGTCAACGCATCAGCAACTTGATGTTCTGCAGGGAGTAGGTCATTGAATTGCGAAAGGATTCGAGCAGCCAATGAGATGTCGCGTGTTTCAATATGGACGCCTGCCTGCTTAGTGAAGGCTTGAACAATAGGCAAGAAGGACTGGGTAGCCAGGGCAGGTGCTTCGTCGGTCTTGGTGTAGATGATGGTTGACATATGGCAATAAGGTGTATTTACAAAGAAACGAAGCAGCCGGTGAACGGCTGTGATCTGCTAGGCGCCATCTGCACAAGTTGTCAACTTAGCTTTTATTGATGATTCACGGACCCTTTTGATTGATTGCTATGGCCTGGGTCTTGAGACCCTTCACAAGGGCAGTCGCATGCCTGTTTGACCAACATGAAAACCTGCGTGCTTAACCTGTTGGCTTGCCTCGCTTTCGGGGTCATGAAGGGGGTTGCTGTGATTGAAGTGTATGAATGTGACCTTGTTTCGTTTTTCAACAGGCCAGCCTGACCACATGGCCATGCTTTCCGCGACAAAGGGGTGAGGTATCTCTGACGGGTCCCTGTTGGGTGTTTCTCCAGTAGAGTAGAAGGTGCCATCAAGCAAGGCAATGTCAACATGATCAATGAGGCTGTCAAGGTCGATGGCCCATTGATCCCATTTGTTGATGTCTGGAATGAAGAGGGCGACCCGATGGGGTCCTTGGATAAGGAAACCCATGGTTTCAGAGTACTCATCCCTGTGTGGCACTTGAATTCCTGTGATTTTCACTTGCTTGTTCAGGCATTCAACACCTGCCAGGACATCTTCGTGCAGTTGAATTTGACCTAATTCAACCAATTGTGACCAGGGGCCATTTTCAGTAAGGAAATCCCCCATTCTGGGCCCGACATGGACGGCAACGTTTTGACCACCCAAAGCTTCACGGCCTAGGTACATCAGGCCGGTGTAATGCCCGATGTGCGCATGCGTAATGAATAAGGCTTCGGGGTTTTTGCCTGTCTCTTGCTTGAGTTGGTTCCATTGAGCAGGCAAGTCGGGCGTGGCTTCGATTAATACAGCTGTTGACCCATCTGTGACACCTAAGGCTATAACCGGTTCATGGGGCTTAGGTGTGCCGTCTGGGTTGACGCAGCAGGACTTGATGCAGGCGATATGTGGCCTGCCAGCATCTTGAGAAACACCCAAGATCACCAATTCAATATCGGAGGTGGTGTTCGGGATTTCACCACAAGCAGTGGTCATTAGCGCAAGGCTAAGTGAAGTAAGCTTGAGGGCTTTAAAAGTAATTGGGTTCAATGGATTCATGCCATTGAAGGTAGTGCTCCTTGGCGACTATCGACGTCTGCGTTGACCGCCCGATCCGCTACGCTGTTTGTTTCCTGAACCTTGTGATCTTCCATTGCTGCTTGAGCGATGTCGACCGCCTCCGCCACCACCACCTCTGCCACCTTGTTTGGGTGGGATGCGATTGGCTGGCACTGCCCATTCTTCTTCTGCAGCATCGACAAAGGGATGGTCTGTTATAAGAGGTATGCGTTGTTTAATGAGTTTCTCGATGTCTTTGAGGTAGCTGCGTTCTTCTGCCATGCAGAAGGATATGGAATGCCCTGAGGCCTCTGCACGGCCTGTGCGACCAATCCGGTGTACATAAGTTTCACTGACATTGGGTAGGTCGTGATTGATGACCAGCTCTAGGCCAGAGATGTCAATGCCACGGGCTGCGATGTCTGTTGCAACGAGTACCCGCATGCGGCCTTCTTTGAATGAAGTCAATGCACGCTGTCTTGCATTTTGGCTTTTGTTGCCATGGATGGCAGCAGCTTGGATGTTGTTGTTACTCAAGTAGCGTACGACCTTGTCACAACCGTGTTTTGTGCGTCCAAAGACCAATGCCTGTGAATCACTGTCTTGTAAAATATGGAGCAGAAGTTGGCTTTTTTCTGCTTTTGCCACATAGTACACTGACTGGCTCACCTTGTCAGCTGTTGGTTTGTCTGGTGAGATGGTGACTTGTTCGTAATGGCCAAGAATCTGCTTGCTTAGGTCAACAATAGACCGTGGCATGGTAGCTGAGAAGAAAAGGCTTTGACGTCGCTCAGGTATGAGGCGCAGCAGTTTTTTGATGTCATGGATGAATCCCATGTCAAGCATCTGGTCTGCCTCATCAAGCACGAAATGGCGAAGATGTTTGAGGTTGACATAGCCCTGATTGTGCAAGTCAAGCAATCGTCCAGGGGTTGCGACGAGGATGTCTACACCACGTTTAAGTTGCTTTACCTGAGGATTTTGCCCAACACCACCATAGATTACAGCACTGCTTATGTCCGTGTTGACGCTGTAGTGCTTGACGTTGTCTGCAATTTGTATGGCTAGCTCTCTTGTGGGGGTTACAACCAATGCTTGCACAGACGTTCCCTTGCCGTAGCCGTTTTCCATCAACTGCTGGATGATGGGGATGGTGAATGCTGCCGTTTTTCCTGTTCCTGTTTGGGCACAACCAAGCAGGTCTTTGCCTTCAAGCAAGATGGGAATGCTTCGCTCTTGAATGGGTGTTGGTCGCTCGTAGCCTTGGGTGTCAAGCGCTTTGAGAATGGCAGGATGAATTCCTAACTCTTTGAAGGTAATGATAGCGGAAGAATAAGTAATGAGAAAAGGACGCGATGGTCCAACGATTTATGTGGCTAGTGCTGGCCCCAAAGGTAGTGCCATTGAGAGGGATACAAGCATGATTAGCTTCGTGTCATCTCACCAATCAGTAATTAAAACCTTAGCAGATTGCCGAGTACCATCTCTCAAAGAGATTAATAGAAAATAAACCCCTGATTGATGAATTTCTATAGGCCCTTGGGTACTTTCAGATATTGTTCTTCCTGCAGCACTGATGACTTGGATGTGCTCAATGTCTTTATTGGCCTCTATGTTAATGCTTGTTCTGATTCTAGCGGGGTTTGGGAAAATTCTCAAACCAGGTGTTTGCTCTGATTCCGGTAAGCTCAAGGTGAAGCAGGCATCGGCAGTCACATACTGGCGCATGTTCCAGGACACTTGACAACTGTACATGTAACCCTGATTTGAATTCCACGATGCGAACATGTTCATCCAGGGTGAATCTGTGACAATAGGTCCGCGTATTGCCCCATTAGCGATTGTGGTTTGAGTCGAGTCACCATTGCCCATACATATTTGCCTAGCAGCAGGGTCTCCGGTCCAAGCAGCTTCCATCAAGCTGTGAAGTAACCGGCTTCCGTACCAATAGTCAAGAGCGTCGTACTTAGTGATATAGACCAAGTACTGGCTTGAATCGTCTTCCCATGTGTTTGTTGTGAAATGCGTTGCCCAGTATACATAGTTGTTAATTGTGTCACCACGCAAAATCATAAACTCCTTATTGCTGTCAGGCACTCCCATGAAATTGAACATGTCGATACATGTTCTGGGGTCTACAATGTTGTCCCAGTCGGACAATGTCATGAGGTAGAGCACATCATCCGGCATGGCAGCAAGTCCACTGTCAGTTTGAGTTTTCATATCATTAGGCCAATCTTCAGTAAAACCAATAAAGCTAGCGCCTGCATCTGGCCATGAAAATCTCCCATTTGCTCCCCAGTTGTGATTGATGTACATTTTCAAGCTTAGCCAGTTTGTGATGGCAGCCCCCTGACTCATTCCGTGTATACCTACCCTTGAAGTGTCTATTTTATTTGCATGTAGCGCCGCAATGTCATTGACCATTTGATAAGCGCAGCCATAGTGACTGGTTGATGAATTCCATTGCATCGTCACGCTAACATACCCATGGCTTGCGACGAATTCTCGGTAGAATTGACTTTCTTTATAATAAGTGCTATCAGCCAAATTTTGGTTGGAAGATCCAGGAAATCTGAAGACGACTGGCTTTTTGGAACTTATACCCGTTGGGTAGGTGATAATTCCCCTGATGGTATCCGTACACTCAAGACTTGTGTCTGGTGCGATAGAAAAAAACTCACTTGTCACAGCTGCGGTGCCAAACGCACCATACCCTTGTGTAATAGCAGGTACGGGGCCTTCAAATGTCCATTGAGCATGCATGTTAGGTAGCGCTATAATTAGTGATAGCGCACATAGAGATCTTTTGAATTGAAACATGCTTAATGGATTATGATGGTTCTTAGTTCAGTTAAATCAAGAACCCCAATCAGCTCTCGCTGATTGGGGTGTAGATTGATGGAAAGCCTATAGCTGTTGTTATTTAATCACGATGAATTTCTCTCTTATTTTGCCTAGATTGGTATCTAGAGTCAGCCAATAGGTACCAGAAGGCAGCTTAGTGATGTTCATATTGAAATTATTTGACGTCGTTGCTTCGATTGGAACATCAAGTGCTACGCCCGAGATATTGAAAACTTGAATTTGACTCAATAAATCTTCAGTAATCATGCCCTGATTAAGATTGACATTGATGAAGTCTGTAGAAGGGTTGGGTGATATTGTGATAGAAAGCTCTGGTAGGTCGCCAAGGTCAGCGAAGTTTTTCAAAACGGTTATGTTGTGACAAAATCCAAATGTGTCGATTGCAGGGAACCCGAACATTGATCCAGTTACTTGATACCAACTGGTAAAGAAGCCGCTCTCTATACCTAAGCTTGGCATGTAGAATGTGGTATCCGCTAGAGTAGGAGTTCCTGACAGCTTTATGCAAGTTTTACCAGAATCTCCTGGGTAGAATATGGAATCCGTAGCCTCCCAAGTTAACCATGACGGCAACGCAGTAGTGTATAAGAATGCAGATTGAATAGTTGGAACCAAAAACGTGCCTGACGGGAATGTATCCCCAAGCATGCCCGTTAAAATGACTTCAAATGGCTGACCGACGGTTGCCGTTAAGGTCATCATAGGCTGGGTGCTGTCACAAGCGAATGATGGTTGGGTGCCATTAACCCATAGGCCAGACCATTCTAGAGACGGGAATCCAATCGAAGCCATGGAAGGCGTTAATGAATCAGGTGTGCAAACTTGAGCATTCATGGTTAAGCTAACCGTGAGACTAAATAGGAATATGAGTTTTTTCATGGTATGATATGGATTAGTAATTTCAAATATTATCAATATTTCATAGATAATTGTTTCAAATTGGTGAATATGAGTTGGTCAAATTGTTGCTGAACCTCTTGGCGAGAAGTGGGTCTTGCTGCCGCAGCCGTGGGTGGTGGCCGTTTTAAGCTTACATTTAGTTGACTAAACATATTTGACTTGAGCCAAGCACTTATTGAAAGTGATGACTTCTGTAGGGGAATCATCAATTTACTACATCCTGAAGATAGAGGTCGATTTGAACATCAGGCTTTAAAGCCATTTATTAACACTGCATCAGTGAAGTGTAAGCATAGGATGCCGGATGCTTTGTTGAAAAATGGCGTAGTATGCATTTTAGTGTCTGGCGCTATTGGTGTTAAGCATGTATTTGAGGAGGTGAAGTGTTTGACACATTTTTATCAACCTGGTGATTTTCTCTTCTATTCGGAAGTCCATGAGTCATTGAATATTCAGGAGTCGGAACGCATAGTGTACGATGATGTAAAACTATTTTGGATCAACTATCTCGATCCCGCATTCAAGAGTGATTTGCCTGAAGTGTCAGTTGAATTAGAGATTCAGTCGTCACTGTTGAGCACCTATCAATATCAAGGGTATATCAATAAGTTCGGGATTGATAGGCAGAGGTATTGTGAACAATGGCTAAAAAATAACCCGAAACTTATAGGTATGATGTCAAGAAAGGAATTGGCCAATCACTTTGGCGTTTCAACATCTTCATTGCAGGTTTTCATCAAGGATTCCCTAGGAAATTAGAATGGATAAAAAAACAATCATTTCAAATCAGTTGGTAGCCTTGACTGGAAGTCCAGAAAACTTGCCGCTATTTAGAAAATTTTCTGAAATTTTTGAGGGCCCTATCTATATTGAAGCAGGAAATAAGTTGTGGAGTGTGGGCAGTGACGAGGGCTACTTGTGGTACGTTCAAAAAGGCTATGGCTTTGATAGAATACTGCTGGAAGACGGAACAAAGATTTTGAATGGAATGACAGAACCTGGAATGTTTGTTTGTGACGAGAAAAGTTTATTAATGGGTGGTGCTATAGTCAGTGATTCAATCCTTTACACAGAAGCTGTGGTTTACCGCGCGAGGTATTCGGCGTGGCGCGAATTCATGAGAAATAAAGAAGATTTTAGGGCATTGCTTATTTCCATCAGCGCTCACTTTCTGCAATTAAGGAAGCTTAGGTTGCTGAAAATAAAGCACATGAATAAAGCAGACTATTGGCGAGCCACGCGCGACAGGTTCCCGGGTATTGAAAAGTATTGTTCGCAGACAGAGATCGCCAAATACTTTGGTGTTTCTAAGTCAACCATGCATAGGTTGATGAAGTAAGCCATTAATATAATTCAGTAAGGGAAAAGTCCGTGTGTGTTCTGAGGGGATTGAAATACAAGTAGGGTGCGATAATTATTCTCCCCACTAAATGCTATATCAACATTTGAAACAAATGAGGTTTATCATTTAAATATTCTCCAAGAAATTCACGCTCTTTCATGCGTACAATTAATGCATCGATCTTTTCATCCCCACCTAGCTCAATGCCAATAGCTGCTGGTCCTGTACTTCGATTGTGTTTTTTTGAATACTCAAAATGCGTGATATCATCTTTTGGCCCCAACACTTCAGAGATGAATTCTTTTAACGCCCCAGCCCTTTGCGGAAAACGAATGATGAAATAATGTTTAATTCCCCCGTACAATAATGCGCGTTCCTTTATCTCCTCCGTTCGCGTGATGTCATTGTTGCTTCCGCTAATCAGACACACGACGTTCTTCCCTTTTATCTTTTCTCTATATTGGTCTAATACGGATACAGCTAAAGCTCCTGCTGGCTCAACAACAATTGCACATTTATTGTAAAGATCTAAGATTGTTTGACAGACCTTGCCTTCATGGACAGTAACCATTTCAGATAAATTCACAGAACAGAACTCAAAATTTAGGTCACCTACTTTTTGTACGGAAGCACCGTCTACGAACTTATCAATGTGAGCTAGTTTCGTGTTCCTTCCATTTTTCATGGACGTTGACATCGATGCTGGACCTGAAGGTTCTACTCCAATGACTTTCGTTGCAGGAGATAGCAGCTTAAAAACGCTTGAAACACCGGAGGCTAATCCACCGCCTCATACAGGAAGAAATAGATAGTCAATTGGTGCTTTAGCTTGTTCTAAGATTTCCAATGCAATTGGATTTATTGGTTTAGTATAATGAGAAGGTGGTTCTTCTTGACCCATCCTAAAATAGATTGACGGTTTTTAAATAACTAATTGAACCCTTGAAGGCATGCTTTCAAGAGTTTTTTCATGCTCAAATTTAGGTGTTTCCATATATAGGCTTAAGTGTGGTCTTTTGTTGTTGTAAATGTCTATAGATTCATCAATTAAAGGTTTAAGGTCTTTATAGTCTTTACTTATGGAAGAGGAACTCTTGCTTTAATATTCCATTTACCCTTTCTGCTAAAGCATTCTGACAGCAATCGTATCCATCTGTCATTGAAGGGGTTATGCCTGCTCGTTTTAGTTCCTCTTGAAATACACTTGAGCAATACTGTAATCCTCTATCGGAATGATGAAATCATGGGCCACTTGCTTTTTCTGTTCTTCACTGCTTTCTTAAGTGCTTTTACAACGTTCTCTCCGCTCATGTCATCACTAAGATGAAGACCTAAAATTTTACGACTAAATGTATCGGTTACTAGAGATAGATAAAGCGTTTTCTCTCTAGATTTTATTTAAGAAATGTCGCTTACATAAACATCTTCTCGTCTTTTTAGATTTTTAGGAAGTGATTAAATCATACAGATGGATGATAAGTATCAGTAGTTTTATAATTGAAAACTAGTATATTTGCGTATTAGGCCGGATGATAAGAATTTTCTATTTTCTCGATCTTATAGTGGTCTTTCACTCAAGAAATCGGGAAGAAAGCTAAATTGTTGTCTCTGCTGTATTAATCAATAAGAATATGTCCCAAAAACAGCCATTTTTTCAGAGATTTTATATCTACCAAAACGAAAGATTCCCTTTTCTATCTAATGGCTTATTTTTAACCGCATTTACTTTTTCGGCTATTTCTTATTCGCGGATTTGCCGCGGAGCAGCTGGTTTTGTGGATGTGAAGTACTTCATATCCGCAGCTATTACAACAATTTCGTTTTTTTTTCTGCTTCGAATTGTTGATGAATTTAAAGATGCTGATTACGATGCCGAATATCGGCAACATTTGCCTGTACCTCGAAAGTTGATTTCCTTCAAGGAATTGCGTTGGATGGGCGTGATTGCCTTAATCATCCTATTAGGGATTAACCTAATCCTTACGCCAGAAATGCTCAAGTGGCTAGTAATCCCATTATTGTTTTTATTGTTAATTGCTAAAGACTTTTTTGTTTCCGAATGGCTCAATCGAAACTGGGCAATCTTCGTGGGTGTCCATATGTTATTTTTCCCGGCTATCGATTATTATACAAGTGGAATGGATTGGTATATGGAAGGACCAGGTCAACCTGCATTTGGGATGATCTTTTTCTTTGCCTTGTCCTACGCCAATGGATTAGTTTGGGAAATCGGACGGAAATTAAAAACTTCAGAAAATGAGGAGCATAATAGCTACTCCCGTAGATATGGTCGGAAGAAAGCGACCTGGTTTTGGATCGCAGCGATTTCTATCGCTTATTTATTTGCAATACTTGCGGCAGTTTATGCTGGATTTGGATGGTTAGGGGTAAGCTTGCTTTCCTTGATTTATTTATCTTCTCTTTCTTATGGAATACTATTTCTGTTTCGACAGTCTATTCGGTTATCGAAACTGATTGAAGTAGCTTCCGGAGCTTGGGGTTTATTTATGTACTTGACGATTGGAGCCCTACCCATGATCCTAAAATTATTAGGTAAACTGTAAGTCATGATTAAAGAGAATATGAATATTTTAATTCTTGCTGGTGATACTGCTCCAAGGGCTGTTGGAGGTAAAGCCCGAAACCTTTTGGCTTTACATGATGCCGGTTTGCAAGTTCCTGCTTTTGTGATCATTCCGCACACTTGGTTTGAATCATTATTACCAGAGAATAGCCCGAAGGACCAAGCGCCTAATTTTGATCAAATCCGGTTGCCAGCTGAACTCTTTCTAGAAATCAAAAACCAATTTGGAGATAAAGACCGCTTCTTTGCTGTACGGTCTTCCTATCCGGAAGAAGATTCTGATGAACATTCCTTTGCGGGACAATTTAGCTCCCGCCTCTTTGTTCCATTTGATCAACTCCATAAAGCTATTTTAGAAGTCTGGGCTTCATCCGCGAGTACTCATGTCGCTTCATATCAGAAGGAAAGAGGCATTAAAGCGCACTATTTTCTTTCTGTTGTTATTCAGATAATGGTGGAAGCAGAAGTATCAGGAGTTGCCTTTACAGCGAATCCGTTGACAGGGTATCGAAACCAAAAAGTGATTAATGCTGTATTTGGAATCGGAGAAGGCCTGGTCTCCGGAGATTTGAATGCCGATCAATATTTAGTAGAGGGAGAAACGATCCTTTCAAAGCCAGCTATAAAAGAACTTGCATATAGGTTTAATCAGAATGCTGGGGCCGGCCTAAGAAAAGAACCGATACTAGTAGCAGAGCAGGAATTACCTTGTTTAAGGGACAAAGAAATTTTGGAGCTCTGCCATGCACTAGATCGGATCAAAGGAATCTTCGGAAAACACCAGGATGTTGAATTTGCTTTTGCTGATGGATTATTATACCTCCTCCAAGCACGACCCATCACTTCTCTCCATCGACTGGCTAACATTAATGGCCATTATATCGTTTGGGATAATAGCAACATTATTGAATCCTATCCCGGTATTACTTCCCCACTTACTTTTTCTTACATCCTCCCGCTTTATGAAAAAGCTTATCGGCAGTTTATGGAGCTGATGGGTGTTTCCAGTAAGGAAATTGAAGGCAATGCTGACGGCTTTGCAAATATGCTAGGTTATCTCAATGGAAGGATATTCTATAATCTAAGATCCTGGTATAAAATGATTGCGCTTCTTCCTGGCTATTCTTTTAATGCCCGATCTATGGAGCAAATGATGGGCGTAAAGGAACGCTTTGATCTGGAGTCAGCAGATAAGCGTTCCAAATTTCGCGATTTCTTCCGCATCCTTCGAATGATGTATAGCATCGTCTACAACCTGACAACCCTGGAATCCCAAAAACGAAAATTTATGCAGGGCTTTGAGGAGATGGAAAAAGACCTTAAAGATCTGGACCCCAAGGCCCTTACCGCTTTCGATATTATGCGTTTATATGAAAGGCAGGAAGCACGCATGCTTCGGATCTGGAAAGCACCGCTCGTAAATGACTTTTTCGCTATGATCTATTTTGGTCTGCTTAAGAAGATGGTGGGTAAAGCATTCGGAGAGCAATCAAATATCCATAACGATTTACTGATGGGCGTAAAGGGGATCATTACGACAGAACCTGCCCGAATGATTGCACGGATGGTAAAACAAATCTATGCGGCTCCAAAGCTTTTAGATGCGTTCCAGAAGTTGACCCTGAAACAATTGGGGCATAAATTGTCATCCGATCCAGAATTCAAGATTCTTGAGGAACAAGTAAACCAATATATCGATCAATTTGGCGACAGGATGGTTGGGGAGCTTAAACTGGAAACCGTAACATACAAACAGGAACCGGAACGATTTATATTGGTCCTTCAGAATTACATTCGGAAAGAGCTACGTCCGATACGAGGCGAAAGTGGAACAGAAGTTGGTATTCGGCAGGAAGCGGAAAAACAAGTTCGTGCTAAATTCCGTTTTCGGCCATTTCGGAAGCTTCTGTTACAGCATGTCGTTAAACAGGCCCGCAAATTAGTGAATGGACGAGAAAATCTCCGCCTATACCGAACTAGAGCATTTGGAGGCGCTCGTACTGCTTTCCGACAACTAGGACTAATCTTTTACAGTGAGGGCATAATAGAAAATCCGGATCATATATTCTTTCTTACAAAGAATGAAATCTTCGATTATATAAAAGGGACTTCTGTAAATTATGATTTGAATGCACTCGCCAAACTTCGTAAAGATCAATTCGATACTTTTTCAAAGGAGGCGACACAAAGCGAGCGAATAAAGACACATGGCATCGTTTATTTAGGGAATTCCTTTTTTCAACAGCAAGAGAAATCCATAACCACAGGCGATTTGCAGGGAATTGGTTGTTGCCGCGGAATTGTTCGTGGTAGGGTAAGTGTTATTTCCCATCCAGATGAAATCTATGAAAATCCAGCTGAGATCATGGTCACTACAAGTACTGACCCAGGATGGGTAACCATTTTTCCAACAGTATCAGGAATTCTCGTGGAAAGAGGTAGCTTATTGAGTCATGCTGCTATTGTATGCCGAGAAATGGGTATCCCTTGTGTGGTCGGGTTAAAAGACTTGACCAGCCGGTTAAAAACGGGCGATTATATCGAAATGGACGGAGAAAATGGAACAGTGAAAATCCTGGATAGCCATGAATAAAGATAAGTCCCTGCTACCTCAAGTATCTCCTGACCGGATTCTATATTCCAACTGTTGGGAGGATGCTGATCTCCTATTGGAAGCATTAGATCCTGGTGAGGATGATGTAATTTTATCCGTGGGGTCTGCAGGCGATAATAGTTTTTCTCTGTTGGCATGTCAGCCTAAGTCAGTTATTATCTATGATATTAGTCGCCCTCAACTGCATTTAATTAATTTAAAAAAAACGGCTTTTGCTGTATTAGATTATGATCAATTAGTTGGTTTTTTGGGGTATCAGGAAATGGAGGATCGGACCTCGATCTATCGAGATCTTCTTGCTCCACAATTATCAAAGAATGACCGTACTTTCTGGGAAGGGCAACAAAGTCAAATAAAAAAAGGACTAATTTTTAGTGGTCGATTTGAGCGCTATTTTCAGTTGTACCGAAAATTTATCCAGCCTTGTTTGACCAGTAGAAAGGAACTCGAACAGTTTTTTGAAGGCCCGCCAAGCGAGCAGCAATTAATCCACTATAAAAAGAAACTTGATTCCATTGCTTTCAGAATATTACTGAAATCGTTTCTTAGTAAACCAGTAATGAGTCTATTCGGTAGGACACCAGATTTTTTTCGGGAGGTAAATGAAAATGTGTCTGGTTTTCTGCTCGACCGTTTTTCTAATTTTGTACTTGATCCAATGAGCTTTAAAAACCTTTACGCTGGATTTATGGCTTCAGGAAATTTCGACATTGGACTTCCTCATTATATTCGTAAAGATAACTTTGAAACCATCCGAAAAAATCTAAATCGCATGGAAATAAGATTTGGACCTTTGTCAGAAGGCTTAAATCTTCAGGAAGGGGTAACTCTTGTTAATGCTTCTAATATTTTTGAGTATATGCCAATAAATCAGTTTCGGGATTTCGGGCTCCAGATGTATAAGCAGAATCCTGAATTACGCCGGATCGCATATTGGAACTTTATGGTCGACCGGGTATTTGCGGAAGAATTACCTGCAGCGTATAAGTCTATGGATTTATTCTTGCCCAAAGATCGGGTATGTTTTTATAAACGCTTTGTGATAGAAACAACAAATCGATAGATGGACTTTTTAGAACATATCATAAATAACCAATGGCTTGGAATTATTCTCCACGGCGTTTTATTTACGTTGCTATTGCTCCTAGCGCAGTTCCTCCATAAAAAATTAGGCGTCCCTGCTGATCATACGCGCAAACTTGTTCATTTTGGAGTAGGAGCGATTTGCGTTTTATCTCCATTTAATTTTACTAATCATTGGATTATTCTCTCTAGTGTAATCTTATTTGTCCTGTTTATACTGTTAACCAGAAAGAAGGGCGGATTACCATCAGTACATAATGCGAAATTTCAATCAATGGGCGATCTCTTACTTCCTGTGGTAATCTATCTCAATTTTTTACTTTATGCATATTATGGATTTAATAAGATTTATTCTCTCCCCTTAATTATATTATCTATTAGCGATCCAGCTGCGTTTTATGGTGGTTTTTTCTTTCATAAAAATGGAAAGTCTTTTGCTGGCTTTCTGTTTTTTGCCATTACTGCCTTTGTAAGCGCCTGGATTACTTTGTCCATATTCGCTGACTTTGGGTATGGGACTATCTGGACGATTTCATTGCTCACAGCAATTCTTGGCGCTACTGTCGAATATTATAGCAAGAAAGGCTGGGATAACTTTACCGTGCCCCTCATGGTGGCCATTATTTTAGTCATACATACAGAATTTATTGCCAATGGAATTAGTTAAGCTACATGCCGGACAGGCTGATTTAACCCGAATTCAAGCGGTGCCTGTTACCCTGTTTCCTGAAAATTACGCCTTGCATTTGGAGGCGGCCACTTTGGTGGAGACCCACCTAAAATGCGCCTTTTTACTTAGAGAGAATGATCGAGACATTGGAAGCATTGTGCTGTTCGATAATCCAGATCATTATCTAGACGGAGAACGGGCGATGTGTGTTGGCTATTTTCATTGTCCAGACGATCAGAAATTAGCAAATAGATTAATCGATGCGGCTCGGGAAGAAGTCAGGCAGTCTGGTGTGCATCATTTAATTGGTCCGCTCAATGGTACAACCTGGGATAGCTATCGATTTAAAGGGGCTGATGATCCTCCTTCTTTTTTTCTGGAAGTAGCTAACCCAGCGTATTACAATAAATTATTTCGGGAAGCAGGTTTTAAAGAAATCAAATCCTATAGTAGTTTCCTTGAAAAACCGATTAAACCAATGCCCGAACGGGTCAAAAAACGGGAACAAGAATTATTTGATGCGGGGATTCGAATTAGAACGATTGATCCCAATCAGTATGAGCGGGATTTGAGCATGATCCATGAGTTATCTCATAAATGTTTTAAGGACAATTTTTTATTTACATCCCACAGCTTTTCAGATTATATCCAGAAATACAGTATGTTGGAAGGGATTGCCCGTCCAGAACTAACTTTAATGGCTGAAGATGGAGATCGTCTTGTCGGATTTGTTTTTATGATAGATGATATATTTTGTAATACGGAAAAAAGGATAATCTTTAAAACCTATGCCTCGCTCTCTGATGAGCGCTACCACGGGCTGGGCACTGTGTTAGCCCAACGCCTGTTGGCAAGTTTGCTTGCAGATGGATACGAGTCTGCTATGCGGTCACTGATAGTTGATGGGAGTTTATCTTCGCGAATCGCTGGCACAGATAACCCTGTTTACCGAAAATATTATTTGTACGGTCTACGTATCGATTAATAAACGTACATGGAAAATCGAATAACTAAATTACTATTACAATCTGCGGTCAACAATGCTGATAAGATCGCCATCTTCGATCGATCTGGAAGCATTAGTTTCAGGGAGCTGGAAATGGCTATCCGCAAAACAGCTACACAATTACAGCAGGCAGGTATTCGGAAAAATCATCGGGTGCTGGTGCTGATTCCTTTTTCTATTGACCTTTATCGGGTTACGATGGCGATAAATACACTAGGGGCAACGGCGATTTTTGTGGAGGATTGGATCTCATTCAAACAAATTGGTTATTGCCTTCAAACGGTTGTACCAGATGGAGTGGTCACTAACTTAAAAGGCATGCTCTTTTCTCGTTTACATCCAGTATTAAGACGTATACCAAGAAAGATATTCTATAATCGTTTTAGGCGAAAATCAATGCTGAAAGATCCCCCTCAAATCGATGAAGAATCCCTTGCGTTGATCTCCTTCACCTCCGGAGTATCTGGAACGCCTAAACCGGTAAGTCGGAGTTTTAAATTTTTGTTCCATCAGTTTCAGACCTTAAAAAAAGTAAAAAATAGCCTCAAAAGTGATGTTGAACTCGTGACGCTCCCCGCTTTTGTCTTCATTAATTTAGTAGTAGGAGCGACCTCTGTTATTGCAGATATTAATACACTTCGGCCCGAGCAAACCAAGTTTAAAAAAGTGCTAAAGCAATTAAAGGAGCATCAGGTAAACGCTATTTGCAGTTCGCCTTCTTTCATGGAACAACTGGCTGATTTTGCATCCGGTTCTGAAATGGCTAGGAGCATTAAAAAGGTACTCACAGGAGGGGCTCCTGTTTTCCCATCAGTTGCTACATCTTTGCAAAAAGCGTTTCCAGATGCTCGTATTCTCGTTTTATACGGCTCTTCAGAGGCTGAGCCAATTAGTATCATTGATGCGTCCGATTTGGCAGGCTCAGATACAGAAGCATCATCCGGCTTACGGGCAGGAAAAATCCATCCCAATATTCGTGTTCACCTGTTACCTATTCATCCAGCTAATCGTTTAAACGGAAAATATGCTATTGGCGAAATTTTGGTGGCAGGTCCGAATGTTGTTCCAGAGCCAGTAGGCAAAGAAATGACAAGGGTCGAAATTGATGGGATTAAATGGCATGCTACTGGAGATAGTGGGTATTTGAATGAAGTAAATGAACTCGTACTAACTGGACCAGTTGATTCATTAATTCCTGATAAGACTAACATTTACTCCTCGTTTGTATTTGAAGCATTGGCACGTAGTATCTCTGGAATAACCAGAGCAGCTTTACTTTCTGAGGGGAGTATGTTGGTAGGAGTTGTACAGCCAAAACTGGAGGCGGAAAAGGAGAATCTGCTCAAAACTTTAAAGGATCTGCCTTTTCCAGTGGGGAAATGGGTTTTTATAGCCGAATTCCCCAAAGACAAAAGGCATGGTGGAAAAATAAAGTATGAAGAATTAAAAAAAATGCTTGCAGACCAATGACCAATTTCAAATGACAAATGTCATTGGCAGTCTTTGTGCAACTGTGCAACTTTCGTATATTCACGTATAATAAAAAATACTCAAAATGAAAAGCATTGCTTATTTATTCTTGCCGGTTTTGATGTTTGTACTACCTATGTC
>Ga0308022_1000330_pt1 | contig 17922 bp, 16 predicted proteins | sample Neamet353_FD_201297 | JGI IMG/M metagenome (GOLD analysis project Ga0308022, IMG submission 201297) | Marine microbial communities from water near the shore, Antarctic Ocean - #353 | ecosystem: Environmental > Aquatic > Marine > Unclassified | place: Southern Ocean | collected 2014-10-02 | reverse complement strand
TCAACTGCACGTCAAGCGAGTGCGAATTATGCAGCAAATATGGGCTACGATATCCTACGATTACATGGCACACGTGTGCAAGGGAAATTGGATGACGAAGAAGTATCAGGCACAGCTTATTTCCAGAAAGTTTGTGTTCAGGCCCCCTCTGTCCCTTGGTATTGGGGAATGCTGCACCTCAACGATGGCTCGTACATCGATTGGTTCCTCCCCCACCTCTCCTTTACGGTCAGTGCCCGTGACAATCGTCCCTGGAAACGTCGAGATACTGGGCATCTCGGACTTTCTCAAGGTGGTTTATTTCATGACCCAATCAATAACCGAACCGAGCGTTTTACCAAAGTACTGGTGCGGAAACTGGCATCTGAATTAACAGAAGGTAAGCATGGTCACACTCCTGGCGCCCCTTTGCCAATTTTTGAGATCAAAATGTGGAATGGGCGAACCAAGATTGAACTTCGTGTTCAGGCAATTGAACGGGCGCATTGGACCTTTAATCAACCAACACGTGGTGGTCTGAAGTCTCATCTCACCTACAATGAATATCCCCTTGAGTTGAAGTACCTAAGGATTCAAGATGAATTTGGAACACGCAAAGAATCAGATTATCAATGGGCAAGAGGAAATGCTGAACATTCATGGGGATTATTGCATTAACCGCAAAAATAAGTCCAAACCTTTCTCATCATTTAGATACTTCACCGTGCAAAGGTATTATGTGCATGGAGTGCTAGACAAGGAGGAGGAGAGAATTCTATGAGTGAAGAATCCGATGCCGATGAAGATCCAAAAGCAGATACTCAAACCACTGTTGAAGCGAAATATGAAGCTGAACAAGCACGCTTATCGAAAAGATTTCGTTTGATTTCTGGTGAAGAAGTTTTATTGACAAAACGTCCAAGTGCCTTTGCCTTCATCGGCTTGTATTTACTTGGAATTTTGGTCCTTGCAATTCACTTTATTTTTGATAACGCAAATTCGCTTTCCTCAGAAGATTCAAGTGGATTTCTCAAAGTGACTTTAACGATCATTGATATTACCGGTGGGGAAAAATGGCCTTTTGGTTTTATCTTTGTCATGCTGTTTGTCACTTGGATGAATCGCTTGATGAATGCGTCGACATCAGGACGATGGGTCACCATTGGCCTCCTTATCATCACGTTGACACCATTAGTCATTCAATTGGATGACTTATTGCTCTATTTCACTGATAACATCATTGGAATGAACAAGCCGATTGGAGGTTTTATTCCACTCGATGAATACAACTACACATTATTCGGACTGGGCTTTGTTGGAATCTACATGGCTATGACGTTCTATTACCAGCGAAGTTTCAATTACGCCATAACCTCAGATGCTGTCATTTTTGAACACAGTTTCTTACTTTCACGTTCGCATCGCCGAATTCTCTTCGATCGTATTTCTGAAGTGATGGTGGAACGTTCACCAGTTGGCACCATCTTTGGTTTTGCTACCGTCACCATAATGACGGATTCAGGTGTAGGTATTGTAGAGGAAAATACAGGCTCCGGAATGGCAGGCGCTATACCTGGAACCACCGAAAAAGATGGCGACTCAGCGGTAGAAAAAGCCGGCAAAGGCATTCTTCGTTCGGTCATTGGTTTACTCACCTATCAACGAACAATTCGAGTTGTCCGTCCTGATCCAAAACACTGCATGTATAACATTCGACATTGGGAAAAGGCCAAGGCACTTCTCAATGAAAAGCACAAGGAACACAGTCAATCAAACCTCCTTAAAGACTTGAAAGACACAATCGTCGCCACAAGCGAAGAGAAATGATTCCTAATTGGTTCGCCGAGTGCTTCAAAAACTGAATGCTACCGCGTAGAGATAGAGGCGAGAATATGAGCAATGAAGAAATACTCCAAGGACCGATAGAAAAACTGCGCAGTGGCGACCTTGATGGCGCAATTGCTGACCTTGATGAAATGATGGGCATTCACAAAACCAATGCCGAAGTTCATCATATGTTTGCAGAATTTGCCAACATGAAAAATGCAGAAGCACAAGAGGATGTTATCCCAGGTGGGAAAATCATGATGGCTTACAAAAAAGCCATGCAAATGGACGAGGAAAACACTGAGTATATCGGTGACTTCGCTACTTTTGCTCTTGAATGCCGCCGTATACCTGTAGCTGTGAAAGAATTCCAACGCTACGCTCGATGTCTTGAACTTGAAGACATTCCCGTTGATGAAATACTGTTTACTGCGAGCCGAAACATCGTCGATGCAATCGAAGTGATGGACCCAAGCAAGCAAAATCCAATGGTTCAACCTTGGTTGAAGCAAGCGCTCATCTGGTCAGTAGGTGGATTAGGTTTTTCACCTGCAGAAGCAATAGAGATGCTCCAACGTGAAGATTGAGGTGAGCACATGGCGGACCAGAGCGTTCGCCTCGCCTTTCGTATTGGCTATCTCGGAGATGGATATCACGGAAGCCAAATCCAACCGGATGTCAAAACTGTTCAAGGTGAATTGATTCGAGTTTTTCGTAGTCTAAAATGGCTGGATAACTCGACGACTGAACATAACTTAGTTCTCTCCAGCCGTACAGATGCTGGTGTCCATGTACGTCTCAATGGAGGAGTAGTCACGATAGACCGAGAACTTTGGAATGCATTAACACCTCGTAAAATGATTCGGGCATTGGATGACCGATTACCCAAGGATATTGCCTTCCTTGATGTTCGAGAAGTCGATGAGCAATGGAATCCACGTATGGCAAATTACCGTGTCTACCGTTATCGACTTGAAGGAATTGAATTTTGGAAGTATCCTGGTGAACAATTTGTCGATTGGTTGAAGATGTTTGAAGGAACCTATGACGCGACCAATTTTGCTCGCCTTGAGGAGGGGAAAAATCCGATGCGAACGATCCTTTCGTGTACGCCATGGATTGTCGATGGACGAACCATCGGTTTTGAAATCAAAGGCGAGGCTTTTCTTTGGAATCAAGTTCGACGAACTGCTATGGCCTTGCACCGAATGTGCATCGGAGACCTTGAACCAAACGAAATTCTACAAGCGATTCGTCATCCAGAAATCGAAGTTGATTTTGGAGTGGCTCCACCGGATTGGCTCATACTCTGGGGCGTTGATTGGAATGAACTCCCCTTACCCTTGGCAAATCAAGGGAAAACACCCCTCACTGCACCACCAATGGGACCGGCCGTTGAGCGCACAATGAGGAAGCGATGGCGAGAAGGTGCACGGCATGAACTCAAGAATCTCTTGTATCAGGAATGGGCGGACATTGGTGAATTACCAATCGTCAAACACACTCCGTCACTTGACTGATATCTGGATGATGTTGCCATCTTCAAGTGAAAGTTTTTCACGCAAGAAAGCACAGGCAATGACTTCGACGACATCGGTATGCCGTGTCAGGTCTGGAATTAAAATTGCACACTCGACCGTCGCATCGCCTGATTCTAACACTGCTAAAAATGCAGTAGCGCCACCAAATGAAACACCATCGCGTAAAAATCCACGAATTCGGTGAGCATCGTACATCGAAACATCGACGTTTGATGCAGCGGAACGATCTGCATCAGAAGCATCCAGTGTATCGATACCAGATTTTCTTCGCAAGGCAATAGAGTGTACCAAATCCAGACCTTGAATGGTAAGGTTCAATGTCCCTGGCCAAGCAGTCCCACCAAGAAGATGTTTGAATTGTTCTTGGTAATGGGGTTGTGCCATGAAGATATGCGCGCGGCCTAAGCCACTGCTCACCGTTCCAGTCAGACGCATATCATGCCCAATGCCCACCCCTTTTTGAGTGCATGGTTGCATCATTGTGATTTCATCCCCTCAAGCCCGAAAGAACTTGAACGGTGAACCGATGCGTTCAGTTGGGGAGAGCATATGCCGGGTGACATGACATGGATGAAAACTCGATTTGATGAATTGTCTGAGAACTCTCTCCTTTGGGAACCTCCTACTCTCGAAAGCCCAAATCAACCTCGGTGCCAGATGAATGGTAAGCCGACAATCATGCTTTCGGCGAACAATTATCTCAACCTCACGACCCATCCAAAAGTCAAGCAAGCTATGCTTGATGCGACCATCAAATACGGTGCTGGAAGTGGAAGTGTTCGCGCTATTGCTGGAACGATGGATATTCATTTGGAAGCAGAAAAGAAAGTAGCAGAATTCAAGGGTGTTGAAGCATCTCTCATTTATTCTGCAGGCTATACAGTCAATGTTGGATTCATTCCAACCTTGGTCACCGGACCTCAAGATGTGATTATCAGTGATTCACTCAATCATGGCTCAATTATTGATGGCGTTCGTTTAACCAAGGCGAGTCGGGGTGTCTATGCCCACAATGACATGGGTGAGTTGGAAGCAGTCCTCAAAGCCCATGAAAGTTCTGAACGGAAACTCATCATCACAGATGGTGTCTTTTCGATGGATGGAGATATTGCTCCACTCGATGAAGTGACACAATTGGCAGAAGAATACGGGGCAATGGTCTATGTTGACGATTGTCATGGAGAAGGTGTTCTTGGTGACAAAGGTGCGGGAATTGTGGCGCATTTTAATCTTCAAGGCAAGGTTGACTTTGAGACCGGTTCGTTTTCGAAAGCACTTGGTGTCCAAGGCGGCATTCTTGCTGGCACGGAAATGACCCGAACGCATGCATTGAATCATTCTCGTTCATGGCTCCTTTCTGGCTCGCAACCACCTGGTGTTGCTGCAGCTCAAAAAGCAGCCATAGAAGTTTTGATGGATGAACCGGAACATCACGCCAGACTTTGGGATAACACGAACTACTTCCGAAAAGAATTACAATCTCTCGGATTCGATACCGGGAATTCTGCCACCCCTATCATCCCAGTGATGTGTGGTGAATCAAGCGTTGCTAAAGCCATGACCAAAGCACTTGGTGATGAGGGTGTAATGGCTGGTGCGATTGTGTTTCCAATGGTTGCTCGTGACAAAGCCCGAATTCGAACCCAAATGTCTGCAGGACTCACTCGAGAAGATTTGGACGAAGTGCTCCGTTTGTTCGAAAAAGTTGGTCCAACACTCGACTTGATCTGAACTCATTCATCTTCTAGTGCATTGATGACCGAGAGGAGTTCTTCGTCGCCATCGGTGATATCTTCAATCTCATTTGATTCATTTCTGTGATCTATATCAAGATGGGCGAAGGGGTTTACTCCATCTTCCAATTGACACAATAAGCGCCAGCGAGGTGCCCAAGAAAGATGAACATACATCGGACCTGGAAGCAACAATAAGAGCCAGATGAAACTTACTGGCAAAGTCAACATTTCCGTTAGAGAAATCGACAGCAAGGCAAATCCAACAAATGGCATTGGATAGAGTATGTAGCGAGGCGGGGCCACTGGAAAGCGCTTTGAAATGCTCACAATCACCAAGGACAACATCCCCAACAGGAGACAAGCGACCATGATCAATGCTGAATGGAATATCCAATTGGTAAACCAACCGCCTGATTCTTGGGCAAATCGGTAAGGGAGAAGCAAAGCAAGCGATACTAAGAGACCGTAAAAGGCAGAGATATTCGACGGGTGAGAGAGCCAAAGGGGCAACTTTGTGAACCGACGAGAGAGTGATGTACCTAACAGAGTTTCACGCTCTTTCGAACTGAGTGCCGCAAGGTGTCCTTGCCATCGCGCAGAAGATTCCACGTTCTGCGGTAGAGGTTGAGGTTTTCAATGTAAAGGCTCAAATTTTATGCAAACATCTCTTATTCCCTGCGAAATTTAGAAAACAAACCTTCAGGTTCAATTTCTATCGTGTCCTGTTCTTCAAGCCATGAACGTTCAAGTAAACCGGATTCAAGATGTTCTCGCTCTCGGGCAGATTCAATTGAATCTTCAGTGCCATTTACCGCATCACGCAAAGCGATGGCTTGATTGATAAGAATAACATAGCGTTTGAGTGCTGAATGGGTTTGAGGTAATGGACTAAAATGACCAAGAACTGCATAAGTTTCATCGTCACGAATAAGCAAGGAGCCCCCAATTAATTCATCATTGGTCAATCGAATTCTGCCATCACCCACATCACCCCAAGTACCATCTGAAAATTGGACCATGACCATAGCAGCACCATATTCGAGGTCACCCATGAAAGGATGATTTAGATTCACTGCTAAAGGAACTCGAAGTAGGGGTGATTTCAGATAGATGAAAAAGGCACCAAATGAACCAATGAATATGATTGCAATAGCGGCAAGAATAGTACTGCCCGAAGAGGGCTGATAAAAGAGATCCACACTCGAAAAGAGAAAATACAGAAGACCAGCAAAAAGAAAGTAATAGATGAGGAGAATACCAATAAATCGGTACACGAATGGACGCGCTATTTCTAAGGAAATGAAGCGTCGCATTTCAACCGACAATTCACCTCGCACCTCGCCCATATTTTGCCATCGTCCCGCTGTCTTTCAACTTCACGGTGCCTTACAGAAATATGAATTGAACATACTTCCGGCTTAAGGTGCGGGTTGAAGAAAAGTCCATTCTATGTTCAATCGAGCCGCACCCTTCAAGAAGTGTCTCGTAAGCATCACCCCGTAGAGGTGAGAGAAGATGGTAGAACTGCCGCAAGGAGATGTGACAGAAGTTCGCCGCGGCGGACCCGAAACTTTGCGTTTACTGTCAATCGATATGGCTCGATTAGGAACCTCAGGCTACATCAGAATTGAACGCCGCCCAAAGGAACAAATGCCAAGGATTGGTATCATTGCATTTCGAGAAGGTAAACCGATGTTAGCGTTGCATGAAGCAGATGCAATCACAATGTCTCTCGAAGCCTTACTGGATATTGAAAGTGATGCAGTGCTCATTGATGCTTTGCTCGCAATTCACGAACTACCTTTACCTGACCTCAACCAAATTCTCAAGCTTCACCAAGAAGCACACTTCCAGGTCGATGAACAAACGGAACAAACGGATGGTGGACATCAATGGTGGTCAAAATCTAAATTGAGAGCGAGTACTTGGAATCGAAAGGAACGCTTACCAGTTGTCGAAGTCATGGTGGAAGCACCAGAAGCAATTCGCCAACGTAGCAAAGCACTCTTGCGACGATTTGATGGGATTGAAAAAATGTTGCGTCCCGGAGATGCTTACTTTTTTGACTCAATGAATCCAGCACCCCTCTTTGATCTTGCAGGGCATTTGGCTGTTCATGGGCGCCCATTGTACGTACTTGCGAGACATGATATTGAAGCGCTCAATGTAGAGCACAACATTCCAATTGCATCCAGTTCGTGGTTGTCTCAAAATGGAGATGTACGTTCGACCGAGCCAACATTAGAAAATATCCGCCGCAAAATTGACGCGTTTCTTTGGGAAAATCTTCGCGCTGTTGTCGTTCTTGAGGGTGTTGAATATCTCTCCAGCCTCCATGGCGATGAACGCGTCGTCGATTTCTTGCGCGATATTGTCGATGGGGTACGCCTCGAGGACCATGTCTTCTTGGCCACGGGTGACTTCAATGCATTTCCAATGACGACTCGTCAACATTTATCACGCTACATGACCGACCTTGAACCATCGGTTCTTGAGCATTGGAACCTCGAACCTGAACTTATACTCGACCACCCACTCTGTGCACCACCAAGTGAAGAAGAAAGGCAATGGATTGAACAACAATTACAACAGGCGATTTCGCCTTCCTATGCAGGGGACTATTCACCACAGTCAACCGTCTTTGGAACAATGGAGGGAGGACTTGAATCTCCTGATTCAGAAGACATACAAGCTGCGACGGAATCTCTTGACACAGTTATTCGTGAGTGGGTTGAACCTGAAGCAAATCCTACTGATGTCCTTACTGAACAAAGTGAAATCAATTTTGTCGAAACATCGAATCAAACACGGTCGATAGAAACGATACTCGAGTCAAGCGCCGTCGCAGAAAGTCAAGACTTGAGAGAAGAGTTCGAGCACAACAATGAACCAACTCATACGAAACCATCTGTTCAATTCGATGAAGCGGCACCTGAAGTCATTGTAAATGACATTGTTCTCATCAATCAGCCACGAAAACCGCAACGAATTCGACGGCGAAGAAAACAAACCGTTACTCGAACATCCCCTCGGAATCAACAAGGTATCCAAGCCGCAGTCGAAAATTCACACTTAGCAAAGGATTTTGAAGACATTGAAAGTTCACACACAAATCCACGAAGCACATTTTCGAATTCACTTGAAGTCTACGAAAATCGCCAGAACAAAGCGGTCGAAAGTATGCGTGTGAAATCATCAGCGAAGAATGATTCGTCGCTCTATGATGCGACACGACAACAGGTCAACCAAGAGTTCAACTTGCCCGACACACCTCTTCCAAAGCGGCCACTTGAATCACTAAAAGGGCGCCAACCAATCAATACACAAACTAAACTCACGCCTTTACTTGCACGACCTGGTGTGTCAAGTTCACCACAACCAAAAGAAGCGATTCGTGAATCTGCTTCTCGTCAGCAAACAGAATCAGCGATTGAAATGAAACTCAGTGTTTGGGAAATTGAAGACCGTGCGCGATTGAAAAAAGAATTGGAAGGTGCTAAGAAATGAGCGCCCGTCAAGACAATTTAGCTCTTGCATTGGAGTTAGCAAAACAACATCTCAAGAAATCCGGAACTGGGATTGACCGAATCACTCTACAAACAAACAAGGATTCCCAACCCCCTCAATCAAAAATGAATCGACTGCTTGGAAAGCAAAACATTCAGGACCAGCGCCAAGGAACGCTTCTACAGAGAACCGGAATTGTCGAACGACCGACATTTGATGTCGTCGCAGACAAGGTATTAGGGAAAGAGAGTAAACGCAGAAGGCCCTCTCTCGACCTTGAATCAAATGGTGACTCATTAGCAGATATTGCTGCACGGCGCATACGCTCTTTACGGCAACGAACCTATGAGCAAATTGAACAAAATACAGGAGATTCCGAAGAAACAGAAGACGGTTATGTCGGAATGGAAGAGGATGGACGTCCTGTATGGGAACGTATTCTCGATGAACAACGAGGCCGTGTGACTCTGGCCTTGCCGCCGGAGTTGGCACCTGTTGATTCCGATTCACCCTTTCACCATGATGTGACTGTTCCTACAGAAGGAGCATGGCCTCAACGTTTGCGCCCTGAAATTCGCATGAGTTTCAAACAATGGTTCACCACCAATGAAAATTATCGCGCTACTCAGGCTGCAGAAGCCATTGTTGATTCCCCTGGGGGCTCACTGAATCCACTGATTTTTATCGGACCTGCCGAAACTGGCCGTTCACATCTCCTTCATGCGACTGCACAAGCTGTTCTTCGCCGCCAAGAAGGGAATGTTTATCTTCTCTCTGCTGCAGATCTATCTGGCCTTCAGCATTTACCTAAAGGCTGGCAAGATACTCTTGTAAATGCTCGATTACTTGCAATTGATGACCTTCACGAATATGTCAAAAACCCTGAACTGGCACATGAACTCGGAACAATGCTTGATTATGCGCTCAATATGGGCGTCCATATTCTCCTCTCTTCGAATTCTGAGCCCGAAGATTGGCCAGCATCGCGTTTATGGGAGTTAACACGTAATGCTGCTTCGGTTCACCTCGACGCCCCTAAACCCGCCAGCATGGTACTGTATGCTCGAAGCTTGGCTCAAAAAAAGGGATTCATAATGAATGACGGTCAACTCGCCAGTATGGTTTTGCAAGATATAATTGGCTGGCGTGCAACCAAAGCAAACTTCGATTTGGTCGCTCTTGCCCTCCAATCCGGTCAAGATGTTCTCGATGGCGATGATGTAACTGCATTGCTTTCAAACCAAATGGAAGAGAGAACTGATACGGTGCCGATTGAACGAGAAAATGTCGAGGATATCGCAACTCGATTAATCACTTCTGCCGTCGATACCGTCTACAGCGACACTGTTCATGGTGGTATCGAGTTGTATTCTGAACTTCCAGAAATAGGAGTCGATACGTACCATCCTCCTGAAATCGATATACAGGAATTGGCTCAAGAAGCAGATGCCCGTCATGCTGCTTATCTCAAAGTTGCACTCGAAGACACAGAACCTGCTGCATCTTCGGTTCTCGCTTTGCATGAGCGAGAGGAACACCTCATCACTCGCAAAGGACACATAGAGGAGCGAGATTATGGGCGTGCTGCTGACTTACTTACCGAGTTAGATGAAGCGTTTGATACACAAATAAATACTTTTGAAAGCGATTTACGCCAAAGTTCCGTGCAACTCGCCCACATTGAAGCAAAGTTAGTGGACCTGTCTGAACGAACCTCTGAAGCATCGATGGATGAATTGATTTCGATTGCTGATGAATTGAGAGCAATGGAAGGAAATCTCATTGAATTGGACCCCGGACGAGACCCTTGGCCCGAAATGGGAGAGGATGACGCCCCAAAGAAGAGACGAAAAGTAGGCCGGCAAAAATCAACTTCAACTGTGAAACCTTTGAAGAGCCATGCACCTGAAGACGAACGGGGTATTAATCCACGAAATGTTGGTGCGTCTGACTTACTTGATGGTGAAAGTACGACTCGGGTTATTCGACTCGGCCGAATCCATTCAGTCGACAGACTCGTCCCAGGTGAAGAGGTATGAGAGCGCCATGGTGGATGAAAGGCGTAGCCTTTTCATGCCAAGCAAATTGTGGTAAGTGTTGCGATGAACCCAACGGCATTGTCTATCTCTCAGTAACTGATGCTGAACGAATCTCTTCGGCAAATGAAATGGAGGTCGAGGAATGGCTCGAACGCGATTGTCGGCAAACGCTCGATGGGCGTTATGTGTTGAAGAGCCGCCCAGAAGATGGTGTCTGTATTAATTTGGATGAAAACAAACAATGTATGATTTACGAAGTTCGCCCACAGCAATGTGCAGCATTCCCATGGTGGGGCGAAAACTTGGCCACTGACCGAGCTTGGAAAAAGGTCAAGGATGCATGCCCTGGACTCACTGCTGATGATGCAATTCTCATCGATGGCGAAACGGTTCGGATTCATATATTCGCTGACCGCGAATCCACCAAAGGGTTTCGTTCGTGGCCACCTCATAACAAAAGATAGAATCTCTCTTCATTGTTAAAAAGGTCTCTTTTGGGACTTTATTGTTTGCATAAAGAAGAGCCGTCTTTATACGAAAGAGGTAAGTGGATAGTTCCGAAGGGGACATTATGGTTGAGAATAAGGTGCTTTTGGAAGTCACGGAGAAGCACCTAAACACTGGTCTTCGTGGGATTCCTGTCGGCACTTGTCGCACCTCTTTCGTCACACCGACAGAAGGGGTTCATTATTGCGGCTATCCAATTACTGAATTGGCTACTTTCGAGCCGGAAGATATCGTTTATCTACTGTTCAACAAGGAACTGCCAACCGCAGAACAGTCTGTTGCCATTCGTCAAGACCTCGCCTCTCGTGCTGCTCTACCTGGTGACCTCGAATCGGTTCTGAAAACTCTACCTAAATTCGGCCACCCAATGGATTGGCTGAGTGTTGGCATCCACACACTCGGAATGCTTGAAACAACCAATGATTGGAAAGAGGATGCACTCAACCTCATCGCTCGAATGCCCCGTTTAATGGGCCTTATATTTCGAATAAGAGAAGGCCGAGAACAAGATATTCCTGCTGACGATACATCGCTTTCGATGGTTGAACGTTTTGTCCGAACACTCGATTTGCATGATACCGATCCGGTGAAAATGAGCCAAATAATTTCGACCTACCTCGTCCTTCATATGGACCATGGTGGCGGTAACCTCTCGACCTTTGTAGGCAAGGCGACTGCATCGAGTAAAGCCACTGTATATTCATCAATGGCAGGTGCAATGAATGCCTTGTCTGGGCCACTTCATGGACGGGCAAACCAATCATGTTTGGAATTTGTCCTGAAAGTTGGAACGAGTGACCCTGTTGAAGTTGAAGCATTTGTTCGAGCAGAATTGAAGGCGAATCGACCAATTTTTGGTTTTGGCCATGCTGTTCTTCGGACTGAGGACCCTCGTGCAACTGTCCAGTTTAAATTGGGTTCAGAAATCTGTCCTGAAGATGAAAATTTCAAAATCATCACAACGCTTCGTGAAGTCGTACCTCGTGTATTGTCAGAAAATCCAAAAATCCGTAACCCAAACGCCAACGTCGACATCGCCAGTGGTGCTTTATTGCACAATGCCGGCTTGACTGACCCAACCTATTACACCACTTTCTTCGGATGGGCACGCGTTGCAGGAATCGGCGCTCAAATTGTTGATGAACGCAGTGTGTTCCGCAATGGTAAAGGTACACCAATTTACCGTCCGAAATATATTGCTGAAGCACAAACTTTGCGTCATGTCAAGTGAAACTCACTTGAACACTGGCCGTGAAGTCTTACCTGAACCGCGATGACCGATAAGCCGAATCGCTTCCCATGGTGGTGATGCTTTTTGGGAACGCTCAAGAATGCTTGAAGTCGATTGTTCCCATTTCCATTTCTTACGCCACATCTCGGCCAACTCGCTGCGACGTTGTCGATCACATTCGGACCATGGAATCGTTTCACTTTGGAGTTCTCGTAAGATTTTTTTGTGGTTTTCTTTGGTCGCTTTCTCTAGGGTTTGTTGTTGTGTTTCATCTAACGGTCGAGTAGCAGGGTGAGTCCAGCGCAAATGACCTGAAGGAAGCCAAGAGGCTTCGGGATCAGAACAATCAGTCAAACCCGTTAAGCCTCCAGCAAGTACATCATGTTCGATATCAAATGGTGTCGGCCAAACATAAATAGGAAAACCTCGCTGTTTGGCACTTAATCGTGCTGCTTTAGCACCATATAATCCACCGGCATAGCCAAGTGGAATATGACTGTTTGGAGGTATGAAATACTCGATTGCACATGGAGTCATCGAGGCACCTGCTCGACGATTAGATTCAATCAATCGGGCAATTGAAGTGGTAAAAAACTGGGCCATTCCCCTCATACGTTTGGTGTGATGAGTCCCGAAAGGTGGAACATAAGGGGCCAACGTAGCCCACGGACGGTCCGTACCTGATGATTGAACAGAAGATTTCATACCTGTGTGAAAGGAATAATACACCGTATTTTCAGATGGAATCTCAAACTCCGAGAGAAGTGATTCTGTTTGTTTCATCATCTCTGCTATATGTGAAATATGTTGCTTTTTGCCGAAAACTCCTCCTCCATAGAGTGCACGAGGATGCGGACGTTTGAATTCAACACAGCCCATTTTACCCTTATCTCTCCATTCGGTTTGGAGTTGGGTATCCTCTAACATTGAGCGAAAAGAAATAAATCCGAGTGATGTTAATTCATCGAGTGTATGATTTTCCACCCATGAATCTTCACGCGGAATTTTCTCTGAGGGTACAGATACTTTTGCATCATGATGAATGATTAATTCTCCATCTCGAGTCATACGCACATCAAATTCAATTCCATCATTGGACTGAATACCATGCCTGAGACTTTCAAGTGAATTTTCTGGTGCCTGTTGCCACATCAACTTCACCTATCAACTCCACAGAGAACTCCTTTCTAAGGTCTACCATCTAAATGCGAAATACTCGAGGAGATGGTGGAAGTGTCCTTGACTTTACTTTCGAGTCATAATGTCTTATATGAACTGGCACTGCCCCCTTGAATATGACCCCCTACCAAATCATGATGGGTCTCATTTTACTCCTCACGCCGATAATTTGCTGGTTTTTTACCTCTCACGATAGATCGATGCGTACGCCGTTTAAGAAATGGGGACAGGTCATTCATGACCAGCGTTATTACTTGCATGCAATGGGTTATATTGTCATTATCAAATGGAAGGCAATAACTGACGCATTGAATGAACCCATCAAACTCAAAACAGGCCATTGGACAGAGGCGGTCTATTCACTTGAAGGTAATCTTACATTACACATTCAAGAGTTTTTTCTCAATGATACACTCACGACGTTCCTGAATTTCCATTATCTTTTTATTTACTTGTTTTTGATTTATGTAACTACAGTATACTTTGCCTACTCCGGTGACCGGGATATGACCGATAAAGTCACTTTGAATTATTTACTGATTTATGCACTTGCAGTCCCCTATTACCTGTTTTTCAATGTTGAAGTCACCTCGTCATGGATTCCAGGTATGGAATCCTTACTTTACCACGAAGGATGGTACAGTGTATTTTATGCAACCCACGACCCCTTGGACAATGCAGTTCCCTCCCTGCATGTTGCAATTCCGTTTGGTATTCTTCTTCTGAACTACTTGCACGTCAAGGAAAGCGGTGGAACCATGAAAGAATGGCGCCACTATCGATATCACCTCTTTGTCTTAATCAATACAATTTTATTCATGTTCACTATTTTGTATCTTGGTATTCACTGGTTTATCGATATTCCATTGGGAATGCTCATAGGGGGTATAGGTGCACTGTTTATTCACCATCTTCAGCCGCGATTACGTAACGACCATGGCAGTTTCTTCAAAGGATTAACAACCAAGAAGATTCGACAACACCTGCTTGTTGAAGGAATCGTCACCTTACTCATGCTGACAACCATACTTATGGCTGTTCAAGTACAAACTGAATCGATTGATGAACGCGTATCGTTTCAACTTGGACCGGAGGATTCTCGTTTTGAGATTATCCAAGAGATTGATCCTGGGACACAAGTCCATTCCAATGTATCAAATCTCGATGATTCTTTGACAATAGAAGTGGTGGTACTCATGGTCAATATCGCCCCATCCGCAATGGAAAATGGTTCTATTGATTGGTCGATTGTACAATCGCTTGGTGAGACATACACCATCGGTCCAGGAGAGACTCGCCAGCTGGTCATCGATGCACCAAGTGTCTTCCATTACATCATGATGCACAATCCAAGTGAGGCTGATTCAGGTGATGTTATACAAGTTCGGATATTGAATGATTATCATGAAGACAAGATGGGCCAAGCAATATTCCTGTCATTAGCATCGTTGTGGATGACTGCCTTTGTCATCAATCGAATTCGTCGATTGAAAAAATACCGTCGCAATATCTACGATTCTACACCTTCTCACCTGTGGGAACAAGAATGACATGGCCAATGAGTGTGTGTTATGAGGGTCAGCCCTGTGCACACATCAATGGCAGAAGCGGAAGGATTGGTCAATGCAGTTGATGAACTGCTTGATTCACCCGGGGGAGAAATACTCGTTTCATTCCAGTTGTATCTTCGAAAAAGAGTCAAAATGCTTGCACTCGTTTTTGCTCTTGGCTTTATGGCAACTTTTCCTCTGACTAAGAATTTCATTGCTTGGCTTATCGACCCAAGTCGATTACCTACTGATGTCAATATTATTGTCATCACTCCAGTCGAATTTATTTTGTTACAAGTCAGACTTGCAGCACATGTTGGCTTACTCTGTATGGTGGTTGTATTTTTGTTGGAAGGAAGTTATCAGGCGAGTAAAAACTTAGCATTACGTCAACGTTTAGCAGAATTAGAAATTCAATCGCCTCGGCCAAACAAGACCTTTCTTGTCACCTTGTTTTTTACAATTCTACTTTTGTTAGGAGGAATATATTATGCCTGGAATTGGCTCATACCAATGCTTCTTGAATATCTGACTACGGATGCACAGTCTGCAGGTTTGTCGACAGAATGGAGGCTTACAAGTTACATAGGTTTTATTGCGAATCTTGCGATTGCATCGGCCATAGGGTTCCAAGCACCACTGGTTACTTTGCTGGTGTTAAGAATGGAAATTGTTCGTCGCACAACGGTACGTTCGTATCGCAGGCATATCTGGTTTGGCGCCTTTTTGCTGGGAGCATTTCTCTCCCCCCCTGACCCACTCTCACTTTTCTTGGTAGCGATGCCGGTCGTGATTTTATTCGAAGTCGCTCTCATGATTGATGCTCTGTCTCGTCAAGAGACGGCATCGAGTTCTTGACGGAAAGCGGAAGGGTGGCTGTTGGAACTGCCATTCGACCTGGCGTTTGATTGTACATTATCCCATGAAAATCAGAACCACAGGTCACCGAAAGACCAGAATCTTTGGCTGCTGACCACAATTGGAAGCGGTAAGCATCACTGTGGCTCCGGTGAAAACATTCGATTGCGTCGACTCCTGATTCAAGACAAAAGGGAACCAAAGCATCCGTATCAACGCAGTAATACAAGGGGTGGGCAAGCGAAGTGATGCCTCCTGCTGCATGAACGGCTGCGCATGATTCAACAATACTTGGTTTGGGTCGTGTGATGTGAACTGGCTTTCCATCACCAATCCATTTATCGAACGCTTCTTGCCGAGTTTCTACATAACCCGATTTGATCATTTCATCTGCCAAATGCGGACGGCCGACGGAATCACCTGCACGAGCGAGAACGGCATCAAAATCAACGGGCATTCCAAGTTCAGCCAACTTTTCGACCATTGTCATCATCCGTGGAATTCGACCCTCACCCAAAGGGGCAAGCCAAGCTTTGAATTGTTTATGCTGTTCACTGTGAAATTCGATTGTCGGGAAATATGCCAAAAGATGCCAGGAATCTGAAGCCCGTTCTTGATTTCGCTGTTCAAGAATGTTGGCGTCAGCTTGCAATCCAGGCATACATGTTAATTCAACTCCAGGAATAAAAACAAGGCCGTGGGCATCAGCGGCTGTACGCGCAGTTTCCCATCCTGATATCGTATCATGGTCGGTTAAAGACCAACAACGAACATCCGAGTCAGACATCATCTGAGCTACATCACCAACAGAATGTTGACCATCACTGTTTGTGGAATGGCTATGAAGGTCAAACTTCTCAGTCCACATATGATGAGCCAAGCGTCCAACCTCTATTGAACTATGGAGTTGCATCAGAATAAGTCATCAAGATTTGGAAGCGTGGGGAGTACGGAAGCTTGTACCTTTTCTTGCGATTCCTCAGCAAATAAATCATCCAAATCCGGCATCTCAGGTATCTTTTCGTGAGGTGCTTCGATTTTCGGTAGGGATTGAGTGATGCCTGGTAGAGGTATTGTAGCGACGCCAGACGATTGAAATTCATGTGCCGGTGCAAGCCACGGCAAATCAGGTGTTGAATCTACATTCGTTTCTCCAGGCAAAGGTATATTCACGACCTTGATTTTTTCGATGTTCTCTTTTGTTGCACTTGATGACTTGAAGACTTCACGAAATTGTTCAGTTTGCGCATGTGGAGCGGGATTATTTCGAACGGCATCGGCTCCAAAGTTTCCCGAATCACCAGAGGATAAGGCGGCAATCGCTGAGCTCATTTCTACGGGTTCCGTCACTTCATTTTGGCTTAATATAAAGACCGAAAGTACTTGTGAACCCAAGTCACTTTGAGGTTGTGTTTCAAATCCGAATCGGTCCGTATCTGTCGATGATGAACTAAATTTCGTTGGCATAGATTCCATTGCAGCAAATTGATCCGCAACAGAGGATGGTTGAATCATCTGAATGTCTTCACGCTCCCGTGAAGCCAAAAAAGAAATGATAAAAAAGATGCCACCAATGACAAGAAGGAGAATCTCTTCAATTCCAAAGCCATTTGAAAGTCCGAGTTTAAAGACAATACTTACGACACACAAAACCCATGTTATCAGCCCCAAGACGAGAGTAGCCGTAGCGGTTCTGGGTGCTTTTTGGTCCATGGTATATGTACCTAAAAGCCACCCACCTTTGAGTGTTGTTAAACATCGTCAGGTCGCTCAGCAGCATGTACGGTGTTTTCCATGAGCATGGCGATGGTCATCGGACCTACACCACCTGGGACTGGAGAGAGCCAAGATGCTTTGTTTGCAACATCGGGGTGCACATCACCTACAAGGCGCCATCCACGCTCTCGACTTCTGTCTTCAACTCGGTTGATTCCTACATCGATAACAACTGCACCTTCTTTAATCCAA
>Ga0308022_1000327_pt1 | contig 18023 bp, 16 predicted proteins | sample Neamet353_FD_201297 | JGI IMG/M metagenome (GOLD analysis project Ga0308022, IMG submission 201297) | Marine microbial communities from water near the shore, Antarctic Ocean - #353 | ecosystem: Environmental > Aquatic > Marine > Unclassified | place: Southern Ocean | collected 2014-10-02 | reverse complement strand
TCATAATCGTGTTCCGTGAGTTTACGACGCAGCGTACTTAGCTGGCGCTTTATTGAAGCGTCGATTTGCTTGTCATCCATTCGAAGAATAAACCCTCCCAACAGATCAGCATCGATCGTTTCAGTTAGTTCTACCTCTCCATCATGTAGTTTAGCTACTTGTGCTAAAATACTTGATTTTGAAGCTTCATCAAGTGGCGTAGCGGTTTTAACCTCTACAGCTTTGATGTTTTTTATTATGCGTATTTGAGAAAGTGCTTCTTCTACAATTTTTGGTAGAAGAGATTCTCTGCTTTTTGTAACCAAAATATTGATGAAACCAAAGGTTGGCTGACTTAAGGTCTCTTTAAAAATAACCTTGAGTATATCCTTCTTTTTATTCGGTTTTACAATAGGGCTTGTAAGCAACAGCTCAAATTCTCGGGAAGCACCAACCAATGAAGCAATCATGTGGAGTTCTGACTCTACAAGATCTAGTTCATTCCTTTCAGAAGCAAAACCAAGGAGTGCCTTGGCATATCTGGATGCTACGCGATTACTAGCCATTGTTTTATTTCAGAGTTGATTCTGCAATGAGTTTATCAACGAGAGTTTTTTGCTTACCTGAATCTGTTAGCTCTTCGCGAAGAAGGCGCTCAGCAATGTCAATAGATAGCTTAGCAACTTCTGATTTAAGTTCAGCAATAGCAGCTTTTCTTTCAATTTGAATTGCTTGTCGAGCGATCTCCACTTCTTTCGAAGCTTCAACTTTTGCTTTTGCTTTTGCATCCGAGACAACCGTGCTGGCCAAGTCTCTGGATTCTTTAAGCATTGCATCTCTCGCAGCTCTTGCCTCTTGTAACAAGCGGTCGTTGTCAGAATTTAGATTTGCCATTTCCTCGCGCGCTTTATCAGCAGAGCGAAGAGCTTCTCTAATGCTTTCTTCACGGTCGTGGAGGGCCTTCAAAATAGGACCCCAAGCTAGTTTTCTTAAAATAAAGAGAACCAACAAAAAGGACAAAGTTGCCCAAAAGACTGTACCGAAAGCAGGTGTTAACAGCGTGCCCATTTGACTAGCCTAAGACTACAAGTAGACAAATGATGATTCCGAAAAGAGCAACACCCTCTACTAGAGCGGCCGCAAGAATCATGTTAGCACGAAGGTCGTCTGAAGACTCTGGCTGACGAGCCATAGACTCTAATGCCGCTTTACCAATTAATCCTACACCGATTCCGGCGCCGATAGCAGCAGCTCCTGCTCCAAGAGCCGCGAGTCCGTGGCCAGTAGTAACTTCAAAAAGAATGTTTAACAATTCCATGATGGGTTGTTTTTTATGTAATTATAATCAATGATGTGCTTCTTGCGTAGCATCTGCAAAATAAATAGCGGCAAGAAGTGTGAAAACGTAAGCTTGAAGGAAGGCTACAAGTAGCTCCAGGAAATACATGAAAACCATAAATAAGGTTGAGAATATGCCCATTCCAAATCCGGCTACTGCCCCGTAGTTTTGGTTAAATATAAAAATCAAACTAACAAAGGATAAAATAATAATGTGACCCGCTGTCATGTTCGCTGTTAAACGAATCATCAGTACAATTGGTTTAAGGAACAGCCCAAACACCTCAATTGGCACTACGAGTAACTTAACTACGTTGGGAACTCCCGGTGGCCAAAACAAGTGGCCCCAGTAATTCTTGTTTCCATTTATAGACGTGATGAAGAATACCGCAAAGGCCAATACAATTGTAACACCAACTGTTCCTGTGATATTAAAACCACCTATGAAAGGAACTAAGCCTAGTAGATTACTTGCAACGATAAAAAAGAATGTGGTAAGTAGAAATGGGAGGAATTTATCAGACTTAGATTTTCCGATAATCGGCACGGCTATATCATCTCTCACGAACAAGACTAAAGGCTCAAGAACGTTAGTAAGACCCTTAGGCGCTTGACCTGGGTGTTTTGAATAGCTCTTAGCCATAGACCTCATAACGATCACCAAGAGAGTCATAATAAACATCATCCCGAAAATCGATTTAGTAATAGAGATGTCATAAAAGGATTCGCCTCCTGTTGAGCTAATTCCAGTCTGTGGGTCCTTAATATAAACTGTGCCAGTATTCGGTCCAACGGCTGTAACTACAGCGTTTTCATCGTGAGAACCGTCAACTGAATGGAATTTTGAGCTCATAAAAAGATCAAACCCTTTGCCCTCAACATAGAAAATCATTGGAAGAGGAGCGCTAAAACCACTGTGATGATCACCAAAAAAGTGAATTTCGTTGGCGTCTGCAATGTGGGGGATAATAAAGTCTTGAGCTACAAACCCCTTTTCGGCTACGTCATCTTGCGAGTGGTGACCGGCGTCTTGAGCGTTCACTTGAACATCGTGAGTTGAGTGATTGTTGTTGTCAACCTCTCCGTGTCCGTCTGTTTGAGCGGCAACGAAATTTAGTCCTCCTAGTAGTATAAGAGTGGTAATTACAAATTGCTTGGCGAACTCAGTTATCATGCGGGTAATCTGTTCAAAAAACGATGCAAAAGTACTCGCTCCATGTGTTTAAATAATTCAATAGAGACAGTTTTATTTTAAATCTTTTTTATAAGCTGATGGGTGGCTGATACAAATAGGACTGTGAAGGCAATGAATACTGCAAAAACACCAAATGAAAATTGTTTAGGGAAGGGGTGTTTTTCCACCAAATAACCTGTTATAATCACAAGTGTCAGAAGAAGTTTAATTGCTGTTATCCCGGTTACTGCTGTTGTGAATTGTATCGCTGAGCCTGTTTGCGCTCTAGCGATCCATCTCCATGAAAAAACAGTAAGCAAAGCATATACTAAAATGACGCCATACCAAATCGGTGAAGAAGACATGCCTTTGAAAAAGGGAAGGGCGTTGCTTAGTTGGGCTATGGCAACTGAAAGGGCGGCTGACTTAAGGTAAAAACTCATAAAAATTACATCGATTTAATGTTTCTAAGAACTGACCACATTCCTGCCGCCAGGCCTAAAAGAGCTCCTGCGGCTGTGATTAGTGGCTTCTCTAACGCGAAATACTCATCTAATTTTCTGCCTCCAATCGCTCCCAAACCAATAGAAGCTGCAAGCGTCGTCCCAAGTCCGGCAAACCTCATTATTGTTTGCTTTCCCTGTTTTTTAGGCCGTTGTTGGGTGTTATTTTGCCCCAATTGTGGTTCCATCGATTAAAATTGGACTTGACTCAGATAGTATAGTAGATGCTTTTAATGACGCTAAAGCATCTGTTTTTGAAGCAGTGCCTAGAGGTTTCCCTTTCACTTGTTTTGAGTTGTGCTTGTCCTCAGACACCCCCATGCGGAATGTGCCTAATGCTTTTGCTCCCGCTTCTACTGAAAGTTGACCATAGTATAAATCACCCTGCACGGTTGATGAAGACTTCATTGACAACAACTCAAGCACTGTAACCTCTCCTTCGAGAATTCCTTCAACATCGCAGCACAAGCAATTCACTGTGCCTGAAACTTTTCCTTTTAACCCAACAACTAATCTTCCTCGAGTTATTAGGTTTCCTTTAAACTCACCGTCAATTCGAAGGTTGCTGTCGCTAGTGATTGTACCCTCGACAAGAGTGCCTTCTACTATTCGGTTAATTCCGGTTTCCGAGTTGGTGTTTCCTGCTCCTGAAGAGCGCTTCAATGAACCTATCATTTTTGTTGCTTAGATTTTGGCGAAAGATAGTGAGTCTCAAAGAAATCTCCATACCCTGTTATGTCCTTGTTTTTGAAAAGCTCTATATAGTTGTCGCTACTTATGATAAACATGTCGTATCCGCCAGTGTTTACATCAATCAGCATCTCTCTATTTCCTGTGAATACAGCAAAGTAATCCATTCCTTTGGTTTTATCATCAAAAGATTTAACAAGAACTATTTCGTGAGTCCTGCTTAATAAATTACCTGTTATTCTTAGGTTACGTGATTCGAAGAACGCTTTGTTAAAGTCCGATGATTTTGCTTTTACTTCATTCCCGCTGGCGTTTTCGACAGGAATAATGATCGCAAAATAGTGTTCTTTGTTGCTGTTAAAGATAAACGCGGACTCTTCCTCTGTTTTCTCTGGCTGACTTGTTTCGCCTACAAAACCAAGATCTACTCCCAATTGAGCAAGAAGCGAGGCGGCAAACATGGCTTCTTCTGTTTCAGGGCAATCTGATATCAATAACTTTAATGCATCAAAATATGGGGTTCTGTCTCCTGTATAACTTGTAAGCCCTCCAACACATTGAGCTCGGAGTAAACTGTATTTACACGCTAATGGGTTTTCTGGACGCTCATTGTTAATCACGTCAATATCTAATAAGGTAGCTTGATAGTCTTTTTTATAATAACGAGCTAACATCTCCTCATATACAATTCGTTCAGATTCGTAAGCTTCTTCTTCGGCATCAAGAAAGTCGGGGTTTTCAATAAGGTTGGACCACTCACTGCCTGGGTAGTTTGTTGTAATTTGGTTGGCCCAAAACACTGAATTGCACGATTCACAAAATGGATTGCTGTACTCCTCTTCTAGTTCTCGTTGGAGGTAAGTCCTGAAAAGCTGATAGGTTGCTGTCGGGTGAAAAGCACTGCTGTCGAGTTTTTCTAACAACTCCTGCCATGTTGCAATTGCGTTTTCTGGGTCTGAAAGCTTTTCTCTATAATCTAACCCCGCGAGGTAATATGCCTCAGCGAGTAATGCCAATGAGTTTGCTCTTTCTTCTTCTCCACACGGAAGGTCTTCAAGCATTTCGTCTACGGTAGGAAGAGATGCGGGATCATACTGGTCGATGTATTCTTCTGGCTCTTCTGACTCTGTTTCTTCATCGTCAGAAAATAACACGCCTAATTTCCTGGATCTTCTCCAATGGTCTTCCAGAACTCTGTCCCCCCAATAGTCATTGTAATTCTGTCTACCGCCTACAAGTAATGCTCCGTTATAAGGCCAAAACATCCCGACTCCCACTGACCCCGCCTCTGCAATAGCAGCCTCGTTAGCCGCTTCCATTTCTTCTTTTCTTCGCTCAAGGTCATCAGCCATGTCCTCCCAGTAATTTTCAATAACCCTTCTTCTGTCGAACTCGTTTAAGTCACAAAGGGCTAATAAACTATCCTGTTCTTCTATTGTGCGAAGGTTAAGCACAAGGTCTGTAAGATTTGATGCAAGACTTGTAATGTCTTCTTTCCTCTCGTTGTCATCAGGTATGTATACAAGGGCGCTGTCGTAATAAGCTTGAGCTATTTCATAATTTAAATCTTCCATGTGAAGATCAGCTAAACGCAGATAGCTTTTTCCCAGTTGCCTTGAGTTTCCTTCGCTAACATAAACTGAAGTCTCAAGATGTTCTATTCCTAAATCTCTTTGTCTGTCCTCAAGAGCCACTTCGGCTAGCGCAAAATAAATTTGGTCTAGATACTCTTTGTTTTTATCATCATCAAGCATGTCCTCAAGAAGTTCAACAATGGGGTCACTGTGACCTCCCTTTCTTTGATAGGTCATGGCCTGCTGAATCTTCGCCTGAAACTCTAGCTCATAAGGTGTTCTTAAATCCGCCACGGCATTAAACGTCTCAATTGCCGCTTCGCTATCTCCAGTTTCTCTTAGACACTGAGCTAAAATGAATAAGTGACGCGCTGTATCTTTCTTTCTCTTGGTCAAATCTATTGCCGCCTCAATATAGCTTATGGCTTCTTCGAAATTCTCTTTTTTAATGTGGTATTGAGCGAAAACCAAGTTTGTATGAATTCTTATCTCGTTCGAGACGTCAGTATACTGCTCAGCTTTCGCGAGCATATTCTTTGCTTTTACAAAATTCTCTGTTCGAAGGTATATTCTTCCTAACCAACTGTAAGACCAAGCTTGAGCGTCTCGGGTGTCCACTGTTCTGGCTAAGAATAGAAAAATTTCTTCAGATTTCGCGAAATCCTCCTTCATGTAATATGCTTCGCCGATCACAGTATAGTTATCGTCAATCCACTTATTCATTTCAGGCCGCTTAATAGACTTCTGATCTCTTTTAGATGGAGTCATTGTATGACGATCCACCACTTTTGAGCATTTTTCAATTGCCCTTTCCATAAGAGGGTATACTTGCTGAGCTGAGTTTTCGTCTGTATCTATAAATAGTGGGAGAACCTCATCCCAATTTGGCTCATATAATTCCTGAATTTTTTTATCCGCCTCAAGCATAGCCTCTTTAGCGTAGTGGAATCCGTTATACCTGGCAGTCGTATTGTGATACACCCTGTATGCCCTACCATCTCTCTTATTCGTGCAGCCCTGCACAACAATTACAGTAGCAATCGTTAAAAATAGTAATCGAAGAAAATTAGGCATGTAATGAGTCATCAAGAGTCAACGTATGAAGTTGCTAAATTATTAGATTTTCTATAGAATTCAGTAAGAACTTTATAGTTGTGTGAAGTTGTCCGATATTCGCGACGCTTGAAAGACTAAAATCAATGGGTAATAAAGAAATTAAAAGACATTTTTGGCGTCAACGATTTAGAGTAACTATTCAAGAGGAGTCTACCTTTCACGAGAGAAGGGCTTACTTGTTGTCTGGGAGACGCATCTCCTCTATTGTCACTGGGGTTGTTTTTGCTATCATGATTATTACGTACTCAATCGTTGCTTTTACACCCTTAACCGAGTTGTTAATCCCAGGATATATCGCAGAACAGTTTCGTGAAGACGTGAGTTTAACACGACAGCAGACGGACAGTGCTCTTGCTACTCTTTCTGTTCATGAAAAATATTTATCTAATATAAAATCCATTCTAAGAGGGGAGATCCCTTTAGAAAATGTCAAAGAAGACGATTCTTTACAAAGTGTGGGGGTTGTCATAATTCCTGAAGCTGGGGAAGAAGATTTGGCTTTCAGAAATAGGATAGAAGATGAAGATCGATTTAACCTAATTAGAGGGCAGACGGAAATAAATGGGCTGATAGGATTTGGTTTTCAACCTATAAAAGGCTCGATCACATCGGGATTCGATCTTAGCCATGGACATATTGGAGTAGATATCGAGGCAGAGGAGGGGGTCCTTGTTCACTCAGTCGATGATGGTACGGTTTTAATGTCTGATTTCACCGTTGAACATGGATATGTGCTTGTCATTCAACACAAAAATGACCGGCTGTCCATCTATAAACACAACTCTTCGCTTTTAAAGGAAGTAGGGGATCTAGTGAGAATGGGAGATGTTGTGGCTGCTGTGGGAAATAGTGGAACTCAAACATCGGGTCCGCACCTACATTTCGAATGGTGGGTAGATGGACAACCTATTGATCCAGTTCCGTGGTTGAGCGGTGTTACCCCCGAATAGACCTAAATTTAACCATCTCTCTAAGTTGACCCATTCTTGAGTGCCACTCCGACTCTTTGAGAGATTGAAGTCTTTCTGTCCCAAAATCTTCACATGTAAATGAGGCCAATACTGACCCCACAACTACGGCTTGTTTTTTTGCCTCCCACGAAGTGTCCCCCAAACGTGCTATATATCCTATAAAGCCTCCAGCAAATGTGTCTCCCGCACCGGTTGGATCAACAACTTTTTCTAAGGGCATTGCAGGACTGAAAAAAGTCTTCCCGTCTTCAAACATAATGGCTCCGTGCTCACCCTTTTTTATTACAACGGTTTTAGGTCCCATTTTATGGACCGCAGCGGCAGCCAAGGGTAGGGTTTTGAGGCCTGTTAGCTGTCGTGCCTCTTCGTCGTTAATCATTAGAACATCAACTTTAGCAATAACTTCTTTTAAGCTATCCATTGCGATGTCCATCCAGAAATTCATCGTGTCGAGAACGACCAAGTCGGGTCGCGAAGTGATTTGGTCTAAAACCGACATTTGAACCGAGGGGTCTAGATTTCCTAACATCACATATTTCGCAGACTTGGAGTTCTCTGGAACAACAGGAACCCACCCTTCTAAAACGTTTAATTCCGTTGTTACGGTGTCTCTTCCTATTAAATCTTCGTGATAGCTTCCCTCCCAAAAAAAGCTTTTTCCGCCTTCAATGGTCATTAACCCATTCGTGTTTACCCCTCTTGACTTAAGTGTAGATAAAAATTCCTCAGGGAAATCCTCTCCAATAACGGAAATTAATTCCTGCTCTCTCACAAAGTGTGACGCTGCTAAGGCTATATAGCTCGCAGCTCCGCCCACAACGCGATCGGCTTTTCCTGAAGGTGTTTCTATAGAATCAAAGGCAACAGTACCGACAATAACTAGTGACATAAAAAAGCTGATTTATTGAAATAATAATAAGACACACAAAAGTATTGCTTAATGTCCTTCCTTGATGTATTTTTGCGCACCAATCTAAATTCCTCCTTAGCTCAGCTGGTTAGAGCATCTGACTGTTAATCAGAGGGTCCTTGGTTCGAGTCCAAGAGGAGGAGCCATCAAAGAAAGCCATTCATTACGAATGGCTTTTTTTGTATACCGTGGTTTGTAGCTGGTTCGACACATTTGTCTATCTGTTTGGTCTAATAACTATTGTTCGTTAATAACAAAGGCAGAACAATGGTAGCTTTGTGTTCTAAACGATAGAAATGGACAGAAAAATTATAGTATTTGGAGCGACAGGAAATTCAGGAATAGAGATATGTAACAAACTGTCAAAAAAGAACCAAGAGTATTCTGTTTTTATCAGGAAAGGTTCGGAAGGTAAATTGAAGTCAAAGTCGACAGACATTATTTATGGAAACGTTCTTGATTTAAATGAAGTGAAAAGTGCTCTATTGGACAAGGGCTATACGGATATTATTATTGCGTTAGGGAGCAGAGATTTAAAAGGAGTTCCTGTTCGTTCTACAGGTACAAAAAACATAATTGATTCCCTAGTAGGTTCTTCATTATGTGGTAAACTACACGTTATTAGTGCCCATGGTATAGGTAATAGTTGGAACAAGTTAAGCTGGATTGAAAAACTCATTTCAAAACTGCTAATTGGTAAAACTATGAAAGACCATGAATTACAAGAAAGCTACATAAATTCCTATTCGGTAGAGCATCATATTGTACGCCCTGTTGCTCTTAAGGACACTGTTGGAAACGGCAAAATTATTTGTGATAATGATGCTCCTTTACCAAGTAGTGAAATATCAAGAGAGGACCTTGCTACTTTCATTATTGATAGCTTGTTTAGTAATAAGGTTGGTGTTAGTTCAATATGTAATGGAAAGTAACCCCGACCACATAATTTTAAGTTAAGTTCTTTTTTAACTCCTTATACAGCTTATCAAGTAGCTTAATTTCATCACAAATTTGGTTCGACAACTTAATATGAGGGCGAGCAATAGGAGAAAGGGCTGCAGAAATGTAGCCCTTTTTTTCACGCACGGCTCATGATTTGCCAACGAACGACTACATTGCTATCATTAATTTTTTTAATCCTGGAGGCAACGAACGGACTCGCCGTTCATTTGATTTCCTTGACCAATGTAATTTCCGTCACCTTGTTGAATCAGCAATTCGGATCCGTAAGTATATAGTCCAAAACTGATGTGTGGTGGGTAACCGTTAGATCCAATTGATGTTGCATTTGAGTTGGTAGCAGGAGCCGCCCAAAAGTTTGTTGAACCCCCTGCGTTAGACCACCCTGTGATGTATCGATGTCCGCCTGGAAAGGCATTGAATCCGCTTGAATTAGAACCGTTATTGTTAGTATACCAGTCTGAAGTTGATCTCAATTCATAACCAGCTAATTCCAGTCCTCCAAATTCGTTTGCTAGCTGGACGAACTCATTTGCAGAAGGAATATGCCATCCACTTGGACAGGCTGTTGCAACTGCGGCAAAATTATAGAGCACTCCGTAGGCCAAGTAGTTCGCTGTGGACTTCGCCTCAGAGACATTTGTACCTTCGTAACCGAAAACGTAGTAGCGAGGGTTAGTTTGTGATTGTTGTTCGATTGGATGGAATACGGCTGGGAGATAACGACAGTTTTCTGAAAACCAACATTGATCGCCGATTTGGACTGTAGAGTAGTCGTAGCCCTCATATTCTATTTCGTCCCCACAAGATTGAAAACAAGATGAGTTATCTCCATAAGGAACACCACACTCATCTAAACAACCAGTTCCAGCATTACAACCACAACCATCATCTACAGCAGACCCATTGAGCACACCCGCACAATCAGTACATGAAGAGTTGTATCCGTTGGGAACACCACACTCATCTAAACAAAATGAGTTGTCACCTCCACACATGCCACACTCATCATTTTCTAAACATAAACCATTATCATGAGTTACTAACTCATCGTAATTACATGCTGAATAATCTGTACATCCGTAACAGCTTGTGAAATCACAACTACCATCATTAATAGAAGCACTCGGGTCGTAGTTACATGCGGCGTCATAAGTGCATCCAAACCCACAAAACTCTGTGTTTAAAGAGAAGGAATCTTCGTCTGCATCTACAACACCATCGTTTGGAGAGAATTCAAGAGATCCAGTAATAATAACTGCACCAGTTGCTAAATCAGTTAACGTATAAACAGCACCAACACCATAACCATTGCTGTCACTAAAAGACAGAATATAACAGCCATCTCCGATACAAAAATCGGATGACCCTGCAACTCCGTTAGCTACAGAAACACCGTCATTGATAACAGCCCAACTTATCTCATCATCCCAACCCCATCCACCACCAACTGTAAGATTAACTCCGTTTCCATAGATACAAGAATTGTCTTCAATCGTATTGCCTACTTCATAGTTACAAGCTGCTAAATCTGTACAACCTATGCATGAGTTATCTCCATTTATAACACCACACTCATCTAAACAAGTTGAGTTATCTCCGTTCAAAACACCACACTCGTCAAAACAAGTTGTGTTATTTCCATTTACCTCGCCCAAGCAATCAATATAATCAACGACGCAACGAGCTGAAAATCCCATGCTACGAATGCTGCTGCTACGGCTGATAATATCTGTATAGAACGTGCAATCGTGTACCCATGATTCGGATTCGGAGCCGGACTCAGAAGCCGACCAAAAGTTACTGTAGCTTCCCTCGCCGCCCCAAATGTTAGAGTTGAAAATCATATAGTACTGATTGTAGTGGCCTCCAGGTAAAGCAGTAAAACCACTTAAATTTGAGCCGTTTCCATCATAGTCCCATCCATAATCAGATTTCAAAGCATTTCCTGCTGCATTCACTCCACCTAAGGGCTCTATGAGCTGGGTGAACTCTCCATCTGATGCGATATGCCATCCACTTGGACAAATACCCTCTGTCATCACAGCAGACCAGTTGTAAAGTACTCCGTAAGTCTCATAGTTAGCAGTTGCCTTAGCAGCTGCAACATCAGTTCCTTGGTAACCGTGCACGTAGTAGCAAGGGTCTGTAGTAGAGGGAGTATTTACAGGTGACACTTCAGGTAGGTAACGGCAGTTCTCAGAAAACCAACACTTCCCACCGATTTGAACAGTAGAATAGTTGTAACCTTGGTGAGAGACGAGCCCATCTCCATTTACAATGCCCAAGCAGTCTAAACAAGTGGAATTATCTCCATAAGGAACACCACACTCATCTAAACAACCAGTTCCAGCATTACAACCACAACCATCATCTACAGCAGATCCATTGAACACACCCGCACAATCAAGACAAGTAGAGTTATCTCCGCCACATGCTCCACATTCATCGAGAATGTTCCCAGCACAATCACAAGTTCCATCAGCTATTCCGCCTCCGCCACATACGCCACACTCATCTTCACTGTTTCCGTCGCAATCACACTCACCCTCAGCAATACCTTCACCACCACAAATACCACACTCGTCATTTACTAAACCAGAGTTAGCGACACCGTCACAACCCGTGCATGAAGAGTTATCTCCTCCACAAACTCCACACTCGTCATTTACTAAACCAGAGTTAGCGACACCGTCACAACCCGTGCATGAAGAGTTATCTCCATCACAAACTCCACACTCGTCATTTACTAAACCAGAGTTAGCGACACCGTCACAACCCGTGCATGAAGAGTTATCTCCTCCACAAACTCCACACTCGTCATTTACTAAACCAGAGTTAGCGACACCGTCACAACCCGTGCATGAAGAGTTATCTCCATCACAAACTCCACACTCGTCAACTAAAGAACTTCCGTTGATAACTCCAGCACAGTCTGAGAAAAAAGTACAACTACCATCATCCACATTTGCTGAGGGGTTATACTCCACTGCTGCAGGATATGTACATCCCACAATCACATCTCCAGAATCCCATGTGTATCCAAATGTTGAAAGAACTCCAAGGATATCGTTAACACTTATAAAACCATCGGCGTCATAGTCAGGATTGTAATTTGGGTTTGTCTGCCCAGCAGCGTTTAAGCTTAAAGCAGCGAATAAAAGTGTAAGTAAATATCTCATAGTTTGAGTTTATAAGATTTACAAGATACAACTATTAAGGTTTATCATTTATATTGTAAAGCTACATGTGTTAATAGAGCGTGGAAAATCAAAAACGAGAGACAATCTTTCGATTATCTCCCGTTATGTACCCGGAGCGGGAATGACCTTCGCGCTCACTACGCTCGGCTCGGTGAATCCTGGAGGGTGGGCTTACTCAACGAATCAAACGAACGCCCAAGAAGGGTTGTAGTACATTTTTAAGATTTCTCTACTCTTCAAAAACAGAACTCTGAAGGCTTTGCCTTTTTCCTTCGATAGTGCTGCCACCAATCTCCTCAAGCAAGCTTTGGAGGTTGATTTTTACTTTCTCAGGCGCGTTGCTTTGTGTTCTGTTTTTTTGGGGCATGAAAAAAGCCGCCTAGTGGGGCGGCTCTTTTGTATCTATTGTACCCGAAGTGGGAATCGAACCCACACTCCTTGCGGAACACGAGTTTGAGTCGTGCGCGTCTACCAGTTCCGCCATTCGGGCAAATGGGGACGACAAAAGTAATGTAGCGAGGGTTATTAGCTACAATTTTTAAAGGTCGTAATTGTCGGGGTGGTGATTTTCATTTCTGAGATGTTCATCCCTTTTAATTCGTCGTCTCTTTTTTCGAGCATCAACTTGCGTGATGTGAGGTCTTGGTGGGTTGCGCTTCCGGGGATGTGTCTGCACATGATCGACTCGTCAAAGCTCTTTACATTTACAGTAAGTCCATCTTTTGAAAGGTGTGAGAGTCTTAGTGTAAGCTCGGAGTCCCCAGATCTGCGTAGAGATAAAAAACCTCCAGCGCGTTCCCAGGCGAAGCGGGAATGAAGTGTGGGACAGTGCCCGAAATATGCTTGAAGGGGCTTCTTTAATGCGATGTCGTAGCGCCTGATATATGGTCGGATGGAGCCCTCTCTCCCGGCGAGAACATCTAGGGAGTGTTGAAGCCAATTGGGGTGAGCCACATCGTCTGGATCGATAAAAGTCACGTGTGTCCAGTCTATATTCTGAGAGGCATAAACTCCAGTGTTGCGAGCTGTATAAGCGCCGGTGTTTTCATTCAGTTTGATGCATTCTATTCTGGGATCGCGGTTGGATTGATCTAGTAGTATAGAGGTTGTGTCGGGGTCGGTGGAGTTGTCATCTGCGATTAAGAGATGCCAATTTGTATGGGTTTGGGATAAAATACTTGAAACACATCCTGGAAGAAATTCAGTGTGGTTGAAGTGAGCGCACACGATGAGAACCTTCATCTTAGAGGCAGAGTCGGGGGGCAGAGTGGAGCGAAAATCTGACTTTAGAACGGCGGCCTCACGGGCGTAAAGTTTGTTTTGGAACCAAGTGGAGATACCTGTTTTACGAAGGAAAATTACAGCCGGAACCCGCAAGAAGTCTGGGAGAATTTTTCTTAAAAGCGAAACCTTCACGACGTTAAAGAATGTGGAGGATTCATGGAGCTCGCATATTGGAAGATCTCATCAGCTAAAACCGCATCTATCGCTCTTAGCTCATCCCAACTTACCGGGTTAGACCTATTTGAATGCTTATATCGTCTCCATTGGGTAATGGGACCCACTTTCGGGTTGAATATGCTGTTTGAAGATCTGTCCGAACCGGTGTTTTGTCCATGTCGAGCCCTTGTATATGCTGAGCGCCATTCGTCATTTGTAACACCCCAATTAAGGGCTTCTAAAATATCTGGGGCTTGGTCTTTAAGACTCTCTAGCCACCAAGTATGGCTAGCCTTCTCCCCTGCCCTGACATTCCAATCTAACCAATGTCTCATAGCTCTGTGCATAATCTTACGAGGCATTTTAACAGAAGAGTTCGCAGCGATATATCTCCAACTATCCTTGTTAAATGTGGTGAGAGAGCCTATGGTTTTTAAGGGGTCGCGGAGCTGATGGCCTATCGCAAATTCCGAAGTGATGCTATTTCCCCCGGGACCATAAACCGCCTGGTCACAATCTGCCACAAGGCACCAAGACGCAATTCCATCTGCCCCAAACTTCTCATGCTGAACATCTTTTTCTAATTCCGACAGTACAGCCGCGAAAAAATTCGTGCCCGATCGCCCTGTTCCAATAACCGCTATCGTTTTTTTCACTTTTATGCTGAGATATTTATCCTAAATGTCGTCCCTACTCCCACCTCGGATTTTAACACTGAGATTTTCCCTCCGTGGTATTCTTCTATGATTCGTTTTACCAGTGATAGACCTAACCCCCACCCTCTCTTTTTTGTTGTAAATCCTGGAGAAAATACACTTCTAATATCTTGTCTCAAAATACCCTTTCCGGTATCTGAAATATCAATGGTAACCCCTTTTTCTGAGTTCATAACGTTGACCATTATCTCTCCCCTTCCCTCCATAGCATCAACAGCATTTCTGAGTAGGTTTTCTAGCACCCAGCTAAATAAAGAAGGGTTAAATAATGCGTTGATCTCTATGTTCTCCTGAATACCGGTAAGGTGGATCTCGACTTTCTTACTTATCCTAGGTCTCATATAAGATAAGGTGTGTGAAATAGATTGTCCGATATCCCCTGATGTAAGCTTGGGTTGAGAGCCTATTTTACTAAATCTATCTGTGACAACATGGAGGCGCTGAACATCTTTCTCCATCTCTACAAGCATCTGTTGGTCGATCTCCTTTGCTTCCTTTAATAAACCCACCCAAGCCATTAAGGAGCTTAGTGGAGTGCCTAGCTGGTGAGCCGTCTCCTTCGCCATACCTACCCAAACACGGTTCTGTTCTGCCTTCCTGGAGCTGCTAAAAACCAAATAGGCGGTAAGTAAGAAAGCCGCGATTAAAACAAGTTGGATGAGTGGGTAATATCTCATAGAGGTGAGGATCACGCTGTCCTCAAAAAAGATGAGTCTAGCCCCTTCGCCGGGGAGATAAACTTTAATAGGGTTGTTAGACTCAGACATTCGGAGAAGTCTGACCTGAAGAGATTCTGGATTTTCCAACTCCTCAACAGACACCCCCTTCGAGTGGATCACATTCTGCCTGAGCGAATCTGTCATAATAACGGGAACAGAGGCGCTGTTTAAAATCGTCTCAGAAACGAAGGAAGAGATGAGGTCTGCCATCGCTGTTTTCAAGTCTTTGAGTCGAAGGCTCTCATCGTAATAAACTGTTTGGCCTACTTCCTCGAAACGAATGGGTGAGAAGCGTGAAGCCATTTCGTCTCGCAAGCTGTCGAAATTGGTTAGGTGCGATTCTAAGTTTATGTCGTAAAGCTTCCTCCCATAATCGTCATAGATAAGTACGGGAACGGTTGAGTTCGACCACAAATAGTCCGTGACAAAGGTGAGGTCCATGCCTCGGGGTGGGTTATCGATGATCCGATATGCGTCGGCTAACCTGTCTGCTTTTTTACGTTCGTCTGCCTCGAGCTCCACAAACAATTTCTCTGTGTAGTCGACGAGGTGACTTCTCTGTATAATGGCTTCAGACCAAACTTTGACTTTCGCTCTTTCCTCAATTTTCACACGTTTGGTCAGAGAGTTGGCATACCAAAGGGTTGCACCCACAATTACCGCTGCCGAAGCGAGCAGAATCCTCTTCCATCGTTTTTTTGAGCGGACTTGCATCTCGTATTAATCGTAGGCTGAGCAGTGTTGGGCTCGCCTGGAGCGTTTATCACAAGCGCTAAGAGCTATGATTACTTCGTGTGAACTCGCGGCCGCTGTTCGAATCTCCGAGATCCCGAAATCGTACGCATATCCGAGAGTGATATAGTCCATTAAAGCAACCTGTAGGTGAGCGATAAGCGCGGATTGGTTTCTATATCCTACGCCTATAGAGAACTGGTTCTCGTAGGAAAGCAATGCGGTAACATCTAAAGAGGCCGGTAGCCCAGATGCCATGCGTATTTGTGCTGAGGGTTTAAACATAAAGCGACCGTCTAAATCGAAAGAGCTTCCTGCAGTAGCGACTACGTGGCGCGAGGTGCGAGAGTTGAGGGTCATTTCTGAAAGCTCCGGAGCGGTAGCGTTAATCATTGTAATTCCGATAAAATTATGCTCATCCTCATACCAAACCCCAGCGTCTATCGTCGGGAAAATAAACTGTGAAGAGGAGGAAACCGCAGGGTCATAAGCCGCTTCAAAATCAGGGAAATTTAAACTTCCAATATTTAATCTGTGCTGCACAAACCCAGCTGACAACCCCGAGCTAAGCCACCCCCCGTTAGTCATCTTTAATTTATAGGCATACGCTAAAGAAAAGGAAGTCGTACCCCACGGGCCGGCCTCGTCAGTTTCTATTCTACCCCCTACTCCATGAACGCTATGTTTTGTCTCAGAGATTCTACCTGAAAGACTTGCAAAAGAATACGAAGGTGCTCCTTCAAACCCCACCCACTGATCGCGAAAACCCAACCTCATATCCAGACAGGGTTTATTCCCAGCAGAAGCAACATGGTCCTGAAAAGAACTCATCAAGTAGTTTGAACGAGCTGGCAACTGTTGAGCTGTGACAACCGTAAAGCAGGCAAAGGTCGAAACGATAGCTAAGAAATAAATTGGAATGTTCTTCATCGTATTACCGCTACATTTCCTACAATAGGATCAAGATCCACTCCAGGTTCGTTTAACTCTATCACATAATAATACGTCCCTATCGGAACATCCTTTCCCCGCATCCTTCCATCCCAAGCGAAAGGATATCCTATGCTTCTCAACACTTCCTGACCCCATCTGTCATATAGCGTAATTAAGGACCTGGTGTATGAGGGGAGTCCTGTGATTTTCCAAGTGTCGTTATAGTTATCTCCATTAGGTGAGAAGGCGTTCGGCACATCTATATCGGTTCCCACAACGACTAAAACCTGGTCTGAATATTCACATTGCTCCACAAATCCTGTTACCTCGAAAGAAGTCGTTGATGGGGGCGTTACTGTTACAGAGTATGAAGATGGATTGTCTACATATTCTTCCGGAGACCAAATATACCCCAGCCCTCCATCTCCTCCCATTGCCTCTAAATCGGCAGATTCAAGGAACTGGATGTTAATTGGACAACAGGCCTCTATGCTCAAGGGCTCCCCTGAAACTTCTACATTAAAACCACACGGAAACTCTACAATTCCAGCGGTGTATGATATTAGAATGAGATAGTCTGTATTCGTAAATAACGACTCGGTTGTAAAAGTCACTTCCTCTGTTGTCGTAACGCATTCTGACACCGCTGTATACAAGGAGGAGTTGCAGGGGTCAAGTAAAGAAAACGCTACAACGATCACCGTTAACTCTTCCCCTGAGCACTCTAATCCTGAAATAGAAACATCAACACCCTCATCAGAGTTAAGATACGTGGTGTGGAATTTCAGCGCTGTAACTTGATCCCCCGTAAGGCAAGAATCTATAGTCTGACCTATAAAACTTGACAGAGAAAAATCTGTAGCTTGTGTGAGTTCGTCACCACAAAGGGGGATGGGGTTGTCACAGGTTTGGCCTGAAATGCCGCCGTGTAAAAACACAATAAAAATTGCGGCAGAAAATAATTTATACATACTCCTCAACGATTTCATTTGCTTATTTAGCATAGCCGAAAGTTAAGGAATCATTTACCCCTTAAAAGCAACAAGTAACTCACCCTTTTCAACA
>Ga0308022_1000296_pt1 | contig 18813 bp, 12 predicted proteins | sample Neamet353_FD_201297 | JGI IMG/M metagenome (GOLD analysis project Ga0308022, IMG submission 201297) | Marine microbial communities from water near the shore, Antarctic Ocean - #353 | ecosystem: Environmental > Aquatic > Marine > Unclassified | place: Southern Ocean | collected 2014-10-02 | reverse complement strand
AACACGTTGTTGAACATGTGATTCCCGCAGCCTTGCGAAAGGGCGACTACACACTTGTCGTTAACGGAACTGGACGATTTGCCGATCCTGGTGGCCCATATGCTGATGCAGGATTGACCGGGCGGAAAATCATTGTCGATACCTATGGCGGCATGGGCCGGCATGGTGGCGGTGCTTTCTCTGGAAAAGACCCTTCAAAAGTCGACCGTTCAGCTGCCTATGCTTCACGCTGGGCCGCTAAGCATGTCGTCGCTGCTGGACTTGCAAGCCGCTGTGAAATTCAATTGGCGTATGTCATTGGCATTGCTCAACCGGTGAGCGTTCGTGTTGAAACATTCGGAACATCCGAAGTGTCTGAACGCGAATTGTCAGAGCGTGTGAAATCCACCTTCGATTTCAGACCTGGTGCCATCGCACGAGATTTGAAACTGCTCAACCCAATCTACTCAGTCACTGCTTCAGGCGGTCACTTTGGCAGAACTCCTGGTGAAGATGGAACCTTCCCATGGGAGCGAATCGAACAAGAACGTATTGATTCACTCCGTAACTGAGAGAGCCGACTTGCAACGGCCCTTAGGGCCGATTCACTCAAGAGGTATGCATGGGTGGCTTGACTTGGTCTTATGTCGTCTCGCCCATTCCGTGCTGTCGCCTTCGTACTCGTGTTGTTGTTTGCAAGCATGTCACCTTTGGCGTTTCATGCCCGTGCCCATCAGAGTATTCTTTTGTCCGCCGACACAACACACCTGATACTCATGGGTGGAGATTCAGACAATGTTACATTGTTCATTGAAAACAATGCTTCAGCCATTGAAACATTCAATATTTCCGTCGATGTGACAGGTCTGTCCTCTGTTTGGGAAGTCATTCCAAGTGAGGAAACAGTCGATAATGTATTCCCGACATGGTCGAAAAACACAACAATTGTAGTTCGACTTGGTGAAGGTGCAATGCCTTCCGATAGTGGTTCGTTTGAGATTATCGTGACCGAGCCAGATCAGAACATCAGCAGTTCAATTACCATCTATGTCTCTGTAGCCCCCTCCTATCAACCGTCGCTGGACCTCTCGCCAATGGGTGGTGCATTGACTACCATGGATTCTGGAACAAATGCCACTTTTGTCATCGATGTTGAAAATTTGGGTTCAGTTCAAGACACCCTCCTTTTAGATGTCGAATATGAGCCTGATTTGGCATCATGGTGGGCCAATTATACCAACGGCTCAGGTAATAACTCCAGTAATAACTCTGGAAATAATTCCGGTAATGACAGCGGAAACACTTCGAGCACCATCACAGTGAATAACACCTTGATGTTTGGAAACAGTTACACTTCTGCTAATTCCTTGCATACGCTCGTGGAAAATCTTGGTGTTCAAAATGCGGATGCCATTACTGGAGGCGGAAAGAAATTATCTGCCCATTGGAGTGAAGTCAATACCTCAGGTCATACTTCGAATACGACATTACGAAACTCGAACATTAACTGGGATTATGTGGTTCTTCAAGACCAGAGTCAAATTCCCGGATTCTATCGTACCAACAATGAATGGATTGCAAGCATGAACGGAGCAGTCGGATTGTCTGGTGCGATTGATGATGAAGGTGCGGAGTCAATTTTGTTGATGACTTGGGGTCGTCGAAATGGTGATGCTCAGAATTCAGCCATTTATGGTACTTTCTCATTAATGCAAGAACGTTTGGAATCCGGTTACATCGATTACCGAGATAACATGACTGCGGCTGGCAATACTGTTTGGATTGCTCCTGTGGGTCTCGCATTCGAACATATTCACGACTATCTTGTTGCTTCTGGCATCAATGTGAGCGTTTCAGGAAATACCTTCTATGACCTCTATACCTCAGATGGAAGCCATCCCTCTTTAGCAGGTAGTTATCTCGCTTCATGTGTGCTTTATGCCACAATGACAGGTAACTCCCCAGTTGGCTCGAACGATACTGTGGGGTTGAACAGCACCCTCAAACTCGAATTGCAACAGGCTGCTGCCGCTACAGTGTTCAATGAAACTTCCCACTTGTCTTATCCTTGGGAATCGACCGTCTCTACAACCAGTTTGTCGATGCAATCCGGAAGGGGATTGGGTGGAGGGATTCCAAATGGTTGGAATGTTCAATGGGTCGACGATGAATTCGCAAACATGCCTGCAGGTTCATCTCAGTCTGCAAGTTTGCACATCTCAGTTCCAAGTAATGCAGCCCCAGACTACTATGGATTCCGATTGTTTAGTGCTTCAACAGGAGGTAATGTCTCAACTTCGACAATGCTTGTCGTACATGTTGATGAAGAACATAACCTCAGTGTATCTTTCCTCGAGCAAAGTGCTTTGTTCATCCCAGGAACCTCTACAAATACAACTCTTCAACTGACCAATTCGGGTAATGCAGTTGTCGATTACGATTGGTCAATAAGTGTTCTCAACGGGCCTTGTAACGCTGCTCTCATCATGGCAGCGACACCTTCCTTTGCTCCAGGCGATGTCATAAATCTGGATTTCCAACTCTCAGTCCACAGCGAAGCAACACAATCGAATACATGTTCTCTTCAATTGAACGGAATTGGTTCATCGGCCTCTGAACAGCATTCTACAACACCATTTGATTTCATCATCGATGTTGATGAACTTGTTTCGTATACTCTCCTTGCTCCTCTAGGGAATCTTGAACTTACTCCAGGGACTCCAGTTTCGTATGAGATGAGAGTTCAAAATAACGGCAGTGAAACAGTGACTTTCTATCTTGATATGAACTCCACAAATGGATTGAGCACTTCATTGGACTCAACGTCGGGCGTTACCGTTCCAGCAGGTGAAGCTGGAATTTGGTCGCTCTCTACGGATGCAGATACCGGCCAGTCGGGCTTAATGTCTCAATCGTTTTCGGTTTCGTATGGTGGTGATTCAGTAGAAACATCCGTCGGCATCGAGGTTCTTGGCGTTAGTGCAGCTACCCTTTTAGGTCCATTGGATGGAAGAATACTTGTTCGACCAGGCGAAACGGTCTTGACCTCCTTTACCTTGGAAAATACGGGCACATCGAACCTTTCTTTGGTCGCCAGTCTTCTTGGATTACCCGTTGAAGCAATAGCCACTTTGAGCCACACTTCAGTTAATCTTGGAGTTGGTGAAAGTGTTCTACTCAATATTTCTTTAACGATTACAAACTCGTCATCCGCAGAAACTCACGACATCACGTTCGCATACGGAAGTAGCGATGTTTCAGTTGAACTCTCTTTGTCTTTACAAATCCAAGATCGAATTGCAATATTGATGAGTTCAACAGGAAGTCGAATTGTAGCAGGGCCGAGTTCGAATGCTCTATATTCGTTTGATGTAACCAACCTCGGTACCGCTTCTGACACACTCCTTCTCAGCCTTTTGGACAATAATGCTTCGAATTGGTTTGATTTTGAACTGTCGGCTACATCTCTTCTTCTCACCTCTGGACAAACTTCCATGGTTACATTGAGTGTTCGAGAAATTGCCCAAGGTGCACCAAGTAGCGGTGTTGAAATCACCCTCGTCTCACGCTCATCAAGTGATGATACGATTACTTCATACCTCATCTTCTCAGTTGAATCAGTGGTTGTAGGAGCAGAGATACTCGTTCTTTCAGATGATGATTCTGCGGAGCCTTCGGAAGTGATTCATGGAACGGTCGTTGTTACCAATACTGGGACCGGAGCCGATCAGTTACTCTTGAGCACCGTAGGTATCGATTGTGGTGTCTCCATTGTTCTTTCACTCGATGCAGGTGAATCTTCATCTGCCCTTCCATGGTCCTGCACTCTGGCTGATGACGCAGAAGCAGGATTATCTGAATTGAAGTTCAGGGTGACCAGTTCGTCTCGAACCTCATTCTCGGCTACAAGCAGTGAAATCTACACCGTTGAGCCAGTTTTGGGAAGTTCAGGAGTATTGGAAATCACTTTTTCGGAATCGTCTCTTTCGCTCCCTTCATCCGGTGGCTCGACCATCATGGTTACTGTGAAGAACCTTGCCAATGCACAAGTTACGGGTCTTCTGACCATCGAAGGTTTTGGTGACGGTTTGATGGCATCCGAATGGCTACGCTTCTCTGATAACACTTCCAGCAATGAATTGACTCTCTCGCCGGGCTCATCTGTCGAGTTCTCCCTCACCCTCACCTCCTTGGTCTCAACTTCAGAATCTGCAACATTACGAATCCGCGTTGCTTACCAACTCGGAGAAAGCACTTCGTCCGATATTTCAGATGATTTAGATGTCGAAATTGAAGGGCCTGATGTCCCTCCTAATGGCGTACGTTTGCCGTTTGGAATGGAACTGAGTCAATCCGATTCATTGAATGCATTGTTCGGAGGCTGGGGATTCTCATTACTTCTCATTGTCGTCATGTTTATGATCCGAAGAAAGAAACAAAATGCCATCATCAAAGACGATGATGAAGATGAGGAAGAAGACAAGGAAGAAGAGAAGGAAACTCCACTCGGGTTTAATGAATGCCGAATGGAAGATGGTAAAGTCTCCTGTCCTTCATGTGAAGCACGATTAGGTGTTCCACGTGGAAGCGAGCCCCCGTTCAGATTCACATGCCCGAAATGTTCGACAATGATTCGAGTTATCGAGTGATTCAATTTCGCCGATAAGCAACAAGCAAGAATGCAGTATGGCCAAATGGTCCATTTACAGGTCGTACGCCACCTTTTGATGCCTTGCCCCACTGGCGTTCGATGAGTTCTCCAGCCCATTCGATTTCAAATCCAGCTTCTTCACATGCTACCCACGCGGCTTCGAGTTGACTTGTGACCGGACAGTAGCATGCGATACGCCCACCGATGCTGAGGAGTGGTGCCACGGCATTGATTGCACTTGTGTGTTCGGGCAAATCCAAAATAATGCCATCGAATTCTGAAGACACGAGTTGAATTTGGTCAATGACCTCTTCAATGACGCCTTCAATATGATGATGAGACGGAAATTCAGTCCATCCTTCTTGAGCACGTCTGAGGTTTTCAAGTGCAACTTCAGCATGGTCCTTTCGAGGCTCAACAGTGACATGTACCCCTGAATTACCCAAAACACGGGCGATATACATCGAGAGTCCACCGCTTCCAATTCCGGCTTCTAAAATCCGGTCGTCCGGGCCAATTCCTAATCGTGAGGTCATGAATCCAGCGTCTTTTGCACTGATCGTTTGTGCTCGTCGTAGCATACCTTTGCTCAACTCTGGTAACCGTAATGGAACACGAGTCAAAATCTTCTGACCAACTAAGACCTCTTCACCAATATTTGCTTTTGAAAAAGTATCGATAGCATCCAAAACGCCTAAACCTTTGATTTTACGAACACCTGCGATGAGTTCGACAATGTGGACTTTACCATCACCTTCGATAAAAGCGGACCACTGCGTTTGGTTCATGTCTCGGGGACGGCCTGATTGGTCTAAACTTTACCGTTGTGATTTAATCATAATAATCCGAAATATCTTCAGTTCATAATTCACGCTTTCCTCACCGGAATGGGTGGGTTTCATATACTGTCTTGAGCGTGGAGGAGACATGAAGATGTCCGCTCGCCTTCTTGCCCCTGCCCTTATACTGCTCTTTTTGAGTAGTCTTATGATTGGTTTCACCAGTGAAATGAATGCTGAAAATGAACCTGCGCCATTGATTGAACAGTTGATTCAAAGCGCACCAACAGACCCGGGACATTCGGTTTTCGCACAATACATCACCTCTGATAATTGTGGTTACTGTTACCAATACGGTAGCCCAGCACACGACCAAGCAAAGACCTCCTTGCCTGACCGCTATGTTTACATTTCATACCACAGTGCAAACTATGGTAGTACTGCTGATGCTGAAGCAGGTAACATCGCACCAATCTTTGGGGTAAATCACCTTCAAGAAACTGGTGGTGCTCCGAAAGCATCCTTTGGAGATGATACTTTGAAAACAGGTTGCGGTTCGAGCACATGTTGGGATTCGTTTATCGCGAGCGGTGGAAACATGCACAGCACTTCATCTGATTATTCGATTTTAGTCTCGCAAGTTGACAACGGTGATGGAACAGTTGATGTTTCAGTGAGCGCCAGTTATATCGGTTCAGGAACTGCGCCTTCAAGTATAACGCTCTACGCAGCAGTCACTGAAAAAGTTTGCAATTCTCACGTTTACGCCGACGGCTCAAAAGGCCACAACTGCTGGGAAGCATGGCTCCTCAACAACGGTGGTTATGCCCATAACGGTGGTAACGTCGGTACCGGAACTGGCTTTGAAACTGTGAATCTCAATTCGGGTCAAGCAGTCAAGACTTGGACTGTCCCGACAAGTTTGGTGAACGGTGGTGCAAGTAACATGAACGCTGTAGCCGCATTGTATTCTACTTGGAGTGCAACTTCATTCCATGCTGATGTTTATGCAGCAGCAGATTCGACCATGGCTCCGAAATTGGATGTTGCAGTTTCAAGCGTAACAATTACCAATCCAGCATCCTCAAATGGAGGATTTATGCTTGGTGATATTATTACCTTGGATACGACCGTTTCCAATGTTGGTGACCTCGACTATGCCGATGGTGGTACACTTGAATTCTTTTACAAGGACGGTGTAAATGAAGTATCGATTAGTTCAACTGCATTGAATAACTTGAATGCTCTTGCGACTCAAACAGCACAAACAACCTTTGACACTTCGATTCTTTCTAGTAATTTGAAGAATACTTTTGGAGTACGTCTCACCGGCCTTGTCGGAGATGGAAACGGTGCTAACAATGTTGGAACGCAAGAAGGGAATCAAGACCGCCCTCCAATCACGAAGAATCCTCAAATCATTGGTACACAGCAGATTGACCGAAGTTCAACTGCCATAATCCTAGCAAAATCAGATACGCAAAATTCTGATTTGGTTGATGATGCGAGCTCGACCACTTTCAATATCGAAGTCTCACCTACTGGTCTCAATCAATGGAGCAGCGGTGTAATATCTGGTGGCGAGAGTGTTGTATCTCCTGGTTCGTCAACAAACGAGGGTCGTGAATATGTCGTCACTCCATCATCTGCAATGTCTGCTGGATGGTATGATATTCGGGCACAAGCTGTTGATTCACGAGGACAAATCGGTTCATGGATGGTCGTTACCGGGTCATCTGGATTTGAACTTGAAAACGGTGCACCTTCTGTAATCACTGACCCAATTCCATCCGTTATGTGTGACATCTCTACCAAGATCTCGATGGACGGTCATATTACCGACCCCGAAACTTCACTCGAGAACCTAGTTGTTACATCGAGTGATGAATCATTCGTCGGATGGTTTCCAAACACAAAGGAAATTGAAGTCCATTTCCAATTGTCTGAACTCAACGGTTGTCCACTTGGACAAAAAGGCATTGAAATTCAAATTGATGATGGTGGAGATTACTCTGCAACGGGCGAACTTCCTTACGGAACTTTGCTCTTTAACGTCATTGAAAATGGGCAACCACGCTGGGAAGGTTTACCCACTCAATCCGTCATCGAAGGTGGAAGTGGTACATTTGACCTCAAGCAATTAGGTGCGGACGGTCAGATCAACTTCCTTTCTGATTCCGATGAATCCGGCCAACCTTCAGACGCTGGTAGTTTAACGCTTGAACTGCTTAGCAACTCCAATGAGAGCATCGTAAATGCTGAACTTGTTGGAAGTGTGATTAACTTTAACACAGCAGATGATGATGTAAATGGACAAGTCACCCTAACGCTTCGTGCAAGCGATGGTGTAAAGACTTCAGATACAACTCTCACGATTAACATCTTACCTGTGAACGATGCACCTCGTCTAATCTCTTTCGACGACCTTGAGTCGATTAGACTTAAGCGAAACGCACAGCGAGTAATTGCACTCAGTGAACTCATTGTCGATGTTGACAATCCTGCTGCTGAGGCATTTGTTTCTGTAACCTCAACTGAATCTGGTGCTGCCCGATACAGTTTCCTCGATGGAAGTCTTACTCTACAGTTTGAAAACATAGCTTCCCACACTGTGACTCTTTCACTCACCGATAAGTACGATACCAAAACTTATGTCATGAATGTCGAAGTCTATGACTCCCTTCCATTCCTTATCTCTCAGGATGACGATGAGAGCGGCTACATGTTTGTAAACCTCCAAGATACCTATATCGGCCAGATTCCTACAGTCACAATGACGCTTTCGGATTCTGCACCTACATTTACTTCCATTACTGCTACCTGGAATATTTGTAGCGCATTAACCGGAACTTGTGATGGCCTCTTAGAATCTAACTTGGATGTCTCGAAGTCTGCTACCGGCTGGGAATATGAATTGCTCATCAATTCAGTCATTTCCTCTGGATTGGCACGCGAAGATGGGTCACAATTCATGGATTATTACGCATTATCAATTGTAGCTACTGATTCAGCCGAGGAGTACAAATCTATAATCAGCGGACATTGGGATATCACTGAAAATATGCCCGCTGTTGAAGACATGGAAAATGAAATGTTCACCGATTATCTTGAAGGTTTGAATACCAAAAAGACCAATCTAAAGGCACAGATTGAATCTACACCTGCTGGAGAGGATACTACGGCTCTCGAGGTTAAACTCACTGCAGTCGAAGAAAACCTCGGCACAGCATGTGATGACCCACGTGCAACTTGCGTTGATGCCTCAATCTCTGGTGGAGACACAAACATTGAATCAAGCGACATCAACATGACTTTAGTCGGTATTATTGCTGGAGTCATAATTCTCGGTCTTTTGCTCACATTGATGATTACTCGTCGAGGTCAAGGCGCTCCTGAGTCAGAAGCTTGGACGAACACCTCATGGGATCCAAACATGGTTCCTGCTCATGACTCAGTCGCAAATTCGATGTATGGTGGTGCTGAAACTCTCTTCCAACAACCTGTAGCAATTCCTGCAGCGCCACAACTTGCTGGCCCACCTTTGCCTCCTGGCGGTCTTCCTGCTGGATGGACTGTTGAGCAATGGTCTTACTACGGTCAACAATACCTTGACGGTACACTTTGATTCTCGAATGTGGTTAGTTTGGCACATGTTCATACATGGTCGAATTGTAAACCCATAAAGGGGAGCGACGCGGAGGGATATCTATGAGCGACACAGAAGTTACTGACGATTCGCTTTCCACCGAGGTGGAATACATACCTCTTGATGATGCAGAGGACGTTGAAGAAGTCACTATTTGGGCTCCAGAGCCCGGTCCTGATTCCGATGATATTGTTTCTTTGAGTGTTGAACAGTGGATTCAATCAGTTGATTTCATTTCAACTGAAGATGTACCCATACCTGACCGACTGGTCGATCAAGTCATTGGGCAAGAAGCGGGTTCTGTTGTGATCAAAAAGGCCGCAGAACAACGCCGGCACATGCTTATGATTGGAGACCCAGGAACTGGGAAATCAATGCTTGCTCGTTCAATGACTGACTTGCTTCCAAAAGAATCTCTTGAAGATATTCTTGTTTACTCGAATGAAGACGATGAGAATGAACCACGTGTTCGTTCAGTTCCCGCTGGCCGTGGGGCCCGTATTGTTAAACTGCAGAAGGAATCGATGCGTACACAAAGAGAACGGTCACAAAAGATGCTCCTTATTGCATTTGCAGCGGTCGGTTTTCTTCTTGTGATTGCAACCATTGAAAGCGGAGACATACTCACTTTACTGTTTGGCGGATTCCTTCTCATGTTCGGATACATGTTTATTCGGGGCAGAATGAGTTCAGGTGATGAAACTCGAATTCCTAAAGTGTTAGTAAAGCATGACAGCAAAGATTTGCCGCCATTTGTTGATGCAACAGCTACACTGTCCGGTTCACTTCTTGGAGATGTACGTCACGACCCATTCCAATCAGGTGGTATGGAAACTCCAGCGCATGATCGTGTGGAACCTGGTGCAATTCATCGTGCTCACAAAGGTGTGCTCTACATCGACGAAGTCAATTTGCTGCGGCTTGAAGAGCAACAAGCCTTGCTGACTGCCATGCAAGAGCGAGCCTTCCCTATTTCTGGTCGCTCAGAACGCTCCTCTGGTGCACTGACGAAAACCGAACCAGTACCTTGTGATTTTATCCTCATTGCAGCAGGTAACCTCGATGCGATTCAAGGCATGCATCCGGCTCTTCGCAGTCGTATCCGTGGCTATGGCTATGAGGTCTATGTGAATTCGGAAATGCCGGATACTGCTCGTAACCGTCGCCGTCTTATTCGATTTATAGCGCAAGAAGTTCGCCGTGATATGGGTACTTCTCGTGAGATTCCACATTTTGATAAATCAGCCGTCGCTATTATTCTGCGTGAGGCTCAACGTCGAGCTGGTCGGCGTGGAAAACTTTCACTTAGATTGCGAGAACTCGGCGGTTTGGTCCGTATAGCTGGGGACTTGGCTATGGAAGAAGGTGCAGCACTTGCCACCGCAGCCCATGTTCTTGGCGCACGTAATATTGCTAAACCTCTCGAACAACAAGTAGCTGACCGAATGATAGAACGACGCCAGGATTACGCTATGGTTGTTAATTCTGGAGAGCGTGTTGGAAGAGTGAACGGACTTGCCGTCCTTGGGGCTAATTCTGGTCTTTCAGATTTCAGTGGGATTATGCTCCCAGTTGAGGCTCTCGTCACCCCGTCATTAGGCGGTGGTGGAAAAATCCATGCTACTGGAGGTCTCTCTGACCTTGCAAAAGAAAGTGTGACGAATGTGAGTGCGGTCATTAAGAAATTGACAGGAAAGAATATCTCCGATTATGATATTCACATTCAATTTGTCGACACTCATGGAGTCGATGGCGATTCAGCCTCGATTACTATTGCTACTGCAATCATTTCAGCTCTCGAGAATATCCCAATCCGCCAAGATTTAGCAATGACGGGCTCTCTTTCGGTTCGTGGCGAAGTTTTGCCAATTGGAGGAGTCACGGCGAAGATTGAGGCTGCAGCTCGTTCTGGAATCAAGACGATTGTCATTCCTCGGGCGAATATGCAAGATGTTCTCTTGGATGAGAAATACGAGAAGATGGTTGAAGTTGTCCCCGTTGATACTCTAGATGAAGTGATGGAATTCGCTCTCATCAAGCATGCTGAAAAAGCCGGCTTAGTCGAGCGTCTTGGTTTAGTCATCGACCGTTTTACACCTCTTGCGAGTAAGACGACTTCTGTTTGAACATATCCTTTGGATTGAATACTGTTCAATTGTCCTCAAAGTGATGCATGGGATACTATAAGAAAGTGGTCGTGGGCAAATCATGGATGAGTCATCAGTCGAATCTTCTGCTGTTCGTGATGCAGGAAAGGGCGCTTTGCTGGTCTTGTTCTTAGTCACCATGATCGACATGATTGGGTTCGGTATCGTCATCCCTTTTTTGACGTATCTTGTCGAGGATTTAACTCCGAGTAATCAAATTGCCAATATTGGTCTTTGGGTTGGTTTACTCATGACCTCTTACTCCGCTGCCCAATTCTTGTTCTCGCCCTTCTGGGGCTCTTTGTCAGATCGAATCGGTCGTCGTCCCGTCTTGATGGTGGGTTTGGTTGGTAATACGGTATTCTTTACGATGTTTGGTCTAGCAAACACGCTTGGTCTTGCTCTCTTAGCACGATTCCTTGCAGGGGTCTTCAATGGCAATTTGGCTGTAGCCCGCGCATATATTGGGGATGTAAGCACTACTCAGCAATTAGCGACTCGAATGGGAATAATCGGTGCAGCATTTGGACTTGGATTTACCTTTGGTCCATTTATTGGAGGCGAGTTATCCAACCCAGCTGCACGCTGGGAGATGTTCCAAAACACCATTTTTGATTCACATCCATATCTCTTGCCCTGTGCCGTAGCGAGCGTACTTTCGCTCTTTTCTTTGGCTATTGCCTATCGTTCACTGCCTGAGTCGCTTCCACCGGAATCGCGTGTTCAATCCGAGGCACAACCTTGGGCTACTCGAATGGTGAAGATCATGACGAATTCAATTTCGATGCTTAAAGCGAACAATGTATCATTAATTATTTGGGTGTCGATGTTGTTTACTTTTGGTTTCACAATCATGCATGCCGTTTTCATCCTCTACACTGAAATGAATCCTGCCGACGGAGGACTTGGCTTTTCTGAAGCAGATAATGGTCGAATTTTTGCAATGATTGGAATTACGGGAATCCTCACCCAAGGACTGCTCATAGGACCACTTACCCGGCGGTTTGGTTCACGTCGACTTATTCCAGCTGCCAGCGCATTAACCGGTCTTGGATTGGTGTTGGTACCGTACACTCAAGCAAGTAATGTATGGACTCATATTTTGATTGTTGCAGTTCTCATTGCCTTGGGCAATGGAATATTTCAACCCTCATCATCTACCTTCTTGACGCGCATAGCAAAATCAAATGGTTACGAACTTGGAGTTGTAATGGGTGCACAAGAATCACTGGGTGCTTTTGCCCGTATTCTCGGCCCACTTACAGGTGGATTAGTGTGGACACTAACCGCTTCACGTGATTGGCCTTTTGATTACCACACAGCATTTCATTTGTGTGGGGTCATGATGCTCTTAGCGTCGATTTTGGCTCTCCGTTTACCTGCTTTGGACGATGATGACCCAACTTCTCTTCTCGGAGATGAAGAGTAGCCTAAACACTCAAGAGGCCTAACCCCATCCCATCGTTATGGAAGTTGCCTCATCTTCATGGGATTCTGGTCGATTTAATCGCCGAGTTTCTACTTTTGCTTACATCTCCTTACTCATCACTTTGATGGTGGTTTGGTTGATTGTTCTCAAGGGAGTTCTTCAACCGTTTTTCATTGCTCTTGGAATCTACTTTGTACTCAAACCCGGTTCAGACTTTCTTTCAAGCAAGGGATTCCCGTTGATTCTGTCATATTTGACGATGGTATTATTCACGCTCCTCATAGTCTCTTCCGCTTCATTTATTGCGTACCAACAGGCTAATGATTTCGCTCAAAATGAAGAAAAGATGGAGTTGTATAATACGAAACTTGAGCATAGATGGAGTGAACTCAAACAATCACCTCTTATTGGCCCTATGTTGAGTGGTGATTCAGAGGTCACAAATAGCACTTTGGAGCAAGACCTTGCCGCTATGGGTTTACTCGAAGATGAACAAAAAATCTCTGATGCAGCGTTGAGTATGTTATCAAATGTCGGAGGTTTTATCGCAACCTCAGTAACGGTAATGTTTTTCCTTATCTTCATTATTTTCGAAGCAAGTTTACTGCCCGGTCGAATCGAAAGAGCCTGGCCTGATGGTGGTAGTGAAAAAGTACAACTCATGCGTTCAAAAATTGAATCGAGCGTGAATACCTACATCATTGTGAAAACAGGTGTCGGAGCAGGAACTGCTCTCTGTTCTGGTTTAATCATGCTGGCATTTGGCATTGACTTATGGTTTACCTGGGCGCTCCTGACCTTTTTATTCAACTATGTCCCCTACATTGGTTCATTGATTGCGACCATTCCTCCAATTATTCTAGGTCTTATTCTACTGGAGCCTAACGCGCTTGCGTTGATGATACTCTTACTTCTTGCGAACCAACAAATTTGGGGACAAATAGTCGAGACAAAATGGGCTGGTCGTGCACTTGACCTTTCTCCTGTGCTTCTGCTTTTGGTGACAGCAATTTCCTTTGCCGGTTGGGGTATTCTCGGAATGATTCTCGCAGTTCCGTTTGCAGTGATTATCAAGATTATCTTAGAAAATATCGAAGCGACACAACCATTTGCAATTCTAATGTCTGAACGTGCACCATCAATGGATGAAGCTTGGGACGATGCTATTCGAGATGGAAAAATTTCGAGTTTCGAAAGTCAATCACTGAATCAATTACAAATGCTTCTTGGATACTCGGATCACAAAATAAAACTTATCTCTGGTCGAATTGCTTCTCAACGGGTACTTCAAAAGAACAAAGTTTCCGATGACCAAATTGATATTATTCTCTCAGCTGCTGATGCGCTGGGCACTGAGAATCAAATTGCGTTAGAATTAACTTCACTTCTGAGTGAAGGTAAGTTGAGCAAGGACTTGCGCCCATTACTCACGAACTTTATCGCAGCATTGGAAGAAGAGTAATTCACAGAACTTCTGTAAGAATCTTCTCGAGTTCCGTATTAATCATCAAGATGAGTGTCCCGAATTCTGGAGGGATATTCGGGTCTTCGTAGAGTTCCTCTAATTTTGATTGAGACATAGCAATACGAACATCCAATTTCTTGGCTTTATTCAACAGCCATTGTTCACACGTTTCTTTCGCTTGTCGGCGAATGTTTCGAGGAACTTTTGGGTCATCAATTTGATTGATGACAGAAGCAACTTGTAGAAGACGGGATTCGATATCCATATTTACAGCCCCATTGGTCGTACTCTGTCCTGCGTGGAGGCCGTCTTTAAGTTCATTGCCGCTGTCCGCAGGCCATGAGCCTCACGGAAATTGAAATCTTGGGCTGGTCAAGAATCTCTACACTTCTTCTCGGAATGGGTTGGGCTGCTTGGATGGACCATAAGGAACGGCGTGTCAAAAATGAGCATTGGCTTGTATGGGTGAAACCAGCACTCTTCCTTTGGGCTTTGGATTTGATGTATCAGGGTGCTGATTGGACCATTTATCTCACCGCTTCAGCTGCTGTAGCCTATGCAAGCGGTGCTGTTCTTGGTCGTCCTACCTTTTCCGACATCAAAACGGGTTCAAGAATGGATCAAAGTGTCACACTTTGGTATCTAGCCAGTCTTTGCGGAATCATCTTTGGTGCATTACAGTATCAGTCGGTCAATCCAATCGATGTCATACTTGGGACTGAAACTGGTTTAGGTGCATTATGGTGGTCTACTTTTGCCGTTCTTCTCTTTATCATCCTGATTGACATTGCTTGGCGCCTTCGGTTGCTTCATGGTGGTGCAGATGCAAAGGCTTTGATGTGGGTTGCACTTCTCATTCCAAATTGGTCGACCATGCCACTTACGTTTTCATCTGTCACTTCAGATGCGTTGTTCGCATTACCTCCAGTCTTCTCTCTCTTGATGTGGGGTGGTCTCGCGTTCTTGGCGATTCCATTTATCCTGCTCTTTCTCAATATATTCCGAGGACATGTACGAACATTTAGTGACCTGATGTTAGCGTGGCATGCAAGTAAATTACCAAGGTCAGAGGTTATCAATCGACATGTATGGTTGCTCACTACCCTTGTCGAGAAACCAGATGGTTCTATCGAAGTCTACCATCAAAAGAGAGCGCCTCGTAAAACTCCAACAGATGAGCAACTCAGTTCTGCCCTCTTTGAATTAGAGGAGGCCGGAGTTGAACAGGTATGGGTAAGTCAAAAACTTCCTCTGCTCGTCTTCCTCTTACCGGCAATCATTCCGATGGTACTTCTTGGAGATCCAATGGCAATGCTCATGCCAATGCTAGGAATAGTATAAGGTGAATACAAGACTTGTAAAAGTGCGAATCATGCACCCTTGCGCTCGATATTCTTTGGTCGAAGACCCTTGTAACTGCACTTTCGGCAGCGAACAGCACGGACAGCATTACGTGCGTTGCAGCGCATGCAAATCTTGCGGTGAAGCAAACGGACTTCAGCTTCAGGGAATCGTGCCATGGACTTGCGACTCACTCCCCCTATTTAATCGCAACCAATGAGCGAAAAGGGCGGCATCATTGCTTTTCTCAGAAGCTTTGCTTTCTAAAACCAAGAGTATGGTTCAAGGAGTACAAGCCATAGGAGTGGATATGCGTGTATTACGCTTGCCTGCAATTCACCATGATGCCAATTTGGTAGTCGTTGATGGTTCTGCTGGTAATTTGCTTATCGATGCTGGGACCTCATGGTACCAAAGCCTCCAGGTCGAACGAATCAAAGGTGTTCTTGGTGAAGACAATCGCCTTGAGAGAATATTGCTCACCAGTAAGCGTTACCCTTGTTCCGGTGGAGCTAAACATCTTTCTGAATCATTCACGGACTGCATCGTTCATATCCACCCAGATGGACAACCAGCACTCGAAATAGGCGACTTTTTCACCACATGGGCGAATCGTTTTGATTCAGACATGCCTCCAGTTGGAACACAATCAGTCGATGATGGTGATGTTTTTCCACTCGGAGACGGGCAGGTTGAATCACTTTCACTTCCAGGTCATTCCATTGATGGAATGGGGTACTGGATTACAGACCAAAAGATGATGATTCTCGGCACCCTACTTCCTCGTGCTGACCGCCCTACACGTTGGGATCTACCCGGTGGTTGTTTGCCGGATGTATTGGAAAGTCTCAAGCGTGTTGCTACTTTCAAACCAAAGTCGATTATCCCACTTCAAGGACCTGCAATTAAAGGCGTGAAACATGTTAAGGAAATACTGAAACGACATATTGAATTTTTTGAAACATGCCTAGCGAATGACGGTAAAGTCTCGAAATCAGTCTCTAAACCAGCGAAAACTGCATTATGGTATACACCACATCCGCCTTGGCCTCTGGAAGAACAGGAAAAAGTTTAACCAAACGCTGGCAAATCGAGCATCAACGGTTGATTTTGATTCGTACGACGTTGTTCATATTCGAGAATCTTTGCTCTGCGGTTCTCTCGTTTTGTTGCCGTGACATGAAATTGTTGTTCTCCATTAAACTCGTCTGTAGTAGCGCCAGTCCAATCGTATGTGCGACGGTTCCAACCACTTTGAATGAGTATCTTATCTTCGACAAGGCGTAGACTTGTTATCGGTCCTGAATGAGTGAATAAATGAACTGCTCGACCTGGTACTTCAGTACCAATCATCCACACGCTTCCGTTTTGTGTTGCTGCAAGATACTTTCCAACCGAATTCGAAACTGCAGTGATGGAACGAACAATCCCACCACCAATTGAAAACTTTTCAATGAGGTCGAGGCGTGGGAGCGAAAGAAGTGTGATCCCTCCGGTTGAATCACCAATTGCTACTACATCATAACATCCAGTAGGGCCTTTGAGTGCGAGCAGTACCGTTGCAATGGCGTCGAGTTTGAGTTGGCTGCGAGTACCATTTGTGGGCCTCCATACAATGGCTCCATCATCCATTGCTACCAGGCAACCCTCTTGAGTAACCAAACTTCGAATCACAACTCTATTGTTCATACATACGAAAGCAGAGCCGACGGTATACTTTCTTTTCTAACACCCTTCTGGTTAAACTGAAAGTGAAGATGGAGATGAAGATGCAGGAGCTCAGTAGGTGACCTGAGGGTAATCAGTAGGTATCTTCAGATTTACTGTCTTTCTTCCATGTGCGGTAACAATTTTTGCAGACACGAACACGGCCCTTACGTTCGACATAGCCGCTATCGCCCCAGACATCAATTGCATTATCAAGCGATAATGAACGTCCTCCGAAACTTTTGTCAGCATAGCCATCACAGGTTTTGACACCACATGAAATTTCGCCTTCTTTGACAGATGATTTCTTTGTTGAATCCGAATCGTTTTCCGAATCGACGTTATGCTTACGAGCCTTCGCTTTGAATCCCATAAACCAAGGGCAGTGGAGGTAATCCTTCAAGGTTCGCCTAAGAGATGGCGAAAATCATTGCTTTGAGACTTCACCCAGTTGCCTGAGCAGGCCTTCGACCAAGCGAAGTAAGCCACGAAGTGTGACTTCAGATACATTGGCTACTTTGCAAACTTCAGATTGGGTTCGAGGTGAACTTGTTTCGTTGCATACTTTGTAGATCAGCGCAGCTGCCACACCCATCGGTTTCTTCCCTTGCCACAGTTCATCATGAGGTTGAATCACAGACCAAAGGTGTTCGATTTGTGTGTGAATACTCGGAGGAAGTTGCAAATCTGAAATAAATTTGTCAAAGTATTGGTCTGGTGAAGAAATCTTGTGCAGATTTAACTTTCGTGAGACTTGTCGAATTAGGCGAGAAAGTTCTTTCTCCTTTACATCAAAGGCTACCGAGACATCTACAATTTGACGAGGTAAGTTTTCTTGTCGTGCTACCAAATAGGCGCAAGCAGCAGTAACTCCGGCAATTGAGCGGCCGGTCACAAACCCTTCGCCTGAGAGTCGACGGTAGAGGCGAGCAGTTTCTTCTTGCAATGGTTTTGGAAGACCAGAATTATCTCGAATGAATTGATTTGCACGGACCAAGTTACGTTCGCGACTCTTCCGAGTTTTCGAACGTTCGTCAACAACTCGGCGACGTCGCCATTCTCGGCGTGATTGAGAGGAGATGCCGTGGCGACTTGCACTTCCTGAAGTCAAGTCACGAACATCGATGGTCGTGTTCAATCCTTTGTCAGCGAGTGTATATGTCAACGGTTGTCCAACACGTGAACGGTCTTGACTACTATCTCCATTAGTCCATTCAGCCCCAGGGTCAATGACATTCTCTTCAACTACGATTCCACAACCGTTGCAGGTGATTTCTCCGCGATTATCATCCATTTGCCAATCGGTGATGCCACAATCGTCGCAAGGCCGAGTATGGCCCTCGAGTGTTCTTCGTATCACACCGTTTCCGCTGTCGTTTGAATCCGCCTTTTGTTTACGATTAGGCTCTTCGCCAGCATTTCCTTCGGAATAACTCTTCATCTTGTTAACCTCTTGTTACATAGTCGGTGCCCAGAGTATATAAATCCCGCGAGGGAATGCTCACAATCATTGGGACTGTGTGCTGCGGTTTTACACTGTGGTATCCATGACTGACTACATAGTGGAAGAATGAACTACAGGCTATAAAGGGTTGTTTGTTTTTCAAAAACACTCATTTGAATCAGTCTCAAAAGCGTTGTAAATCCCACACGAAAGAAACGCATAGTT
>Ga0308022_1000289_pt1 | contig 19027 bp, 19 predicted proteins | sample Neamet353_FD_201297 | JGI IMG/M metagenome (GOLD analysis project Ga0308022, IMG submission 201297) | Marine microbial communities from water near the shore, Antarctic Ocean - #353 | ecosystem: Environmental > Aquatic > Marine > Unclassified | place: Southern Ocean | collected 2014-10-02 | reverse complement strand
AAGAGTCACTTCTGTGTCAAGAGAAAATTCGGCAAGTGTAAATGTCGAGGTAGAAAAAGGAAAAAATATAGATGTTGTTTTATCGGATGTTAAAAACGCAGTAGATAGAGTTCCTTCTTTTCCTTCTGGTATGGAACCTCCTGTAATTGCAAAAGTTGAAAATAATCGACCAACAATTAGTTTTACTGTAAGTGGAGAAAATGTTTCTTTGAAAGCGCTAAAACAATATGCAAGAAATGTAGAAAATGATATTCGTGGTATTGAAGGAATTTCTCAAGTTGCTATTACTGGGTATCCAGATGAAGAAATTGAAATTGCTGTTCGTGAAAACGATTTAAGAGCCTATAATTTATCGATCACAGAAGTAGCAAATGCGGTACGGAATTCAAATATTTTAATCACAGGTGGAAACATAAAAACTGCGGATGAAGATTATTTAATTAGAGCCAGCAATCGTTCTTATTACGGAATTGAACTTCAAAATCTTATTGTAAGAACAGAAGTTAATGGAAATATTATTCGTTTAAAAGATATTGCAGAATTAAGAGATACTTGGTCTGAAACTCCAGATAGATTGTATTATAATGGAAATTTAGCAATTGATATTACAGTTAGTAACACCAATAACGAAGACTTAATTTCATCAGCAGATAAAATTAAAGAATACATAGAAAAATACAATCAAGTACAGCAAAATGTTCAGTTAAGTATTACAAGTGATAGAAGTACAACCTTAAATGATAGAACTTGGTTGTTGACCAAAAATGCAATTTCAGGAATACTTTTAGTCCTCTTTTTCTTAGCATTATTTTTAAATTTACGTTTGGCATTTTGGGTTGCTTTTGGTTTACCAGTATCTTTTTTAGGGATGTTTATTTTTGCCGCTCAATTAGGCGTTACGATTAATGTTTTGTCCTTGTTTGGGATGATTATTGTAATTGGTATTTTGGTTGATGACGGAATTGTAATTGGAGAAAATATTTATCATCATTATTACGATTTAGGGAAATCTAAAATTAGAGCAGCTATAGATGGGACAATGGAAGTAATTCCGCCAATAGTTTCAGCGATCTTAACCACTATTATTGCTTTTTCAACCTTCTTTTTTGTCGATGGAAGAATGGGTAGTTTCTTTGGGGAAGTTTCTACAATTGTATTGCTAACTTTAAGTGTTTCTTTAATTGAAGCGTTAATAATTTTGCCTGCACATATTGCACACTCTAAAGCATTAGATAGAAAAAAATTAGAAAATGGTACAGCCAAAAAAACGAATAAAATTGATGCGTTTTTTAAGAAGATAAACAGAGGAGCAAATGCTATTTTAGTAAAATTTAGAGACAATTATTACGTGCCTTTTTTAAAGTTTTCTTTACAGCATAAATTTTTTATTTTTTGCGTGTTTGTAGCATCACTTTTAATAAGTGTTTCTGCTTTAAAAGGCGGTGTAGTTAAAAGTTCTTTCTTTCCAAGAGTAGCAAGTGATAGAGTGCAAATCACATTAAATATGCCACAAGGAACTAATGAGAAAATTACAGATTCTTTGATTTCTCTTATAGAAGACAAAGTTTGGTTGGTTGATAAAGAATACACAGAAAAGCAAACTGGTAACGTACAGGTTATCGAAAATGTAATTAAGAGAGTTGGTCCAGGAAGCGCAAATGCAACCTTAAGTGTAAATCTTTTACCTGGTGAAACTAGAGATTTTTCATCGCCAGAAATTACAAACGCTATTCAGCAAAAGGTAGGTAAAGTGTATGGTGTAGAGAGTTTGGTTTTTGGTTCTGGTGGTAACTTTGGTGGAAGTCCGGTTGCGGTTTCTTTATTAGGAAATAACATTAAAGAATTAAAAGCTGTTAAAGCCGAACTAAAGGAAGCGTTAGAAAATAACCCATTGCTAAAAGATGTTACAGATAATGATCCTGCAGGAATCAAGGAAGTTAGAATCACTTTAAAAGACAATGCTTACTTGTTAGGATTAAATCTTCAAACAATAATGGCACAAGTTCGTGGTGGGTTTTTCGGTTTTCAAGCACAACGCTTTCAACGTGGTCAGGATGAAATAAAAGTTTGGGTTCGTTATGATAAAAAAGACAGATCTTCTATTAAAAATTTAGATGATATGCGCATTATAACGCCAACAGGAGCAAGAATTCCGTTTTCTGAAATAGCAAACTATGTAATAGAAAGAGGAGATATTTCTATCAATCACTTAGAAGGGAAAAGAGAAATTCAAGTTACGGCAGATTTAAAAGATTTAAGTGCAAGTGAAACAGAAATTTTAGATAATATCAAAACGAATATTATGCCTGAAATTCTGTCTAAATACCCAACAGTAACACCTTTGTATGAAGGGCAAAATAGAGAAGCCAAAAAAACTACGGATTCTTTAAATCTTGTTGGTCCAATTATTTTACTTTTAATTTATATTGTAATTGCTTTCACATTTCGTTCTTACAGTCAGCCAATTTTACTAATTATTATGATTCCTTTTAGTATGATTGGCGTTATTTGGGGACATTATTTTCACAATATGGCTATTGGTATTTTATCCTTTTTAGGAATTATTGCTTTGATAGGAATTATGGTAAATGATGGTTTGGTTTTGATAGGGAAATTCAATAACTATTTAAAAGAAGGAATGAAATTCGACGATGCTTTGGTAAGAGCAGGTCAATCTCGTTTTAGAGCTATTTTCTTAACGTCTTTAACGACAGTAGCAGGTTTAGCTCCCTTAATTTTTGAAAAAAGTAGGCAAGCACAATTTTTAATTCCGATGGCAATTTCTATTGCTTATGGTATCGCAATTGCGACTATTTTAACATTGTTAATGTTACCAATGATGTTGTCTGTTTCAAACACTATAAAAGTGAAAATAAAATGGCTGATTACAAATAGAAAAATTACGAGAGAAGAAGTAGAAAGAGCAATTATCGAATCTAAATTTGACGAAGATGAAATTTAATAAAGCTAGCATATTAATTGTCGTTTTTTTATCGACTTTACAAGGATTTTCTCAGGAAATTTTGACTAAAAAAGAGGCCTTAAAAATCACCTTAGAAAATAATTTCGGAATTAAAATTGCCAACAATAATTTAGCTGTTGCGAAAAATAATTCAAGTATTTATAATTCTCGGTTTTTGCCAACTGCAGCTGTTTCCTCAGGAGCAACTTATAGAAGAGACAATCAAGATGTTACTTTACAGGATGGCGTTTCTAGAAGCATAGATGGTGCAGTAACAAAATCTTACAATGCCTCAGTAAATGTAAATTATACAATTTTTGATGGTTTAGGAAGAAAATACAATTACCAGCAATTAAAAGAAACTTATAATTTAACAGAACTACAAGTAAAAGAAACGATTGAAAACACTTATTTTCAATTGTTTACAACCTATTTTCAGATTGCGCGTTTATCAGAAAACACGAATAATTTATTCCAAGCTTTAACCATTTCTAAGAGACGTCTACAGCGTGCAAAATATCAATATGATTACGGACAATCGACCAAGCTAGAGATGTTAAATGCAGAGGTTGATGTAAATAATGATAGCATTTCATTAATTGTATCAAAACAGCAATTAAATAATGTAAAACGTGGCTTAAATATTATTTTAGGGATAGAAAAAGAAGTGAATTATAGTGTTGAAACGGAAGTTAATTTCATTAAAATCATGAATTTTGATGATTTACAAATGAAGACTTTAGCAAACAATTCGCTCTTAAAACAGAATGAAAAAAATGTGGCAATTAGCGAGTTTAACATCAAAATAAATAAAGCAAATTATTTACCATCTTTAGGCTTAAATACTTCTTATGGCTGGAACAAAAGCGAGAATCCTACAACTTCATTTTTAGCAGGTGCAACTTCAAATGGATTAAATGCTGGTCTAAGTTTATCTTGGAGTTTATTTGATGGAGGTAGCACAAAAACAAGAGTTGCCAATGCTAAAATTGCTTTAGACAATCAGCAAATATTATTAGCGCAGCAGAGAACGATTATTCAAAATAATTTAAAAAATACTTGGGAAAATTATAACAACCAACTTTTTATAATTGGAGCTCAAGAAAAGAATGTGTCAACTACTAAAAATAATTTTGAGAGAACAGAAGAGCGTTACAAATTAGGGCAAGTAATTTCAATTGAATTTAGACAAGCCCAGGTTAATTTAATTAATGCAAAAACAGCTTTAAATAACGCAAAGTTTGATGCAAAATTAATTGAGCTGCAATTACTGCAATTAAGTGGTGATATCTTAAATGTGAAGTTCTAAAAAACAACTCAAAAGACTAATCCTCCAATCAATCTTTTGTCGTTGAAAAAGTATGTCCTTTTTTTTACGTATTTGCTAAAATACTGGTATTAAGAAGGGTATAGTATGATATTTATCACGTTTCTCAAAAAGCATGGTTAAGTAATTTTGTTTAAAAATTACTTAACCATGCTTTTTGCTTCATTGACAATAGGTGCAATAATGGCGGGTGTTTTTGCTTTAGGTGTTATTGGCTTACTTATCTCTTTTTCGATCTTTATAAAAAAGAGATTCATAAATAAAAAAAGAGAATGATTTTTATCATATTTTTTAAAAAAGAAAGTCATTAATTTTAAACTTTTAAAATAAATAATGATGAATTTATTAAACTTACCCTTAGTTTCTTGGACAAATGGCACAATAATGATTGGCGTTTTTGTAGCGGTTGTTATTGGCCTAGTAGTAGCCGTTTTTCTGTTGATGAATAGTGATAAACCAAAAAAATAAAAATAGTTCCTATAAAAAATAGAATTTTCATTTTAGTAAGTTTAGGTAAACAATAGTTTATGGCTACATTTGCAAAAAACTTAAAAATTAATTTTTCTATTTATGTCTCAAGCACTTTTTAATCCTTTTAAGGATTTGGTTTTTAACGAACATTTTTGCTTCCTTTCAGGAGTTTTGACAAATGAAAGCATTAGTGTTTTTCCAGAGTGGTTGATGGATCACTTTAAATTTGGTGATGAAAAAATTGAGATGATGGATAAAGCGAAGTCTTATAATTATTCAGATCTTAAATTGCCGTGTACACCTGAAGTAAAAGAAGCTTTTGAGGCGTTGGATGTAAAAGTTCAGACTGCATATAAAAAAGGTTTTGAAGGAATGGCAGCCTTCGATCAAGAGTTGCTTTTTCAATGGACTGGTAGAATGGTTTATGGACTGCTATACTACGAGATGCTTTATGAGAAAGATAGGATGTTAGTGAAAGGCGAAGAATTTGTGCTTTCAAGTACGCTAAAAAAACGCTTTGGCTACTTCCACTTAATGCTACAATCTTTAATAGAACCTATTTCTTTTGTTGGAAAAAAACCATGGAGTATTGCAGTATTTCCACTTAAGTATTCTTCTGATATTTTTAGCTATCGCGATGATCCTATTAATTTAATGTTTTCATTCGGAGTTAATGGCTTTGGTTTTATCGCTTGTTTACAAGATAATGGAGTAATTGGCGAGAAACAAAAAGAATTACTTGATAAAATGGAAGGTCACGTTTTACACCCCATCCAGTTTGAAGAGTTGTACGCTAGATTTCATTATTCAGATTATATATTACAGTACAGCCCTGAATACAAGATTGAAAACCAAGACAATAAAATTACCATAGAAATTGATACGGCTGGTAAGCAACCTCTTTTCGGACTTTGGAACAACGATATATTTTCCCAATTGCTCTCTAATTATTGGCAGGTTTACGGTATTGAAAAAGAGGAAATTCTTCGATTCCAAAAGCCACCGATTAGTTTTATTGAGAATCCGTATACCAATGATTTTATCAATCCAGAATCCATTGCTCTACCATTTTAACTGAAACGTGCTTCTTTACGATTTTAAACGAACGATCTGCTCTAGTTTTTTTTAACTTTTAATGAAACCGGGATATATAATGCAGTTTGGGCTTTTCTACGTTTTAGAAATTTCAAGAAAAACCATTTGTCCTATTTAAAATAAGGGTTAGGCTTTTTTTACTAACTTCTATTTCACTAAATTTATGCAATCAAAGAAAATACTTTTTAGATGTCAGAACTTGAAAATAAATTAACAGCCAATTTTAGTTATCTTTTCGAAGAAGATTTAATTTCAGAAATTAAAGAGTCAGGTGTTGTCAAAAAATTTGCAGAAGACACTACGATTATTGAAGTTGGAGATTACATAAAATCAATGCCATTATTACTTAGTGGCGCTATAAAAATCTTAAGAGAAGATGAAAATGGAGATGAATTAGTCTTGTATTATTTAGAAAAAGGAGATACGTGTGCGATGACGCTGTCTTGTTGTATGGGGCAATCTAAAAGTAAAATTAGAGCTGTTTCAGAAACAGATGTAGAGCTAATTATGTTACCAAAAGAAAAAATGGCAACTTGGTTAGGAACTTATAAAACTTGGCAAACATATATTTTGCAGAGTTATCATAATAGAATGGATGAACTTTTAGAAGCGGTAGACACCATTGCTTTTTTAAAAATGGATGAACGTCTTTTTAAATATCTAAAAGACAAAGCGATGGTTGTACATAATGATGTTTTACAAGTGACTCATAAAGAGATTTCTGAAGATTTGCATACCTCTAGAGTCGTTGTTTCGAGGCTATTAAAAAAATTAGAAAACGAAAAAAAAATAGCATTGTTTAGAAATAGTATAAAAGTTTTAGAACTGTAACATTAGTTACAGTTTAAGAGTGAAATACATCCTATTTTTGTAATAAAAATAAGATGAAACAACTTACATTATTAATTGTAATTGCTTTTGTATTTAGTTGTAAAGACTCTAAAGAACCTTCTTATTCTAATAAGAAAGCAGTTTCAAGTACAAAAATGCAGGAACATGCTGGAAAAAAGTTAATGGAAACAAACTGTTATGTTTGTCACAATCCTACTGCGACAGAAGATAATAGAATTGCGCCACCTATGAATGCTGTAAAGAAGCATTATATAGGAGATAATACTACAAAAGAAGCATTTGTAAAATCGATGCAAGATTGGATTGAAAATCCTATTAAAGAAAATGCAAAAATGCATGGAGCAGTAAAACGCTTTGGAGTAATGCCAAAACAAGTTTTCTCTGAAGAAACCGTACAACTAATTTCCGAATATCTCTTTGAGAATGAAATTGAAAAACCAACTTGGCTTGAAGAACATTACAACAAAGAAAGAGGCAATGGAAAGGGCAAAGAAATGCAAAATCATCAGCAAGGAAATAATTTCAACAAGTTGCCTTACAAAGAAAGAGGATTAAAATATGCATTATCTACAAAAGCAGTTTTAGGGAAAAATTTAATGGGTAAGATTCAAAAAGAAGGAACCTTAGCAGCATTAAAATTTTGTAATGTAAAAGCCTATCCTTTATCAGATAGTATGTCTGTTGTGCATAAAGCAGTAATAAAACGAGTTTCAGACAAACCACGAAATGATAAAAACGCAGCAAACATAAAAGAAAATGAATATATCGCTATTTTTAAAGAGGATATAAAGTCAAAGAAAGAGTCTGAGCCAATTGTTGTAGAAACTACAGAAAATGTAAAATTCTATTATCCAATTAAAACAAATAGTATGTGTTTACAATGCCATGGAAAACCAGCGTCAGACATTAAAATCAACACATTAGCACAAATAAATAAGTTATACCCAAGTGACTTGGCAACCGGTTACAGTGAAAATCAGGTAAGAGGAATTTGGAGTATTACTTTCAATAAATAAGAACTTAGGGATGAGCAATTTTTCAGAAATCATCAATCAAGAGAAACCAGTTTTAGTAGATTTTTTTGCAGAATGGTGTGGACCTTGTAAAATGATGAGTCCAATTTTAAAAGAAGTAAAAGATATTTTAGGCGATAAGGTTGTTATTATTAAAATTGATGTTGATAAAAATCAATCGCTAGCAGCCAAATATCAGGTTAAAGGTGTACCGACTTTAATTTTGTATAAGTTAGGTAAACAGGTTTGGAGACAATCTGGTGCAGTACAAAAAAATGATTTAGTTTCTATTATTAATAATTTTGGTTGATTATAATAATAGGTTTGGTTGATGAGCATCTGATTAATTTCAGATGCTTTTTTTATAAACTCACCTCTTTTAGGTAAAGATTCTTCTTTGTAGCAGCTAAGATTTATGTAAAAGTGCTTATTTTGGACTATACTACAAATACTATTTTGTAGGTAAGTGATTGATGTTGTTAAATTATAATATATTAAAAAATGAATTTATCTGAATTTTTTTGGGAAAACAAGTATAAAACTAATAAGATTGGTTGGGATTTAGGTGAAGTTTCTCCGCCTTTAAAAACCTATTTTGATCAACTGATAGATAAAGACTTAAAAATATTAATTCCTGGAGGAGGTAATTCTTATGAAGCAGAATACCTTTTTAACAATGGTTTTAATAATGTTTATGTTGTAGATGTGTCTAAAACAGCTTTAGATAATATAAAAAATAGAGTTCCCGGTTTTCCTTCATCACAACTAATTCATGCTGATTTTTTTGATTTGAATGACACCTTTGATTTGGTTATAGAACAAACATTTTTTTGTGCGATAAATCCAAATTTAAGAGAAAAATATGCATTAAAAATGAAAGGTTTGTTGCGTAAAAACGGCAAATTAGTTGGGTTGCTTTTTGAAGCAAAATTAAATGAAGATCATCCACCCTTTGGAGGAAATAAGAATGAATATATAAGATATTTCGAATCACATTTTACAATGGCTGTTTTTGAGGAATGTTATAATTCATTTCATAATAGACAAGAAATGGAGTTGTTTATTCAGTTTATAAAAAAGTAAAAAAGAGCACATATTGGTTTTTTTAGACGTAGCACATATTCTTAGGTTGTTTGCCAAGAAAAAATACGCAAACGCATTAGTTTTCTCTTTATTAACTATGGCTTTTTAATTATAGATCCGAAATTTAGCATTACTATTTACAATGCCGCTTCTTCACAAAAATCTTTAGGTAATATGTTAACTATTGCTGTAATTGTTACACCAACTTTTAGTTGGATACTTTCTTTTCTTATATAGAACCTTTAGCAGAAAAGTAAAATTAGACGATACTAGTTTATTTACTATGTAACAAAAGTTGCTGTGAGTATTTTTAATTGAAATTATCTTTAACAAAAAATACAAACATGTCTAAAATAGTAATTTTAGGAGCAGGGATTTCTGGTCACGTTGCAGCTTCACATTTAAGAAGAAAGTTGTCAAAAGATCATGAAGTTGTAGTAGTATCTCCTAATAGTAATTACCAATGGATTCCGTCTAATATTTGGGTAGGAATTGGTAGAATGCAATCTAAAGAGATTTTATTTCCTTTAGCACCTTTATATAAAAAGAAAGGTATTGATTATAAACAGGCAAAAGCAATTTCGTTTTTTCCTGAAGGAGATGTAAGTGAAGAAAAACCCTATGTTTTAGCGGAGTATGTTGTTGGAGAAAATAAAGGGAAACAAGAAAAAATGACTTATGATTACTTGATCAATGCAACAGGTCCAAAGCTTGATTTTGAAGCTACAGTTGGTTTAATTCCAGGGAAAAATAAGACCTATTCTGTCTGTACCTATACGCATGCAGATCATGCTTGGGAAGGTTTAAAAACCTTAATTCAAGAAATGAAAAAAGGCAAAAAAGCGAAGATTCTTATTGGGACAGGACATGGTAAATCTACTTGTCAAGGGGCTGCTTTTGAATATATTTTAAATGTAGAACAAGAATTGCGTAGACATAAAGTACGTGATATGGCAGAAGTTACATGGATCTCTAATGAATACGAATTAGGTGATTTTGGAATGGATGGAATGCTGATGAGTTATGGAAGTATGACCATGAAGTCTAGAGAAATGGTAGAAATGATTTTTGAAGACAGAGACATCAAATGGATACTTGGCGCAGGAGTTCATAAAATTGAAGATGGTGTAGCACTTTATGAAAACTTAGACGGAGATTACAAAACCGAAACTTTTGATTTTGCAATGCTAATTCCTTCATTTTCTGGGCATGGTTTTAAAGCGTACGATAAACAAAAAAAAGATATTACAGAAAAACTTTTTAAAGGATTTATGCTTGTAGATGCAGATTATACAGCAAAACCATATGAAGAATGGTCTGTTCAAGATTGGCCAGAAACCTATCAAAACCCAAATTATAAAAATATTTTTGCTCCTGGAATTGCGTTTGCACCACCACATGCAATCTCTAAACCAAGAAAAAGTAAAAATGGAACCGTGATATCACCTGCACCACCAAGAACAGGAATGCCATCTGGTATTACCGCAAAGTTGGTCGCAGATAATATTATAGACTCAATAAAAAGCGGAAAAGAATCACTGCATCATAAAGGTAGTTTAGGAAATATGGGAGCAGCTTGTATTGCTTCTGCGGGTTACGGCTTTACAAAAGGAAGTGGAGTAAGTATTACAACATACCCTATTGTTCCAGATTATAAAAAATACCCAAAAACACAAGGTAGACAGTTAGGAAAAACCTTTGGAGAAATAGGTTTATCTGGTCATTGGTTAAAACTAGCATTACATTATGCTTTTATTTATAAAGCTAAAATGAAACCATTTTGGTGGTTGATTCCTGAATAGGAATCCCAATCAAGTAAAAGTTAATTTTTTTGAATACAAATTTATAAAATTATGACACAAAGAATATCAAGATATCAAAGATTTAAAATGATGAACCCTATCCTTCAGTTTTTTAAATTTATTCAGATAAGTATAAAAATAATGATTGTTGTAGCCGGCGGTCACGGAGGTACTGATAAAGTAAAATAATAATAGTTAGTTTTTAAATCGGGCATTAAATTTTTAATGCCCGATTTTTATTTAAAATTTATACTGTAGAAAAACAGAGAAATTACGTCCTGGTTCTGTAACCGGAGTTCTTCCAAAGTTTGCTTGGTTTGTAAATGGTATTTACCATTACATTCTAACTTTGGTTTGTCTTTGTTCTCACAGAGCGCTTCTATAATACCGACGGTGTCAATATTATAATATATATGTAATAGAAACCCTTAAACTATTGTATGGTATAAGAATGCTAAATAATATAGATAAAATTAATTTTCAGTTTTCCACAGATGTAAAGATATCAACTACTGTATTTTTAAATATGATTTTCGCCATAAATACACTAGAGGTTCTTGTTTTTATTAATAGTTGTTTATGTGATACTCTTATAGGGAATCGCTATTACAATATCAATTTTTTAAATTGCTTAAGTAACTAATGTTACAGAGAAATAAAGTTATCAAGACTAATTTTACATCAGATTAAAACTATATAATTATGAATGCAACAGAAATAATACAAGAGCAACAAGAAGTTTTTACGATGCCAAGAATTGGTGATAAAGCACCAGATTTTACGGCAACAACAACACAGCGACACAATTCTTAAGTTATAAAATAATTTTAAAACTAGAAAACCCTCATTTTTGAGGATTTTTTACAATAAAGGTACGTAGCACCAGTCAAGTGTTTGTATTTTTATAGTCTAAAAATCAGAATATGGAAGACATGCTCTTTTACGATAGGTTGCAATTTGCATTTACTATCACATTTCACTATATATTTCCGCAATTAACAATGGGATTGTCATTATTGATTGTCTATTTTAAGTGGAAATATTTAAGAAATAATATTGAAAAATATAACAATGCAGCAAAATTTTTAATGAAAATTTTTGCTGTTAACTTTACAATGGGTGTTGTAACAGGAATTCCCATGGAATTTCAATTTGGCACTAATTGGGCTAAGTTTTCTGAATTAACAGGAGGAATTATTGGTCAAACCCTAGCCATGGAAGGCATGTTCTCTTTCTTTTTAGAATCCTCATTCTTAGCGCTCTTTATTTTTGGTGAAAAATTGATGGGACAGAAATTACACTTCTTAACAGGCTTTTTAGTGTTTTTGGGTTCTTGGGCAAGTGGTTGGTTTATTTTAGCAACCAATGCTTGGATGCAACATCCTGTTGGTTATGAAATTTTAGAAAACGGAAAATTTGTGCTAGAAAATTTCTCAGCTTTATTTAGTAACCCTTGGCTTTTACCTGCTTTTTTGCATAATCAATTAGCTTCAGTTGTAACCTCTTCTTTTGTGGTTGCAAGTATTGGTGCTTTCTATATTTTAAGAAATAAGCAAACTGAATACGGGAAATTATTTTTGAAAACAGGTGTGATTTTTGGTTTAATATCTAGTTTATTAGTTGCTTTTCCTACAGGAGATTGGAATGCTAAGAACGTTGCGAAATACCAACCTGCATCTTTTGCTGCGATGGAAGGAATTTTTGAAACAGAAGAAGCTGGAGCAGAAATTGTATTGGTTGGTCAGCCAAATATGGTTGAAAAGAAATTAGATAATAAAATTGCAGTTCCAAATATATTAAGTTTTTTAACCTACCAAGACTGGGATAAACAAATCCCCGGAATGGATCAATTTAAAAAAGAAGAATTACCAGATAATGTTCCTGCACTCTATTACTCCTATCATATAATGGTTGGTTTAGGTACTATATTTATAGGAGTTATGGCGTTAGCGCTTTTCTTTTTATGGCGAAGAAAATTGTACACTTTAAAACCATTACTTTGGGTAATTATGTTTTTAGTTCCGTTTCCTTATATCGCAAATATTACGGGTTGGTATGTGGCAGAATTAGGCCGACAACCGTATTTGGTTTATGGTTTGTTAAAAACAAGCGATGGTATTTCACCAACAGTTTCATCGGGTAATACGTTATTTACTTTATTAGGTTTTGTTGCTTTATATATGCTACTTGGCTTATTATTTTTAGTCTTAGTTGGTAAAACTATTAACGAAGGTCCAAAACCTCAAAAACATTAAATTATGGAAGTATTTTGGTACATAATAATCGCTATAGTTTTAGCTGTATTTTTTATTTTAGATGGGTATGATTTTGGTACAGGAATCATTCATTTATTTTTTGCAAAAAATGAAAAAGATAAAGAAGTAATTGCAAAATCTGCTGGTTTATTTTGGGACTCTAATGAGGTTTGGTTAGTTGCTGCTGGAGGGATGCTTTTTATGGCTTTTCCAACTTTTTACGCATCCATTTTTAGTGGTTTTTATTTGCCTTTAATAATTGTTTTGTGGTTGATTATTTTTAGAGCCATTGGGTTAGAATTTAGAAGTCAATTTAAATATCAAATGTGGAAAGATATTTGGGACACCTCTTTTGGAGTTTCTAGTTTATTATTAGCCTTATTTTTTGGGATTTCTTTGGGTAATATTGTTAGAGGTGTAAATTTAGGTGGCGTTGAAAATGGCGTATCTCTTTATGAAGGGCATTATTTTTTCTTGCCATTATGGGATTCTAGTTTTAGTCCATTAAGTGAAACACCAGGAGTTATAGATTGGTTTACTATTATTATAGGTCTCATATCTGTTGTGACTTTAGCGATTCATGGTGCTAATTGGGTGATTTTAAAAACCAATTCATCCATAAATATAAAGCTCAAGAGCATCATCTTTAAGTTAAATATTGTGTTAACAGTACTTACGTTGTTTTCTTTAGTTGTTTGGCAAATAGTGAATCCTAATTCATTAGATAATTTTATAGATAAACCCTACCTAATCTTATTTCCTCTTATTTATTTTACAGGATTAATTGGACTGTTTTTTATCAAAAGAATAAAAAAAGACAGCTATGCTTTTGCGTTATCAACTTTGTTGATAATAGGAGGTATTGCATCGTCATTAGCGTCCTTGTTTCCGGTAATTTTGCCTTCTATTAATGACGTTAATGAACCTTTAACAATATACAATACTGCAGCATCAGCATATGGTTTATCTATCGCTTTAACTTGGGGGATTATTGGTTTTATACTTCTTTTTGTGTACATGATTATCCAAAAAAGATTAATGGGTGGTAAAGTAGATAAAATGGATTATGGACATTAGTATAAACAATTTTCTATGACTGAAACGTTAATTTCTTTAATCAGTATTTTGATAGGAATAATTGGAGCGAATACGACAGGATTTATTCTAAAAAAATATTCATTTGGTCTTATAGGTAATACGATCTCGGGTGTTTTTGGAAGTATATTTTTAATAAAGTCGTTTGGGCGATTAGGTTTTAATCCTTTGTCTATAATGCAAAACGGAACATTTAATGGCTCGCTATTTAGTATTAACTGTATGGTTTCATTCTTAGGTGGAGTTTTTGGATTGATGTTTATAGGGCTGATAAAGAGTAAATTAAATAAAAAATAATCAAACATTTTCGTGTTTGATTATTTTTTGTATATTTGTCAACCGTTTGGTTAAACTATGTGGTTAATTATGAAAGATAAAAAAAACGAAAATACAGGAAGTCTAATTTTAGAAGCAGCTAAAAGCATATTTCAAGCAAAAGGAATGGATGGCGCGCGTATGCAAGAAATTGCAAATGAAGCTGGCATAAACAAAGCGATGCTTCACTATTATTACAGGAGCAAACAATTGCTTTTTGAAGCGGTTTTTAAAAATGCATTTTCATTATTAGCACCTCAATTAAATAGTGTTTTAAATGATGATTCATCCATAGAGGAAAAAGTGAGAAACTTCTCATCAAATTATATTACGTTTATGATGAAGCATCCTTATTTGCCGAATTTTATTATTCAAGAATTAAATAGAAATCCAGGTTTTATTTTAAAAATGAAGGAAAATAGTGGTTTTCCAAATCTTGAAAAATTCAAAAAACAAGTTGATGTTGAGGTTGAAAAAGGTCTCATCAAAAATATCAATGCACAACAGTTATTCATTAATATTTTGGCATTGAATGTGTTTCCTTTTATAGCGAAACCATTAATTCAGGGTTTAATGGCAGTTGAAGATGAAGAGTTTCAGCAAATAGTAGAGGAACGTAAAATAGAGGTTGCTGATTTTATAATTAATTCAATAAAAATATAAGATGAAAAAAGTAGTATTCATTTTAATAGTAACGATGAGTTTGTCTGCTTTCGCGCAACAAAAAGTAACGCTTAATGATTGTTATAATTTAGTAGAAATTAACTATCCTTTAGTGAAACAGCATCAATTATTAGCGCAGCAAAATCAAATTGATAAGAAAATTATTACCAACTCAAAATTGCCTCAATTTAATATTGATGCACAAGCAACGTATCAATCTGATGTGGTTGAGGTTCCTATTCCAAATTCTAATATAGAATCATTAAATAAAGATCAATATCGCGCTACATTTTCAGTAAATCAGCTTATTTATAATGGCGGATTAACAAATGCTGCTTTAAAAGTTAAATTAGGACAATTAAAAACGAAACAGAAACAGCTTGATGCAAATATCTATCAATTAAAAACACAGATCAATCAACTGTATTTTTCAGTTTTATTAACGCAAGAAACCTATAAATTATTAGAGGCTAAAAAACGGCAATTGCAATCCAAATTAAAAGAAGTAAAATCGGGTATTAAATATGGTGTATTATTACCTGCTTCAGATAGTGTTTTGGAAGCTGAATTGTTAAAGATTAAGCAGCAATTTATTGAGGTTGAAAGCAGAAAATCATCTTTAATAGAAACGCTGTCTAGTTTAATTGGGCAATCTTTAAGCGGTCTTACCGAATTTGAAGTGCCTCTAATTAAAACGCAATTACAAAACGAAATAAACAGACCCGAATTAGACTTATTTCAATTTAAAAAGGAGGAGATTAATAATCAAGAAATGCTTATTTCTAAGCAAAATGCACCAAAATTAAATGGGTTTGCAACAGGTGGTTATGGTAATCCTGGATTAAATATGCTTGATAATTCTTTTCAACCATTTTATACTGTTGGGGTTAAATTACATTGGAACGTGTTTGACTGGAATACCAACAAAAGAAAACAAGAAACAGTTGCAATAAACAAAGATATTATTGAAAACGAAGCTGAAATTTTTAAACTAAATACCAATATAGAATTGAACAAACAGCAGCAGGAAATTCAAAAAATTTCAGCATTTATAAATTCCGATTTAGAGATTATTACACTTCGTGAAAAAGTATTGAAAACAATAGATTCTCAACTTAAAAACGGTGTCATTACATCCTCTACATATATTACAGAATTCACCAATTTATTTGAAGCAGAAAATACGTTGTTAAAACACAGAATACAAATACAATTAGCAAAAGCAAATTACAATATTATAAAAGGACAATAAATATTTAAAAATGAAAAACTACCACTATATATTAGGAATAAGTACCATGATTTTTAGCTTGTTTTCCTGCGGAAAAGATACTGGAAAAGCAGATGGATATGGCAATTTTGAAGCAACAGAAATAACCATCTCAGCAGAAAATAACGGAAAATTAATTCAGTTTAATGTTGATGAAGGAGATAATCTTAAGAAAGATCAATTTATTGGTTTTATAGATACGATACAATTAGCTTTAAAATACGAGCAATTTTTAGTTTCTAAAGCTGTTGTTGCTTCAAAATCTAAGGGAGTGTTATCTCAAATTTCTGTTTTAAATGCTAGACTTAAAACTGCTGAAATTAATAAGACTAGAATAGAGAATTTAATTAAAGATAACGCAGGAACACAAAAACAATTAGATGCTGTTTCTGGCGAAATTGATATCATTAAAAGTCAGATTAGAAGTGTTGAAATTCAGAATACACCCGTTGTAAATGAATTAAAAAGCATTGATGTGCAATTGAAACAAATTGATGATCAAATTAAAAAAAGTAAAATCATTAATCCTGTAAGAGGAACTGTTTTAACCAAATATGCTGAGCCGAATGAAATTACCGCTTTTGGAAAACCTTTATATAAGATTGCAGATTTAAGTACGATGCAATTGCGTGTTTATATTAGTGAAACGCAATTGTCAAATATTAAAATAGGACAAGAAGTTACCATAAAAATTGATGATGCAGATGCTATGAAATCGTATAAAGGTGTCATTAAATGGATTGCTTCTGAAGCAGAATTTACGCCTAAAATCATCCAAACAAAAGAAGAACGTGTCGCTTTAGTGTATGCGGTAAAAGTTAATGTTTCGAATGATGGAAGTTTAAAAATTGGTATGCCTGCAGAAATGTGGATCGAAAATTCACTTAACAATTAACGATATAATTATGAAAAAAACAGTATTCATTATCCTATTAATAGCAACAGTGGTTACAAGTTGTAAAAACACTGAAAAGAAAGAGGTCATTGATGTAAGTGGCTTGTACTCGAACACTTGGGTAAAAGAAATTGAATTAAATAATGATAATAAATGGCAAGCTAATTCAGAAACTAATGAAGGTGTATTAAAAATGCAAAATAGCATTAAAACACAACCAACCAATACGTTAGTTGAGTATTTTGCTTTGGTAGAACAACTTAATGTTGATAAAAATTATGTAATAAAAAATTGTACGATGAAAGGAGATTCGCACGATAATTTACACGTTTGGTTATTACCATTAATAGCAAAAATTGATGCGCTTTCTGAAGCAAAAACAATTGAAGATGCCGCAAAATTAAAACAAAGTATTAAAGAAAATATGAATGCATATTTTGATTATTTCGAATAGATGAGTATTACGATTTCTAACATATCAAAATCCTATAAAAAAGTAAAAGCTTTACAAGACATTTCTTTTGAAGTGAAACCTGGTGAACTTTTTGGTTTGATTGGTCCTGATGGAGCGGGTAAAACAACACTTTTTAGAATATTAACCACGCTTTTAATCGCTGATGAGGGCATTGCAACTGTTGCTGGTTTTGATGTGATTACAGATTATAAAAGTATTCGAAAAAGTGTTGGTTATATGCCAGGGAAATTTTCATTATATCAAGACTTAACTGTTGAAGAAAACTTAAATTTTTTCGCAACTATTTTTGGAACAACCATTGAAGAAAATTACGATTTAATAAAAGAAATTTATATTCAAATAGAACCTTTTAAAAACCGTAGAGCAGGGAAACTTTCTGGAGGAATGAAGCAAAAACTGGCTTTATGTTGTGCCTTAATTCATAAGCCAAAAGTGTTGTTTTTAGACGAGCCAACAACTGGAGTTGACCCAGTTTCTAGAAAAGAATTTTGGGAAATGTTAAAACGTTTGCAACAAAAAAATATTACAATATTAGTTTCTACACCTTATATGGATGAAGCTGCTTTATGCGATAGAATTGCATTAATTCAAGATGGAAAAATTTTAGAGATTGATACTCCGGAAGCTATTGTAAAACACTATCCAAAGCCAATTTATAACGTAAGTGCAAACAATATGTATCAGTTAATAAATTATTTAAACGATTTCGAACCGAATCATAGTGTGTATCCTTTTGGTGAATTTGTGCATTATACAGATAGTAGATCAGATTTTAATCCAACCGAATTAAAAGTTTATTTAGAATCTAAAAACCTATCCAATATTAAAATAGAAAGAACAGTACCAACTATTGAGGATACCTTTATGGAATTAGCAAAATAATGAATAACAATAAAGTCATACATGTAGAAGGGTTAACCAAAATGTTTGGTGATTTTACGGCTGTAGATGCCATTACTTTCGATGTTAAAAAAGGAGAGATATTTGGCTTTTTAGGAGCCAATGGTGCAGGGAAAACGACCGCAATGAAAATGTTGATTGGTATTTCTAATCCAACATCAGGTAAAGCAAGTGTTGCAGGTTTTGATGTGTTTACCCAAGCAGAAGATATTAAGAAAAATATTGGTTATATGAGTCAGAAATTTGCACTCTATGACGATTTAACGGTTAAGGAAAATATCACCTTTTTTGGAGGGATTTATGGCTTATCAAGAAAGCATATAAAGGAGAAATCAGCTGTTTTAATTGACGAGCTAGGCTTGGAAAATGTCGCAAATAAATTAGTAGGCTCTTTACCATTAGGATGGAAACAAAAATTATCATTTTCGGTGTCTTTACTTCACGATCCTAAAATTGTTTTTTTAGACGAACCCACAGGAGGCGTAGATCCAATTACCAGACGTCAATTTTGGGAAATGATTTACAAAGCCGCAAATCAAGGAACAACTGTTTTT
>Ga0308022_1000279_pt1 | contig 19467 bp, 20 predicted proteins | sample Neamet353_FD_201297 | JGI IMG/M metagenome (GOLD analysis project Ga0308022, IMG submission 201297) | Marine microbial communities from water near the shore, Antarctic Ocean - #353 | ecosystem: Environmental > Aquatic > Marine > Unclassified | place: Southern Ocean | collected 2014-10-02 | reverse complement strand
TAAAGGAAGAGCCAAAAGTGGAAATGAAGACTGTTGTCTTAGAAATGGATGATGAGCAGGAAGTTGAAGTTGAGACATTAAGAACTTTGGAAAGTATTCCTAAAGTTAGTTCAGATAATATGAAAGTGGAGGCTAGGGAACGTGAAAATAGGTTGCGTGCTATTTCTCAGCAGTTACGCACACCTTCTGGGTTAACAAACTTGGAAGATATACCTGCTTATAAGCGTAATGAAATTGAGTTAGATGCAACTTCTCATTCAGCTGAAAATGAGATGTCAACTTATACTTTAAGTGACGGAAAAAATAATTCTACAGAATTAAAGCAAAACAATTCTTTTTTGCACGATAATGTAGATTAGCGATATGTAATTAGACTGTTGGTTTTTATTGAAAAGCTCTGCCGTATCGGTAGAGCTTTTTAATTTACTATGCATAGCATAACACTTTATTTTAGGTTATTTATTTTTGTTCTGTATTTAAACTAAACTTATTGAATGATGAAAAAACTAATACTACTTTTAATTACACTAACTTCATTTATCAATGTGTGTTATGCTTCATTCCCTGTTACTGAAACTCAACAAACAGAAATTATTGTAAGTGCTAATGCAGAATTACCAACCTATAGAAGTGGTAATTCTGTCTGGGGAATTTTATCAATTCTTTCTGCTGCTTTAGGAATTTTAGCTATTGTTTTATCTAGTCCTATTAGCCTCTTATTTTTTCTTTTGGCTATCACTTTTGGCGCAATTGGCTTTAAACATAAACCTAATGCTTTGGCTGTGATAGGGTTCATTCTTGGAGTTTTATTTTTTTTAATAGCAGCCTTGGCCTTAGTATTAATTTTTATTTTCTTATCTAATGGTGATGGTTTAGTAATTATGTAATTTGAAATTTATGAAAAAGCTGCTTTTAATAACTGTTATATCTTTCCCTTTTGTTCTCTTTGGGCAAGATAATAATGTTGGTGCTCCTTGTGATGCCGCTATCAATGCGGTATTAGAAATTACTGCAAATTATTTATTACATAAAAATGATGTTGATCCAGCTGAAAATTTAGAGTTTAAGACTAAAAAAGATTCTATAAATTGGGATCATAAACAACTTATAAGATGGCAGATAATTGAACCAAAAGATTCATTAAAAACAAATACTTATGACTAAAAAAATACTTTTCCTTTTAATTGCACTGACTTCATTTGCTAATATGAGTTATGCTTCTTTTCCAATTACTGATACTTTGCAAATAAAACAAGATACAGTACAAACAGAAACAGTTGCTGAGTACCATCTTAGAATGCAAAAAATGGGTTTTGATATTGATGATTGTAGATGTGATGATTGTAAAAAATTTAAAGGCATTAATAATGCTATGAAAACTGGAGAAAATAGTCAAAAGCAAAAAACTAATATTTGGCCATTAGTTAAAACACTTGGTATTTGGCTACTTGCGTTAGTAATAATATTTTGTATTTGGTTAATTGTTGCATTTTTCAATGCACTTAAAGGTTTAGGTGATAATCCTGTAGGTTAAAGATAAATTTATAATGAGTAAGAATCTACTATTCCTTTTAATAACGATAACTACATTTACTAATGTGTGTTATGCTTCTTTTCCAATTGCTGATATTTTGGAAATAAAACAAGATACTTTACAGACAGAAGAAATAAAACAATATCATTCTAGTCTTATAAAAATGGGTATTGATCTGAATTCGTGCAAATGTGAAAGTTGTAGAAATGGGATACGCCCATTAGTTCGTAACTCTAAAGGAGAACTTGTAAAAGTTGATAAGAAGAGTGATTCCAATAGTAATGCTAGTGCAATATATTTCTTGGCTGGATTAATATTATTAGGTGTTATTATTTGGATCTTTATTGGTCTTACTCATGCATATAATTGTGCTGATAATGGAACTGATTGTCCTCAGTCAACAGGTGAAAAACCTAAGAGTGGGGCTCCTGTTGGATTATTATGGGCATCTATTCTTATAGTAATTAGTGTTGGAATTGCTATTAAAGCGCGTATTACTCAGCTTAAAAACAGAAAAAATAAATCTTGAAAATAAAAAAAATATGAAAAAACTAATACTACTTTTAATTGCGCTAACTACATTTACTAATGTGAGTTATGCTTCTTTTCCAATTGCTGATACTTTGGAAGTAAAAAAAGATACACTACAGACAGAAGAAATAAAACAATATCATTCTAGTCTTATACAGATGGGTATTGATTTAAATTCTTGCAAATGTGTTAGTTGCAGGAATGGTATAGCTCCATTAACAAATACCAGAGAAGTAAATAAACCACCAAATCAATTTCAAAGAAGATGGTTGCCAATAATAATAGTAATGGCCATTTTAGGAATCGTTCTTGTGATTTTGCTTTCTAGATGGGCTGATAATTTCGATAAATCTGGAGGGATAGGAGGATAAAAAATCCCCACTAAACTGGCAGGGATTTTAAATTATCTATCGCATTGCGATTACATCATTCCTGGCATACCGCCACCACCCATTGGAGGCATAGCTGGAGTATCTTCTTTTATTTCAGCAATCACACATTCTGTAGTTAATAGCATTCCTGCAACTGAGGCAGCATTCTCTAGTGCCACTCTAACCACTTTTGCTGGGTCAATAACCCCTGCTTTATAAAGGTTTTCATATACTTCTGTTTTGGCATTAAAACCAAAATCTGCTTTTCCTTCACGTACTTTTGCGACAATTACACTTCCTTCTAATCCTGCATTTTCAACAATTTGTCTAAGTGGTTCTTCAGCAGCTCGGGTAATAATATTTATTCCTGTTTGCTCATCATCATTATCCCCTTTTAGCTTAGCTAATTTATCAGTTGCTCTTACAATAGCAACTCCACCTCCAGGAACAATTCCTTCTTCTACTGCAGCTCTAGTAGCAGCTAATGCATCATCTACTCTGTCTTTCTTTTCTTTCATTTCTACTTCAGTAGGCGCCCCAACATATAATACAGCAACTCCACCTGCTAATTTTGCTAGTCTTTCTTGTAGTTTTTCTTTATCATAGTCTGATGTACTGCTTTCAATCTGTGCTTTTATCTGGTTGATTCTTGCTTTAATAGTATTAGAATCTCCAGCGCCATTTACTAGTGTTGTATTGTCTTTATCAATTGTAATTTTCTCAGCAGTACCAAGCATTTCTAAAGTAGTACTTTCTAATTTAAATCCTCTTTCTTCTGAAACTACTGTTCCGTTTGTTAATATGGCAATATCTTCTAGCATTGCTTTTCTTCTATCTCCAAATCCTGGTGCTTTAACAGCAGAAACTTTCAACGCTCCTCTTATTTTATTTACTACCAAAGTGGATAGGGCTTCTCCATCTACATCTTCAGCAATTATCACCAATGGTCTTCCTGCTTTTGCAGTTTGTTCTAATATAGGTAATAAATCTTTCATTGCTGAAATCTTTTTATCATAGATAAGTATAAATGGATTTTCCATATTTGCCTCCATCTTTTCAGCATCTGTAATAAAGTAAGGCGATAAATAACCTCTATCAAATTGCATTCCTTCCACAACTTCAACTTTCGTTTCAGTTCCCTTTGCTTCTTCAACTGTGATAACTCCTTCTGTTTTTACTTTCTTCATTGCTTTAGCAATTAAAGAACCAATTACATTGTCATTATTAGCTGATATGCTTGCTATTTGTTCTATCTTATCATAAGAATTCCCTACTGTTTGTGCTTGAGCTTTAATGTCCTTAATCAACACTTTTACAGCTTTATCAATTCCTCTCTTTACATCCATAGGATTGGCGCCAGCAGCTACATTTTTTAAGCCTGCAGTAATGATTGCTTGTGCAAGTACTGTTGCAGTTGTCGTTCCATCTCCTGCTAAGTCATTGGTGTTTGAAGCTACTTCTTTAACCATTTGAGCGCCCATGTTTTCCACTACATCTTCCAATTCAATTTCTTTGGCTACAGTTACACCATCTTTTGTTATGATTGGTCCTCCAAAACTTTTTCCAATTACTACATTTCTTCCTTTTGGACCTAAAGTTACCTTTACAGCATTAGCTAAGGCGTCTACTCCTCTTTTTAATGCATCTCTTGATTCTGTATTAAATATTATATTCTTTGCCATGTTGTTTTATTTTATGATTGCTAAAATGTCTGATTCTCTCATAATAAGATAATCCTCTCCCTCATGTTTTAATTCTGTACCTGCATATTTTCCGTACAGTACAATGTCGCCAGCTTTAACAGTAATAGGATTATCTTTAGTTCCTTTTCCACACGAAATTACACTTCCTTTTTGTGGTTTTTCTTGTGCGGTGTCTGGTATTATAATTCCTGATGCAGTAGTGGTTTCAGCTGCTTCTTGCTTAATAATTACCCTGTCAGCAAGAGGGATGATATTTATCTTTGACATATTTATAATTTTATTAGTTGTTTGTAATAATACTAAATGCACAAAGTGTGCCATAGTACAGTCTGCCAAAATAAATAAAATTATGGCAGACTAAACGCAAAGCGTTTGTGTTTCTTGAAAATAGTAGGAAATTTTTGCTGTATTGTACAGCTAAAGAAATTACTCTCCTTGTGTAGGGTTGGCTGGTAAGTTAGGGATTACAGCATTGTCAATTTGCTCTTGTGCTTTTATTTCAATGTTATCTTCAGTATTTTCCCTTGGGATAGCAAAGTTAGATAATAAGCTTAAAGAAATTAATGCGACAGCTAAAGTCCAAGTTGCTTTTTCTAAAAAGTCAGTTGTTTTCTTAGCACCCATAATTTGATTTCCACCACCACCACCAAATGATGATGATAATCCTCCACCTTTAGGGTTTTGAACTAAGACAACTAATACTAATAGGATAGATGTTATGATGATAAGGATTGCAAAAATCGTGTACATTTTATTTTTCTTTTAATTTATTGATCAATTTAATTTGGTTTGCAAATAAACTATTTTTTTCTGGATATTTCAAGCTTAATTTTGTGTAAGCTGAAATTGCCTTGTCATAATGGCCTTGCTCCAAGTAAACTTTAGCTAAAGTAGGAGTGACTAAGCTCTCATTTTCAATTAAACTTTCCTTGGCTACATCCATAGGTTTGAAGAAAGTAGTCTTTTTGGGTTTGCTAATGCTAATTTTTTTATCAATAAAATTATCAATTAGCTGTTTTGTGTTGGGTATAGGTGTTCTATCAATTTTCTTAACTTTTGATAAAGCTAACCATTCTGAAAATGAATATTCTTCCTCTTTATCAAAAGCTAAAGGCTTTCCTATTGTTAAAGTATCTTCTATTTTTTCACTTTTATTCGCAATGATTGGTTGCTCAATTTTATTTAAGATAATAAGTTTAAAAAGTTGTTTTCTATCTAAAGAATAAGCAGCAGCTTTTTTTAATTGTCGGTTATAGCGAATGCTATCCGTATTTAAAAGTCCTTTGGTTATTAGTAATTGGGCAGTTTGATAGTAGGGAAATTCTTGTAATAACCCGTCTAGTTTAGTAACATCCTCACTAGCTATTTGCTGTGGATTTTGAATATGTTGTACTAAATTATCCATTACCAATTTACAAATGCTTTATTGAAAACGTCTTCTGCTAACTCATTCGTAATTTCTTCAATTAAAGTGTTTTCAATATCAGAAATATTTTGTGCACTATCATAATCACGATAGCGGCTAAAGGTGTGTTCAAAGTTATTTTCGGAATCTAAACTATTGTTATAAGTTACTTTTACAGCAATAGTCAATCGGTTCTGGCCAGCTGTTTCGTTAGCCTTAATTGCCATTGGCTTTATCTGATATTTGCTTATGTAACCGCTAAAGCCTAAGTCACCTTCATTTTCACTAAGGCTTAAATTAGTTTGTTCTAGGAACATGTCCTTTAACCTTTCTGTAAAAACTTGACTTAAAGAAGGCTGTACAGTAGCTGCCTTGTTGGTAAAGTAGTCTACCGATATTGTTTTGGCTTCTGTTGGAATTGATGCACCCGTAAAAGAATAAATTCCACATGAAGTAAGAGAAATACTGAGTGTAATTGTTAAAATTAGTTTCATTATAATCCGAATTCTTTTAGTTTTCTATATAAAGTTCTTTCTGAAATTCCAAGTTCAGCAGCAGCATCTTTTCTTTTTCCTTTGTGTTTTAATAAGGACTTCTCAATCAATCTTTTTTCTTGTTCAAACAAGGATAAAGACTCTTCTACTTCAATTAACCCTGCTCTATTATTCTGATTTATCAGTATGCTAGTATCTTCCGTTTCCTTAAAAAGGGTAGGGTTTGCCATTTGCATTATTTCAGTATTTCCTTGTTTTTGCATCAAGTCAAAAGTAATCTTTTTTAGTTCCGTTAAGTCCCTTTTCATATCAAAAAGCACTTTGTACAGGATTTCTCTTTCTGATAAATCGGCTTTATTTTTGTCCTCAAACTTAACTAAACCACTAGTTGAAATGTTAGGTAACTGCTCTTGCAATTTATCAGCTGTTATCATTCTTTCTTCTTCAATAACTGAAAGTTGAGCCACAAAATTGCGCAATTGCCTAATGTTACCTGGCCAGTTATAATCTTTGAGTATTTCTACAGCATCATCAGTAAGTCGTATTGGTGGTGTGTTGTATTGGTCAGCAAAATCAGCTGCAAACTTCCTGAATAATAAATAAATATCATCACCTCTTTTTCGTAGTGGTGGCAATTGTATGCTAATGGTGTTTAGTCGGTAATATAAATCCTCTCTGAATTTCCCCTGCTTAACAGCTTCCAGTATATTTACATTTGTTGCTGCAATAATTCTTACATCAGTTTGCTGCGCTTTGGAGGAGCCTACTTTAATAATTTCTCCATTCTCCAATACTCTTAACAATCTTGCTTGTGATGCCATTGGTAGCTCTCCCACCTCATCTAAAAATATAGTTCCTCCGTTTGCAGCTTCAAAATATCCTTTTCGACTATCGTGTGCTCCTGTAAAAGAACCTTTTTCGTGTCCAAATAATTCACTATCAATTGTTCCTTCAGGTATAGCTCCACAATTTACAGCAATATAGGGAGCATGCTTTCTTTTACTATTCTGATGAATAATTTTTGGAATATTTTCTTTCCCAGTACCGCTTTCTCCTACCACCAAAACTGAAATATCAGTAGGAGCAACTTGCAAGGCTACATCAATTGCTCTTGCTAGTTTTGGGCTGTTCCCAATAATCCCAAATCTTTGTTTAGCTTGCTGATTATTCATATTTATATAACTTTACCTTTTAGGGTTGCTGATGTACAGTCATCAATTTTCACCATTACATAATCGCCTAGTTTATGATTTCCTTTTTCAAATATCACTGCTGAATTATGAGTTGTTCTGCCATAAAAATGTTGGTCTGATTTTTTTGAATATCCCTCAACCAAAACTTCAAAAGTTTTTCCTAATTTCTTTTTCATGTGCACTAAGGAATGTGCTAGTTGGTTTTCAATTATTTCAGCTAATCTTATTTGCTTTAATTCTTTAGGGACATCATCTTCCATTCTTGAAGCGGGAGTGTTTGGTCTAACAGAATATTTATACATATATCCAAAATCATAGGATACGTAATCCATTAATGAGAGTGTTTCTTTATGATCTCCCTCTGTTTCTGAGCAGAAACCAATTATCATATCCATTGATATTGCACAATCAGGAATCCTTTGCTTAATATCATCAATTAATTTAAAATACTTTTCTCTGTCATATCCTCTGTTCATTAGTTTTAAGATGCGTGAGCTTCCGGATTGAACAGGTAGATGTATGTGGTCACAAATATTATTATGTTTTGACATAGTATCAATTACTTCTACCCCCATATCTTGTGGGTTAGAAGTTGAAAAGCGAATCCTTAATTTAGGATTTACTTGAGCTACTTTATCTAATAAATTCGCAAAATTTAAGCTATTTTCTTTTTCTGTGCTACTTGCTTTCTTAAAATCTTTTTTAGCGCCACCTCCAAACCATAAATAGGAATCAACATTTTGTCCTAATAAAGTAATTTCTCTATAACCATTATTGAATAAATCTTGACATTCCTTTAGTATGCTTTCTGGGTCTCTACTTCTTTCTCTTCCTCTAGTATAAGGTACTACACAAAAGGTACACATGTTGTCACACCCTCTAGTTATAGAAACAAATGCAGTAACTCCATTTCCTCCAAGTCTTACAGGGCTAATATCAGCATAAGTTTCTTCTAAGGATAAAAAGACATTTACAGCCTTTCTTCCGTCTTCTACTTTTGCAATAAGGTTAGGTAAATCTCGGTAAGAATCAGGACCAACAACAAGATCTACTAATTTTTCTTCTTCTAAGAATTGTTCTTTCAAACGTTCGGCCATACAGCCTAAAACGCCCACTAACATTCCTGGGTTTTTATCTCTTTTTATTGAATTATAGAATTCCAATCGCTTACGAACTGTTAGTTCAGCTTTTTCTCTAATTGAACAAGTATTTACAAATACTAAATCAGCTTCCGTTATTTCTTTTGTTGTTGTAAAACCTTCATCAGCAAGTATTGAAGCTACAATTTCACTATCTGAAAAATTCATCTGACAACCATAGCTTTCAATATACATTTTACGGCCGGTTTTTTTACTTCCAGATAACTGTAAAACCTCCCCCTGTTTATTTTCGTCTACTTTTTTTTCTAACAGCTTTTCTATGTTCATTTTTGGGTATTTGAAATGCAAAAATAGTAAAAAACTGACAATGTGGCAGTGCTTTATTTTACTTATATTATAAATAATATAATGGAAACTGCCAAGTTTTTTCGATTTGTTTTATTCAAAAAAAGTTTCTTTAATTTGCACAACATTTATAAAACAGAACTTATGGCTAAAAATTTAGTGATTGTAGAATCACCTGCAAAGAAAAAGATAATACAAGGTTTTTTGGGTAAAGACTTTGTTGTTGAGTCAAGTATTGGGCATATTAGGGATTTGCCTAAAAAAGGAGGAATGGCTATTGATATTGAAAATGGTTTTCAACCTAATTATGTGATATCAGAAGATAAAACTAAAGTAGTAAGCCACCTTAAGAGTGTAGCGAAAAAAGCTGAAACGGTTTGGCTTGCTACGGATGAGGATCGTGAGGGGGAGGCTATTGCTTGGCACTTAACTGAAGCATTAAAATTGGACGCAGCTACTACTAAAAGAATTGTTTTTCATGAGATTACAAAGAAAGCAATCACTAAAGCAGTTGAGAATCCTAGAGTTTTAGATATTAATTTAGTGAATGCGCAACAAGCTAGACGTGTATTGGATAGATTAGTAGGTTTTGAGCTTTCACCTGTGCTTTGGAGGAAAGTAAAGCAAGGGTTATCGGCAGGTAGAGTGCAATCAGTAGCTGTGCGTTTAATTGTTGAGCGTGAAAGCCAAATCACTAATTTCACTCCTGTTTCATCTTATAAGGTAGTTGCCTTTTTTGTTAATAGTGATGGTAAAATAGTTAGATCAGAATTGCCACAGAGATTTAAAGTTAATGAAGATGCATATGCATTTATGGAAAAATGTAAGGATGCTACTTTCTCAGTAGAATCTTTAGAACAAAAACCAGCAAAAAAGTCACCAACAGCACCCTTTACTACTTCTACTTTACAGCAAGAGGCTTCTCGTAAATTAGGATTTTCAGTAAATCAAACTATGATGGTGGCACAAAAATTATATGAGGCAGGTATGATTACTTATATGAGAACTGATAGTGTTAATTTATCTCAAGATGCTCTAGCTGCAGCAGAATTAGAAATTACTAACCTTTATGGTGAGGATTTTGCCGAAAGAAGAGTGTATACTAGTAAAGCAAAGGGAGCGCAGGAAGCTCATGAGGCTATCCGTCCTTCATACATGAACAATAAAACAGTTGATGGTGATAGTTCACATCAAAGGTTATATGATTTGATCTGGAAAAGAACAATATCTTCTCAGATGGCAGATGCTCAGTTTGACAGAACAACAGTAAAAATTAGCATTTCAAATACAGCAGAGCAATTTGTTGCAAAAGGAGAGGTGATAACTTTTGAAGGATTTATGAAAGTTTATTTGGAAGGAAAGGATGATGAAAATGAGGAGCAAAAAGGAATGTTACCTAAGCTTGAAGTTGGGGAAGCTTTAGGGCTTTCTGAAGCAATTGCTTCTGAACAGTTTTCTCGTCCGCCAGCAAGATATGCTGAGGCAAGTTTAGTAAAAAAGATGGAGGAGTTAGGAATTGGAAGGCCTTCAACTTATGCAGCTACAATTACTACTATTCAGAAAAGAGGGTATGTTGAAAAAGAAAATAGAGATGGATTTGAGCGTGTGTCTCAGCTTATAGAATTAAAAGATGGGAACCTTACAAAATCAGAGCATACATCAATTACTGGAGCTGAGAATAAAAAATTATTTCCAACTGATGTAGGGATTGTAGTTACTGATTTTTTAGTTGAACATTTCTCGGATGTAATGGAATATAGCTTTACGGCTTCAGTGGAGACTGAGTTTGATGAGATAGCTGAAGGTAAAAAAGTTTGGAATGAAATGATAGCCTCTTTTTACGGTGAATTTCATGCCAAAGTAGAGGATGTAATCGGTAATGTCGGTAAGGCTTCTGGCGAAAGAGAACTAGGAAATGATCCTGTAAATGGAGAGAAAGTGTTTGCACGAATTGGTCCATTTGGTCCTATGGTGCAGATGGGTGAAAAGCAAGAGGATGAAAATGCTCCAAAACCTAAGTTTGCTTCTTTAATGAAAGGGCAAACGATACAGACAATAACTCTAGAACAAGCAATGGATTTGTTTAAATTACCAAGAACAGTTGGTGAGTGGGACGAAAAAGAAATTGTAGCTTCAGTAGGTAGGTTTGGTCCGTATTTGCGATATGATGGTAAATTCACTTCTATTAAAAAAGATGATGATGAAGATCCTTTAACTATTGATTTAGAAAGGTCAATAGAATTGATAAAAATTAAAATTCAAGCTGATAAAGATAGATTAATTGCTAATTTTGATGGAGATCCTTTAATTCAGGTTTTGAATGGAAGATATGGTCCTTTTATTCAGGTGTCCCCACCAAAAGGTAAAAAGATAAATGTTAAAATACCAAAAGGAACTGAGCCTAAGGATTTAAATAGAGAAGAATGTATTACGCTTTGGGAAAATCAACCAGAGAAAAAGTCCAGAGGTAAGAAGAAATAATGATTGAGTTAAGCGCCTATTTTGAATCTTTAAATTCTGAAGTGTATGCTTCAAAGGATAGTTGGGGTATTACACAAGTAGGTCGTTTAATTGATTTTCATTCTGAAGGTAGTTTCCCTGAAGTAAAATTTGCTGAGATTGCAATTTTTAATGTTCCTGAATATGAAGGTTCAGAAAATAGTTCAATTTCAAATGATTGTAAAATAAGAGCTTCTTTTTATCAATTGCATCAGGATAAGATGCCTAGAGTAGTTGATTTAGGTACATTGAAGTTAATGCCAACTCGTAAGGAATCATTTAAATTAATTCAGGATGTTTGTAGGGCTTTACTTCATGATGGAATTATCCCTATTATTATTGGGGGTGGACATGATGTTAGTTATGCTGTTTATAAAGCGTATGCTTCTTTAGAAAAATACATTACCCTTACCTCAGTTGATAAAAGTTTTGATATTGGTATGGAAAAAGATAATTTAGCGTCCTATTCTCATTTAGGAAAGATGATAAGTCATAAACCGAGTCATCTTTTTCATTATGTTAATTTAGGATATCAGTCTTACTTTGTTTCTCCTGTAGCTGCTGAAATGCTACAAAGCATGAATTTTGATATTGTTAGATTGGGTGATTTGAAAGCTAATTTTCAGGAAGTAGAACCAGTAATGAGAAATACTGACTTTTTAAGTTTTGATATTTCGGTAATTCAAAATGCATATGCTCATGCTAATGTTTATAGCTCCCCTAATGGATTAAATGGAGAAGAAGCCTGCAAAATCATGCGTTATGCTGGTGTGAGTGACAAGCTAACAGCTGTCGGTTTATTTGAGTATAATCAGCAATTAGATGAAAGTAATCAGACTGCTCAGTTAATGGCTCAAATGCTTTGGTATTTTATTGATGGGTACAAAATGAGAAAGCAAGAACTAAATCCTAATTTAAAAAACTGCATAAAATACACAGTTGCTTTTGAAGATGGTAAAAATGAAATTGTATTTTACAAAAGCCAAAGCAGTGGTAGGTGGTGGATGGGAGTTCCTTTTAAGAAAGAAGGTGAAAAACAACTTCAAAATTACTTTGTTGCTTGCTCTTATCGGGACTATGAAGTGGCAAATCAGGGTGAAGTGCCAGAGAGATGGCTAAAAACTTACAATAAGTTTATTTAATTAAACGCCTTGATAGTTAGATTGCTAGGTTCCAAATCTTATTTCATTTTATATTTATTACATAAGATAGTCGATAGTAATTAGTACCCTTAATTAAAATTTGTTTATTTTAGCGCCAAAATTTTCAATAGATAAATAAATATGAAGAAAATAATTATACTAATCTTAGCTGTTATATCAGTAATTACTGTTTCTGCGCAACAAGACCCGCAATTCACGCAGAATATGTTTAATAAATTAGCGAATAATCCTGGTTTTGCAGGAAGTAGAGGGGTTATAGCTACTTCAATTTTGCATAGGTCTCAATGGATGGGATTTAGTGATGATGGTGCTGCTGCTTCAACTCAAAATTTCAGCGTTGATGCTGAGTTACCATTCTTATATGGAGGTGTAGGTTTGAATGTTGTTAAGGATAATATTGCTGAGTTTAGTAATTTAGGTTTACAAGCTTCTTATGCTTACCGTACTGAATTAGGTGTTGGGCAAATTGGAATGGGAATGTCAGTAGGGATGTATCAAAGTGGTTTAAATGGTGGTGCTTTGAGATCTGCTCAGAGTGGAGATCCAGCAATACCTACAGGAGATGTGAAAGGGTCAAGTTTGGATATTGGAGCTGGTGTATATTATAATACTCAAGATGTATATATCGGTCTTTCTTCTGCGCATATGACAGAGCCAACAATAGAGTGGAGTGATGGTCAGAATTTTAGTTTAACCAGACATTATTTTTTAATTGCAGGTTATTATCATGAGCTTAGTTCTTTACTTTCATTGAACCCGTCAATATATTTGAAGTCAGATGGAGCAACTTCACAATTAGATATTAATACAAATTTAATATACAATAATAAAATGTGGGGTGGCGTTAGTTATAGATTAGATGAAGGGATAAGTTTGTTAGCTGGTATGAATGTGAATGAAGATTTAAGGTTTGGATTAGCTTATGATGTTACAATAATGAATGCAATGTCAAATTCGTTGGAATTTATGTTGGGTTATAATTTTAAGATTAAAACAAACAAAGCAATTTCAAAATACAAAAACCCAAGATTCTTATAAAATAGATTTAACTCACGAAAGTGATAAATAAATATGAATATGAAAAAAATAATATTATTAAGTTCAATTGTAGCACTATTAAGTGCTTGTGGTAGTTCAGGTAATGGTGAATTAATTGGATCGCAAAACAGAAAAATTTGGAATCCTACAGATCCTTACGGATTGGTGTTTATCCCTCAAGGAAGTTTTAATATGGGACCTTCTGATCAAGATGTTCCTTTTGCAAATGTAACAGCTTCAAAAACTATTTCTGTTGGAGCTTTCTATATGGATGAAACTGAAATTACTAATAATGAATATCGCCAATTTGTAACATGGGTGAGAGATTCTTTAGCGCATATTATTTTAGGTGAAGCAGGAATTGAAGGACACCTAATTGAGGAAGATAATTTCGGTAATTTCTTGGAGCCAGCAAAAATTAACTGGAATACTAAAATTAGATGGAATGATCAAGAGGTTAGAGAAATACTTGAAGAAGAAATGTATTTGCCAGAACATGAAAGATTGAATGGTAGAAGAGAATTTGATACAAGAAAGTATGTATATAAATATCAAGTGTTAGATGTTCAAGCAGCTGCAAGTAAATCAAAAAGAGAGGGTGACGCTACTGGTAAGAGAGATAGAAGTGAATTTTTATCTGAAGTTGAAGTTTCAATTTTCCCTGATACATTAACTTGGATTCACGATTACGCATATTCTTTTAATGATCCGTATACTAAGAATTATTTCTTTCACTCAGCTTTTGATGACTACCCGGTAGTTGGAATTAACTGGAAACAAGCTACTGCATTTGCTAAATGGAGAACGCAAATGATGAATGCTTTCTTAAGAAAGATTAAACAGCCAGTATTGCCTGAATTTAGATTGCCTACAGAATCAGAATGGGAATATGCTTCAAGAGGAGGTTTAGATTTCTCTCCTTACCCTTGGGGTGGTCCTTATACTCGTAATATTAAGGGTTGTTTTTTAGCAAACTTTAAACCTTTAAGAGGTAACTATACTGCGGATGGAGGTCTTAAAACAATTAAAACAGCATCTTATAATCCTAATGGATTTGGACTTTATGATATGGCAGGAAATGTTGCTGAATGGACGTCAAATGCTTATGATGAATCTGCTTTTTCATATTCTCATGATATGAATATGGATTACCACTATGATGCAAGTGAAGATGACCATGCTGTACTGAAAAGAAAATCTATCAGAGGAGGTTCTTGGAAAGATATAGCTTATTTTATACAAACAAGTACAAGAACTTTTGAGTATCAAGATACTGCAAAAAGTTATATTGGTTTTAGATGTGCAGTTGATTTCCTTGGAAGGGATAAAAAAGATTTTGAATAGAATTTTAAAATAAATATTAAATAACAAAAAAAATAAAAGAATGAGTTTAGGAAATATTATACAATCAATAGGGAATATTACAGAAGCAAAATGGTATAAAACAATGATGCCAAAATTGTATGGTTGGGGAGCAGCTTTAGTAATTATTGGTGCATTATTTAAAATTGAGCATTTACCTGGAGCCTCTCTTATGTTAATACTTGGTTTAAGTACTGAGGCTATTATCTTCTTTTTCTCTGCTTTTGAAAAGCCTGCTACAGAGGTTGATTGGTCATTAGTTTATCCTGAACTTGCTCATATGGAGGATCCAAATAGCGCTAAGCGTCCAGCTCAACAACTAGATGATGCGTTAGCAAAAGCAAAAATTGATAATGAATTGATTGAAAGTTTAAATGAAGGCTTAAGATCATTTGGAGATTCTGCAAGACAATTGAATGAAACAGTTACTGCTGCTTCTGGTATTTCAGAATATAATTCACAAATTCAGGAAGGAGTAAAGAATATGAATGCTTTGAATTCCTTATATGAATTACAGTTACAAACTTCTAATCATCAGATGGAAGCTACAACATTATTTTTACAAAACTTACAGTCTTCAGTAGACGATTCTAAAAGATTCCAAGAGCAAGTTAGTAGTTTGGCTGATAATTTAGAGCAATTAAATAAAGTATATGGAAACATGCTAACTGCAATGAATCCAAATAAATAATAATCATTAATTACTTAAAAAACATAAATAAATATGGCTGGAGGTAATTTGTCGCCAAGACAGAAGATGATTAACATGATGTATTTAGTGCTTACCGCACTTCTTGCATTGAATGTATCCAAAGAAGTATTAAATTCATTTTTTGAAGTAAATAAAGGTATTACTAGAACAACTACTAATTTTAATGCAAAAAATGGAGATACTTATGCTGCATTTGATGCTGCAGCTGAGGTGAATCCTGTTAAGGCTGGACCTTACAGAAAACAAGCTTATGAAATTAAAGATGAAGCGGATAAATTAGTTGCTTCTTTACAAGAAATGAAATATAATCTTGTTTTAGCTGCAGATAAGAAAGTTTACTTAGGATATGATAGTGAAATTAAAGATAATGAAGGCGATTTAATTGAGGAAAAATCAATTGAGTTAAGTTGGGATCTTTTAAGTGATAATCAAAAATTAATGAGTATTGGCGCTTTAACTAATAAGGATGATAGACATGCTGCTGGTGATTTATTTTATAGTTCAAAAAGAAAAAAGAATATTGCAACAGATTTAAAAACTGATTTGAGTACATATAAAAATTCACTTATTTCTATTGCTGAAGGTAATGAATCATTAATCACTTCAATAAATGAAACTTGTAATTATGAAGATAAAAAAATAAAAGGTAAAAAACAATTATGGGAAGAATATAATTTTTATGATATGCCTTCTGTTGGAGCATTAACTCTACTTTCTAAAATGCAATCTGATGTTCGAAACACTGAAGCAGATGTTATTAATATGTTAAGAGAGAATATTGATGCAGGATCATTGAAGTTTACTTCTGCTGAAGGTATTCAAATTCCAAATTCTAATTTTGTATTAAAAGGTGATTCTTTTAGGGCTCAAATATTTATTGCAGCTAAGGATACTACTCAAGCACCAATTATTTATGTTGGAGAATACGATTCATTAGGAGGAGGGAAATATGAGATGATTGGTGATGATTATGAAACAGTTAAAGTTGTAAATGGTAAAGGAATGTTCGCAAGGCGAGCATCATCAGAGGGTAACCAAAAGTGGGGAGGTTTAATTGCTATGAAAACTGATAACGGTACTAAAATGTATCCTTTTAGAGGTCAATATTTGGTAGCTGCTAAAACTGCTGTTGTTTCGCCAACAAATATGAATATTTTATATTTAGAGGTTGACAACCCACTTAAAATTTCTGTTCCTGGATATACTGCAGGAGTAATTTCAGCAGTAATTAATAATGGTAAAGTTTCAGTAGTTAAAAAATCATTAGGAGAATATTCTGCTCGTCCTTCTAAAAAAGGAAAGGCAATGGTATCTCTTTTTGCAGAAGTAAATGGTAAGCGTACTAAAATGGGTGAAATGGAGTTTAGAGTAAAAGAAGTTCCCCCTCCAAAACCAAAAGTTCAGTTTACATTAGAAGTAAATGGTAGTACAGTAATTGATAAAATGAAAATGGTAAATGCTGGTGGTTTAGGTGCAGAGTTAAAGGATTTTGATTTTAAAGGTGTAAGGTATGTAGTTACATCTTATCGCTTATCAGGTGTCTATAAAGGTGAGCAAATGAAGGAAGATGCTAAAGGTCCTAAGTTTACTCCTAAAATGATAAGTATTATTAAGAATACAAAATCAGGTAATGCAATAACCATTTCAAATATTAAGGCTAAAAGGGTAGATGCTAAAAATACTGCAGTACGTCCTTTAGATCCATTAGTGATAGAAATTAAATAACATAAAATTATGAAAAAATTAATCTTATTATTAGTAACATCTACTCTTTGTTTAGTTGGTGTAAATGCTCAAGATATTTTGACTACAGAGGATATGAATTCTGTGTATAAAAAAGATAAGCACCATAATAAAAAAGTTCAGCATTATGCTCCTTTACGTCAAGCAGATGTAATGTGGTCTCGTAAAATTTGGAGGGAAATAGATTTACGTCAAAAAATTAATCATCCTTTTTATTATCCTGAAAATGATGGTGTTGGTCATACTATTCAAGATAGAAAGAGTTTAATTGATGTAATCTACTCTGCAATACAGGAAGGTAGTATTACTGCATATGATAATGCTGCTATGGATGATGAATTTAGAGAGGAAATGTCTCAAGATGCTATCAAAAAAATTGGAGGGGCTAAAGAAGAAATGGTTGAGGTAGTTGATTGGGATGCTGTAGCAGAAGGTGCTGATCCTGATGAAGCTACAAGGATGGAATTGAATGTGACTGAATTTAATAGAAATTCAATCAAAAAATGGAGATTAAAAGAAGAGTGGTTCTTTGATAAACAGAGATCGGTTATGGATGTGCGTATTATCGGTTTAGCTCCTTTACAAGAAGATAAAGATGAAGTTAATGGACAAATATTAGGTACTTTTTCTCCATTATTTTGGGTGTATTTTCCAGAAGCTAGAGAAATTTTGATTAATGCGGAAGTTTTTAATTTAGTTAAAAATAATGCTGAAAGAAGAACCTATGATGATATTTTTTGGAAAAGAATGTTTGGGAGTACTATTGTGAAAGAGTCAAGTGTTATGGATAGAAAGATAAATGAATACATGGTTGGTCTTGATGCGTTATTAGAAGCAGAGCGAATTAAAACTGAAATATTTAATATTGAGCATGATCTTTGGGAATATTAATCTCGTTTATTAATAAATAATAAAAAGCCCTAATGGGGCTTTTTTAATTTGGATATATATTAGTTGTAGAAATTATTATTTAAATCTTTTTCATGAATTTTTTTTAGCTATTCAGTTTATGATAGCTTAATAATAAGAAAATTCAATTTTGAGCATTATAGAGATTTATAATAATTGCATTTGTAAAATTTAAAATAAAAATGAAATGACAGATGAATTAAATTTAAGTGAACTATTTTCTAATTTTGTAAAATTTATTTCTCGAAATAGTAGATTACTTTTAGTTTTTATTGGAGCTGGTATTATTTGTGTTGTAGGATATCAGAAATTTAAAACTCCTTATTATGAAACAAAAGCAATTTGTATGTCAGGTATTTCTGAATACGAAAGACAAGAACAGATTGAGGATTTAAGCCAAAGAACAGCTATTGATTTGATTAATCATTTACAAATTAATATTGAAAATGAGGATTATTTAGCTTTATCAATTTCATTAGGTTTAGATATAGAAATTGCTTCAGCTTTAAGAAATATAGAAGCTGAACAATTGTATCAGCAAGATATGAATGAGAAGTTTTATGCTCTCAATAAATTTGAAATTGTATTATCTACATTTGATAATACAAGTATTGATCAATTTGAGGAAGGTCTTATTTACTATTTTTCAAATAATTCTTTTATTAAGCAATATCACAATAGTTATTTAGTGTCAAACACTGAAATTATTAATGATATTAATGCTGAGTTGGAAATGTTAGATAAGATTAGACTAGTTGGTGCTGAAAATAGTTTAGATGTTAGTTCTGTAAATATAGTTAGTGGAAAAAGCAGTGTTGTTAGTAATCAAATTATTTTACTTAGTCAACTAAGAGAAGATATAAAAACTAAACAGGACTTATTAAAACCTTTAACATTTGTCCAAAATTTTGCCAAGGTAAATCAGAAAGAGGATGATATTTTAATCTTAGGAGTTTTAGGTGCTATTTTGTCTTTTATTTTTGGTTTGTTTGTTGCTCTAGTTAAAGAAGTTAAAATTATTTAATATGAAAGTAGGAATTATAGGTTCAGGATATGTTGGCTTAGTTGCTGCTGCTTGTTTTGCTGAAATGGGCAATGATGTAGTTTGTGTTGATGTAGATCAATCAAAAATAGATAAGTTAAAAAATGGTATTATTCCTATTTATGAACCTGGATTATCAGCTTTAGTAAGAGATAATTTTGCTAAAGGTTCTTTAAAATTTTCTATTGATATTAAAGATACTTTATCTGTTGCAGAAGTAGTTTTTATTGCTGTAGGAACCCCTATGGGTGATGATGGATCGGCTGATTTAAAATATGTACTTCAGGTTGCTCAGTCTATTGGAGAAAATATGCAACATCATT
>Ga0308022_1000249_pt1 | contig 20768 bp, 16 predicted proteins | sample Neamet353_FD_201297 | JGI IMG/M metagenome (GOLD analysis project Ga0308022, IMG submission 201297) | Marine microbial communities from water near the shore, Antarctic Ocean - #353 | ecosystem: Environmental > Aquatic > Marine > Unclassified | place: Southern Ocean | collected 2014-10-02 | reverse complement strand
ATCATCGGTTTCAGAGTCAGAACATCCAGTGGCATAGACAGGTTCGCCTTCAGGCGTAGAATCACAATCATCTGCATCATCCAGTACTCCATCACTGTCCAGGTCAGTTTCAGGTTCTGGAGGAACTGGGAGATTGAGCCGGATAGCAGAAGTTGATTCAGTAAATAAACCACATGAGGCGATTAAATCTCCAACTGTATTATGATACGAGGTGTTGACGAGCATACTGTATTCGCCAGTTGTCGAATTTTCATCACCATCGATGAGCCGTGCAGGGCTTTGGCCGAGGGGGTGGTATTCAACACTGCAGGTATTGGGAAAAGCGTGGACCATCAAGCCTTGAAGCGTTCCAATCGAAGAATTCTCCTCAGGTAGAATCCAAAGGACAGAGAGGATGACATCAGCCTCTATGGGGGCAAGTATTGTTAATTGAGATGTCGTGAGGTTACTGGTCAATCCGGCAGCATCTGTGGCTTGGATTTGAACAAGCCATGTACCCGGTTGTGAGTGTTCAGTCGTAGCAGACCACGACCCATCAGATGCTGGAGTGACGTTGAATGGTTCACCGATTGGTTCAAGGTTGTTGGAATCAAGGAGAAGTAGAGTTACTGTCACAGATACAGGTGCCTCATCAAGAACGAAACCTCCAATACTTGCATTTAGATTATCCCAAAGGTGAGTAAATTGCTCAGCATTCAACACGATTGGAGGCGCATTTTCCACAATGTTCGAATCTTGCTGAATCTCATCATCGTTTACAGTTTCTTCATCAGTATTGATTTCATCAACCATGAGTACAAAACCTGAACTTATCATGAGCAGTGCTAGAACGCCGCTGAGCACAATACCTTTCATTTCCATATCTTCGTCTCTTTTGCAATTCCTTATAGCGCTTCGGTGTCGTTGAAGGCCGTTGAGTCGAAATGAGATGTTCATTCAATCGCAGATAGAATGAATTCACCATTGTTCATAAGTACGAGCGTTGAATCATTATGCGTAACAATCTGGACTGGAATGTCATCGAATACATGCCGTTGGTCTTTCGTATCGGAAACAAGCACTTCTTCCCGCCAACCGGCAATGTGCCATGCCTCATGTTTTGTATTCCACACTGCATGTTGAACTGGGCCTTTGAGTTTGAAATGCTTCTGTGGAGTATCTGTTCGATGCCAAAGAACATCGCCACTCTCGTAACAAAGTAAATGGCTTTCCTGATGGCTGTAGACCGAATGGAGAATACCATCATATTCGACAACTTCAGAATTGACCAATTCACCATTTTCACGCAGATAAGTATTGTGACCAGCACCTCTCGACCAAACATGCAAAAGAGTACCTTGGAGAGATGCCGAAATTATGACTTCCGCATGTGGTAGATGCTCAAGTTTGTCCCAAGTTGGTTCTTGATTACGCCAGTGCTCTCCAGCATCAGTTCCCATTGCATAGATTCCTTTTTGCCAAAGAATGAAGACAAATTGTTCATCGTTAGAGCATAAGGCAAGGGGTTCAGCATCTAACACATGTGACCAAACAGTTCCAGCCGGATGGAGTGCAGCATCTATTGATGTTCGAGTGCGAAGTTCTCCACGTTCTGGTCCATTTCCCATGACCTTCTCGAGTGCAAACGAAGCCATTCGAGCCAGCATCAATTCATGGTCGACCCATGTGACAATCAATTGGTTTGCGAGGAGTGTGCTGCTTTGTATTGAGCAAGGGAACGGCTTTGTGACTTCACTTGTTTTCTTTAATTCTAAATCGAGTGCAAGGAATTCACCATCGATCCCTACCGCTATGTACCCTTCATCCCACTGCCAGATTTGAGCAGGGTGAAACGGCAATGGCTCCACACTTAACTCGGGCATGGTTGAGGGTTGGCGTGGGGCTTTGTCAATACTCGTATGTGCGAGGTATGAAATGTCAACTTGGTTACCGCACAGCATGGTCGATGGACATGTTGTCTTGATTGCAGTCAGTGCAAGTGATATTGCTTCGACCAACCAGTCCGATGCTTTGATGCGTCTGGCTGAGTGGAAAGAAATAGATTCAGTCGAAGGCCATCCAGCATTCAAGCGACTCAATGTACGATTGTGGATTCTTCCAGGGAGTGTTTTGCGTGAAGACTTTCTTGCACGCCGATGGAAACAAGCATCAGGAGAAACAGTCGATGAGATTATTTTCCCCTCCCGTCATTCAGCAGCAAGTGGTCGACCATCATTGACGCTTCATCCGATTGGAGTCATGCAACTGGATGCTGATGAAATCCCTCCCTATGGTGGTAAGGCTGGTGATGCGCCACCGCCTTCGACTCGGCTTGCATCATGGTGGCAGGAACTTGTTCGTACATCCGAACATGCAGACCTTGGTGAAGAGTTTGACACCTCACTCGAAGTCACCCACCATGGGCCATGGTTGGAAGTGCCTTCTTTATTCATTGAAGTCGGTTCGACATCTGCTACATGGGGCCATGTTGGAGCAGCAGAATTCTTAGCAGATATTATCCATCGAGGACTTGGATTGGATGGTGGGAACGGATTTGGCACCTGGGATTCCAAGCGTGATGCGGCTAAACCGGTCTTGATTACCCTTGGTGGAGGTCATTACGCACCCCGTGCCAACCATCTTGCTCTCGAATCAGGTCTTCACCTTGGCCATATGTTAGCAACGTACGCACTTCCATTTACTGCTCCGGAAACGGAAGGTGGTGTGCCGGGTGGGAATTGGAAACAATCGATTAATGCAGCGTTTTGGGCTACAAAGAAAGCATATCCGAATGGGAACATTATTTTTTCTATGGACAAAAAAGCATTCAAAGGCTGGCAAAGGCAAGCAATACGTGATCATCTTGAATTCCTTCAAGCACCCTTGTTGACTTCGAAAGGAGTTTTAGCACTCCTTGTTGATGATTCAGGCAAGTCGAATTGAGGTAAGCCTCAAGAGTCCCCTACAATTACGGAACATTGGGTGAGTTCATGGTCGGTTGGTTTTCCAAGTCAATTGTTGCTATGACTGTCCGAATGCCGAAATGGTTTGTCGGGTGGGTCTCACGGCGATATGTTGCTGGCCCATCCTTAGATGATGCCGTTTCCATCATGAAACGCCTCTCGAAGGAAAATGCTTGTTTCACCCTTGATGTTCTCGGTGAAGAGATAACTTCATTGGCTGAAGCACAATACTTTTTGGATGAATACATGGCTGCGATTAGCGCTATTAGTGAACATAATCTCGATGCAAATCTTTCGATAAAACCGACCGCTTTCGGTTTACTTATCGATGAAAAACAGGGCATGAAAAACATCGAAAAATTAGTTCGTATGGCAAGCGAGCATGGCCTTTTTGTTCGACTTGATATGGAAGACCACCGGGTTACGACATCGACGATTCAAGTTGTTCTTGACCTCCATGAACTCGGTTTGACCAATGTCGGCACTGTATTGCAAGGGCGATTGTTTCGCACATTAGATGATATCAATTCCCTTGAAACTCTGCTGGGTCCTGCTGCCGATTATCGGATCTGTAAAGGGATTTATCTTGAATCCGAAGAGATTGCCTATACCTCATATCAAGACATTGTCGATGCAACAAATGCATGCATTGACCGAATGTTAGCAGCCGGTTCATACTGTTCGATTGCTACACATGACATCCCAGTAGTTGAATACGCTAAGTCTGCTTTGGAATCGCATGGGATGGGTCCAAACATTCCCGACCCACGTCCGAATGCAGGTCCTTCTCGGACAGCAAAGGGCCCTGGTTATGAATTTCAAATGCTTCTTGGGGTTCGTGGACCACTCCGCAGGAAGTTAGCAAAGAATGGCCATCGAACAAGGGTGTACATCCCTTATGGTGAACAGTGGTATGAATACAGTATTCGTCGATTAAAAGAGAACCCGACGATCGGGACACAAGTAGCTAAGGCATTCATCATGCCATGGACAAATCGACCTTAATCAGTTCCGAGGTCGCTTTATTTTACGCTTATTGGTAGGTGCTACACCTTTCTTGATAATTTCCTTTGGAAGTTCCGGGTTTGGATTGAATCCAAGTTTACCTTCTTTCCATGCTTGTCGTCGTTCACGTGGAGTTCGAGGGGCGAAGTGTTCCAGATTTGGCGGCTCATGCAGATACATGCGCTTGATATCGCAAGCTTCAACCGTACCTCGAAGAGTTTTGGTATGGCCCATATGGATGGCACGTATCCGCCAGGTTTGACCATGAAGTTCCATCAGGTTACCCGCAGTATATGTCTTTTCAGCAGGTACGACCAACACATCTGATGTTGAATCTTCTCCCCGTGTCATGGTGGTCTTAACTCGCACCATGTCGCAGCGTAGAGCCGACGCACGAACGACGAGACTTGCTTCACAATGTTTCACATATCTCCCATCTTTCATTTCAATTTGATGGATAGACCACAATTTGTCGTCTTCTTGGAATACATCTTCCAATCGAAGAATCTCATCAGCATCAATTTCAATAATCTTTGTCACTGATGAAGGGCCTTCGGTGAGGATAAATGGAATCTCGATGACAGGTGGTGGGCGAATGTGGACAGTATGCACTTTACTGCAATCTTCACACTTCAGTAAGTAGTCGGCTCCTGTGCCCTTTGGATTTTCGTTAAGAATGATATGGCCGGTGACATCATCACACTCTGGGCAGTGAACTGCGTTTTCAAGCAAAATCTCATCTTCAGCGATGAAATCTTCCTCTTCGACTGCGTCATCCATGGACATCCCTGTCTATGCGCTATGCCTCTCCCGTTTGAAGGTACCGGCTCAACAGTATAAGCGAGGATTGAAGGAGTTTCGCTGAAAGGCACCTTCATGGCGGAAAAAGAAGGTGTCGATTCCGAAGTAGGAAAGGACCACATCTTGGCCCATTTACTCTCACCGGATGACACACGTTCTCGTGATGAACCCGAGATTGCCAGTAACATTGGAATTCAATTGCAGCACATGGCTTTGAGCACATGGTCGATCTCGATCTTACGCCGTCTCCGTGATGCATTTGGGCGTCTAAAACCTCAATCTATCCTTGAAGTTGGAGCTGGCATTGGACATCGTAGTGCATGGATCTATGATTTGTTTGAGACTGATTCATTGACACCCCAACGGTATCAATTGGTTGAAGATGGTGCGAAATTTGCTGTGATTATTCGCCGTCTCATGCTTCGCCATGATGCCGAATCCTACACTTCAATCGTCGTTGGGAATCTTGATGCTTTGGTTGCGGAAACCAATGCATGGCATGCTGCCTCCTCCACAGGTGTAGAGGTTGGCACTCCCCCGTTGGAAATGGAACATGATGCAATTATTGTTGACGGGACCTCGGAAAACCGTGCACGATATGTTCAGGCTCTCCTTCCATTTCTCTCACCAAAAGGAGTTTTGTTTACTGTGGAACCAGATATGCCTCTCGGTAATATTGAGGAAGACGACAAAGACGGTATGCGTTTGGTCGATGGTTTCAATCAATGGATGAAATGTATTCAAGCAACGGCGGAAACACATCACATTGCCTTCATGCCCTTGTTCGGTGGTACACTGGTGGCAATGACCAAGAAGTAATCAATTGGCTTATGCATTTGCAGTATCAAGCAGGGCTTGAATTTTCAAGAGTCCATATCCGTAGTCGTCATCGTGACCCGATTGCCCTTCTTGAGGTGAAACCGATTGCTGAATCCATTCTTTAACTTGCTCGGTATTTGAAGATGAAGACGCATCACCCAGTTCCGGATTCTGCTCAAGGAGCAGAGCGATTGCTCCGGTGACAAAGACCGTAGCAGCACTTGTTCCATCGACCAGCGACCATGTCCCCTCATAATTGACAACTGCAACTTTTTGTGCTGGGGCGACTAACTCCGGCTTCTTATGTGGGTCATTTCGAGGGAAAAGAATCGGCAAAGATGTAAATTTTCCATTGTTGTCGCCAGTCGATGAACCCATCCAGTGTTCACCTGTTTGAGTGACTCCTCCAACGCAGATGACCAAGCGCTCACCACATGGATTCGACACATCTCCATCGTCGTTTTGCCCACCATCATTTCCAGCAGCAGCAACCACAAAGATACCTTGGTCTATGGCATCATTGACCGCCTCATCTGAGCCACGTCCAGTGCCTAAGTCGAAGGGCAAGATATCAGGAGCTCCACCAAGAGAAAGAGAGATGATGTCAGCATTGTTTGTCACGCACCAATCGATAGCCTCAGCCACAATGTCGTCCGCTCCCGAGCCATCTTCTGCCAATGCTTTTGCGACAAGTAATTCGACACGAGGTGCAATACCTTTCATCCACCCATCTGCGACCAGAATACCCGCCATACTTGTTCCATGACCATGGTCGTCATAGGGGGTCGTTTTCCCTTGGACAAAGTCCTTCCACAGGACGAGGTTGATCGATTCGAGGTCGTCATGGTCAATCATAATTCCAGAATCAACAATACATACACGGACACCATTGCCATCGAATTTAATTCCAGAAAAGTCAATCAAATCGGAATATATTTCCTGAGATTCCAGGGCTTGTTCGGCTGGTCGATAACTAACCAATCCATTTTCTCCGAATACAATGAAACCGATATAGACCATTGAAGAGAGAAGGAGAATGATGACACCTAATGCAAGAGTGCGTTGAACGAAGACCAAATTTTCTTCAAGTGGTTCACTTTGTACTTCGAAGAGGGGGGGAATTGTTGTTTCACCCTCATGCAGAACCTCACTCAGAGTTTCGCTGTCATCCTCTTGCACTCATATTCACCCCTTGTTCAGCTAAAGGCATGCACTGCTTCAGCAAATGTCTCTGCAAAGAGACGTGCATCTTCTTCAGTGTTGTAAAGGTAGGCTGATGCACGTAATGAGCCATTGTTATGGCCACGGGAATTGAACCAAGAATGAACACAATGTTGACCGCTACGAACCATAACTCCAGCTGCCTCGTCGAGAAGTATTGCAATGTCATGGACTGGAATGTCTTGCATAAGGATCGAACAAATACCACCACGTTTTCGAGCATCCAATGGTCCGATGATGTCGATGCCAGGCAAATCTTTGATGCCATCGGTCATAATTTGATTTATGCGGATTTCATGTTGATAGACTTCATCTAAATCAATTTGAGAGAGGTAATCAATGGCTGCACCTGTAGCGATCATTCCTGAGAAATTACCTAATCCACCTTCAAAACGAGAAGGGGGTTTCGCCCATTTAATTGAATCATAGGTCGATGATTCAACCGTTTGGCCACCAGCCTGTATGGTTCTGAGATCATCGAGTAAATCGTAGCGGCCCCAAAGGCCACCCATTCCAGATGGTCCACACATTTTGTGGATTGAAAATGCTAAAAAGTCGATATCGAGGTCTTGAACATCGACGTTCATGTGTGGTGTCGATTGGGCGCCATCAACACAAACAAGTGCACCGTGGTCGTGAGCTACTTTGGTGATTTCTTTGATTGGAATTTTAACGCCATCAAGATTCCCTACATGGCTCATTGAAACAAGTTTTAATTTTGAGCCGGCATCAGCACATGCTTTCTCAAACGCCTCCATGTCAAAGGTATTATCAGCATTTGAAGTAACGATGCGATGGTCAATTCCTTGTTCCTGTTCGAGTTGGAGCCAAGGGACTAGATTTGAATTATGTTCACGGTCGGTGGTCAGAACGACATCTCCTTTGGACCAAGATAGGCCGTGAGCGACTTGATTTAGAGAATGCGTTGCGTTTCGAGTGAATACGACTTCATTTACTGATTCAGCATTCAAAAAATGCTGTAACTTCGAACGAGAGCGAGAAGTCGATTGTGAGACTTTCATACCGTATCGATGTACAGATCTACCGCCACAGGAAGGCGTTTTTGTATAATAGTCATGGATTGCATCAATGACAGGGTCAGGTTTCAGGGTCACGCAAGCATTATCCAGATATGCAGGTGCATCTTCTGCCCTCAATGTCGGGAAATCTTCGCGTAATTTCCGGAAGTCCATCACCACGCCTCCAAGTCCGGCAAAAAGTCGAGGGCAGGTGCATTTACACCACATTGTGGGCAATCAAATCGTGTTGGAGTGACTGTAGAACACAGTTTACATTCCGAACCAATCAGGTTCTTTGCAGAACATCCTTCTGTTGGGCAAGGCACAGTGATGACTCCATTTTTATTTCGAACGATTTCGACTTGAGTCTCACATTCAGGGCATTGCGATTCGTTCTCTTCTGAGTTGGCATTTTGGCCATCGAGCTCGAGTTTTGCGTTAACCGCTGCTCGAGTTTTCACTTCCGCACCAGTCCCGAGCATTCGTTGCGGATACCAGATGATTCCAATAAAGAGAGGAATCGAAAGACTTCCTGTTATGACATGCGTCACCAATGAGGCGAATCGTTCAGCACCCCGCTCAGCAACAAAGTGTGCACCCGACCATCCTGATACAGTGATCAATACAAACCAGAGCATGAGCATTAAACTCCATCCACGTAGAGAATGCTCTGCCATTTCGATTTCCATTAAGCGGACATCTTCGTGAACATGGTATTCTTCAATGTGGTAATCACGAGTTTCGACTACGGCTTTACCGAAGTAATAGATGAAGAACATCACGACAAGAGTTGCTAAAGTACCTTCCATCATTCCACCGAGGCTGGCTTCGATTGGGAAATTAATTTGTGTTTTATGGAACAGTATTTGTGCGAGCACCGTTATGTTCCAAAAGAACAGTAACGACAAGGCATGGACTCGCATAATAGGAAACAAGCGCCAGAGTTGCATTGTAAACAATCCCCAGGCAACCAATGAAAGGAGCATCTGGAAGTACCCAAATCCGCCAATTGCACCCAGACCATCGAGTCCGGATTTGGTAGCATCTCCACCATTGAGTATCTCTGGAGAGATTGAACCGAGAAGGAATGCTAATACTCCGAGGCCAAGTGTAGCCCAATATTCCATAGACCATTCACGTAGTGCTAATTTTGATTGAAAGCGTAATTCGACTTGGAGCGTATCCAGTGGTTTTGCAACCGGATGTATCTCGGATAATGAAAAGAAGGGCTCGATATCTCTTAATCGAAATGGAAGGACACGATGGTCATCATCAATGCCGAACCGAGCTGGCACCTCTTCGCTCATAACCTTCGTAGTCGCTTCACCTTTGAATTGTTTCGGATTAAAACCTTGGAAGTGTACCTAACTTTTCATGGGTGAGCGTTAAACGGTAAAGGTAAGTCGCGGGAAATAGAAGCCGAGATCGCATAGCCTGGTAGTGCGCGCGACTGGAAATCGCGTGGTCCTGTACCTCGGGAGTTCAAATCTCCCTCTCGGCGCTTCTGTTGCCTTTTTAATTTACTTTCTTGATCACTTTATTGGGTGATTCAACTGAGGACAAGTGGAGAGCCACCGGCGAGATTTGAACTCGCGACCTCCTCATTACCAATGAGGTGCTATACCGCTAAGCCACGGTGGCAGTAAAGACGGCGACTAACACGTGGATTATAACCGCTTCGCGTGACTCATGAAACGAATAAAACACGCTTTCCAGTTGGAGTATGTCCTCAAATGCTATAAGGTGATTTTTATAAATATTTTTTTGGAGAAGGCAACTTCTCTGGATGGGATAATATGGAGCGAGAGCAAGAAAACAAAGTGGAGATGCGGCAACGAGTTCGTGATCTTCAGAGCCAAGTAGATGAATTGAAAGACCTTGTGAATACGCTGTTAAGCGTTATTTGTGAGGAGCCGGATGGGGTGCACAGCGGTGCTGCCCCGACGATTCCGGGACAACCTGCAAATAATTACTGCATGTGATTATCCTTTGATAACTGCAAGCGGATTCAACCGAACAACCGGTCGAGCCAATCCCGCTTTCTCTGTCAAATCGATAACATCATCAACGTCTTTGTAGGCATCCGGTGCTTCTTCTGACAATACATTTGGTGTCGATGCATGTACTCGAATTCCTCGGTTCTCAAGTTCTATTTTCAAGGCTTTACCATCGATAGTTTGCTTTGCTTTACTGCGTGACATTGCTCGGCCAGCACCATGGCAAGAAGAACCAAACGCAATGTTTTGCCCTGTTTTTGGTCCTGCCATGACCCATGAACCTGTCCCCATATCTCCTGGAATAAGTACGGGTTGTCCTGAGTGGTGATTCGAATTCCTCATCTCTGCACTGTCGCCACTGAATGCTCGTGTAGCACCCTTTCTGTGAACACAACACGTACATTCCTTACCATCGATGCGATGAACTTCGACTTTGGCAATATTATGGGCGACGTCATACAAAGTTCTTGCTTCACCGTCAGCACCCATTTCTAATCTGAGGACTTCACGTAGACGATGTGCAAGCGCACTTCTATTGGCAAAAGCATAATTTGCAGCAGCATTCATTCCGTCAAAATAGGCTTGACCTTGAGGTGAATGGAATGGAGCAGAAGCTAATTGCCGGTCTGTCAGTTCATAGCCCCATTCTTCATCGACCCAGACGTTTCCTTGTTGCTTGTATCGCCGTTCAAGACTTCTGACATGATCGCTGCATACCTGATGTCCAAGTCCCCTTGAACCCGAATGAATCATGGCGACGATCTGACCTTCATACAATCCCCATTTCTCAGCAGTTTCCACATCGACTGTTTTTCCTACTGTTTGTAATTCCAAAAAATGGTTTCCACTTCCCAATGTTCCAAGGGCACGTAGTCCACGTTCTTTGGCACGCAGAGATATTTCCGCATTCTCTGTGTTCAAGTGGCCACCCGATTCTAGATGCTTCAAATCTTCATCGAATCCGTAGCCGAGTTCAATCGCTGCAGGCGCCCCCCCTTGAATGAGGTTGTCAAGGTCACTCATTGTAATATCGAGGCCACCTTTACCAGATGCACCAGCAGGAATACGCCCAGCTAAGCGTCCAGCGAGTTTTTTGATATTCGGTATGTCCTTTTCAGTCGCATCAAGCGCCAGCATTCGGACACCGCAGTTAATGTCGAAACCAACACCTCCAGGTGAGATGGCTCCTCCTAAATCTCCGTATTCAGTATCTGTGGCGATGACTCCACCAATGGGGAGGCCGTAGCCAAAGTGCCAATCCGCCATACCCCATGCTTCACCAACGATTCCAGGGAGGCTTGCAGCATTGATGAGTTGTTCAGGACCACGGTCATCTGCATGTTTTTTGAGATGGGCTTCATCAGTGACCAAACGTGCGTCGACTTTCATTCGACCATGGGCTTTGATGCGCATCGTGCCATCCCCTTCAGAGGAGAGATGACGACGCCAATCTTCGGCCATAGTTGCGGGTCGAGTTATTCACCTTTGAGGATTGTTCTTTGTTTCAGCATTAAAAGACCCATAGGTTTCAAGATGTATCGCTCGGTCGGGGACTTGTTCCCTTGGGGAGATGAGTCATATGGGATTACCACCGATTGATTTAGCAGTGTTCAAGAACGAAGGTTTTGTTCGAAACCAATGTAGGATTACAGATCTTTGGTTTTGGACCACTGATTCATCCCGTGATACATGCGGAGACACGACTGAAGATGAGTATACATTCATCGGTGCACCCTTGATTGATGGTTACCCGATGCGAGGTAAAGCGTTGAAAGACGCTATGCGTGAGGCGTTTCTTACCTTCTTTGAAAACGTCGAGCATACCCGTGTCGAACCTTATCCAGTTTTGGCAAGATGGAGAGATGACATCCATTTGACCATTGCTTCAATTGCAGATTTCCAACCTCATGTGACTTCAGGAGAAGTTGAACCACCGGCAAATCCTTTGACGATTTCACAACCTTGTATTCGGTTGACCGATGTTGACGCTGTTGGTCGTTCCGGTCGCCATTTGACGACCTTTGAAATGATGGCACATCACGTTTTTAATAGACCAAAAGAGGGAAAAACCTACTACTGGATGGAAGAATGTGTTCAATATTGCCATGATTTGATGACCAAGACATTCAAGATTCCGTCGCATGAAATCACCTATGTGGAAAACCCATGGTGTGGTGGAGGAAATGCAGGTGCAGCGGTTGAAGTCATCGTTGGCGGACTCGAATTAGCGACCTTGGTATTCATGAATCTCGAAGAGCATCCAGAAGGAGAAATTGAGCTCAAGGGTGATTTCTATCGTGAAATGGAAATGCAAATTATTGACACTGGCTATGGCTTAGAGCGCTTTTGCTGGGCTGCTGCTGGAACACCCACGATCTATGAGGCAATTTACCCTGACACCGTTTCATGGCTCAAAGAGATGGTCGGATTTTCATCCATTACTTCTCAATGGCCAGAACTCGATTTGGATGCATTGCTCAGTGAAATGAGCCGGCTCAATGGAATCATGAATATTGAACCAGGCGTTGATGCTGAAGAACTCCGATCCACTTTCTTGAGGCGATTGTCTGAACGTGGCGTCAGCGTGACATCAGAACAATTCTCTGCCGTTACTGAACCCCTTTCGAAAATTTACGCAATCCCTGACCACCTCCATGCTTTGTGCAACATGCTTGGAGACGGACTGGTTCCTTCGAATGCTAAAGCGGGTTATCTTGCTCGAATGCTTGCCCGCCGAACCTTACGTCTTCGAGATGATTTAGGACTCACTCTTTCGCTTTCAGAACTTGCTGAGCATCACATTACAGTCAATCTTGGTGGACAGGTGATGAAGCAAACGCATGATGGCTTACTCGGAATACTCAAACTTGAAGAAGAACGGTATGAGGAAATGATTCGAAAGGGCGGTAATGTCATTGTAACTCAATTCAAAGACCTCCCTAAAGATACAGAATATATTCCTGACGAAATTCTCTTCCAACTCAACGATTCTCATGGCTTAGCCCCTGATATGGTTGTCACTTTAGCAAAAAATGCTGGTTGGAAGAATATACGAATCCGTACAGGTTTTGCTGCTGAAATGGCAGATCGCCACGCACGTATCGCAAAACAGGCCGCTCAATCAGTTGAAGAGAAACCTCTTGTCGAACAGATTCCGCACTTGCCAGCAACTGTGGCATTGTACTACGAAGATGTCCAACAACGAGAATTTGATGCCAGTGTTCTTGCTTGTCTCAAACTCATCGGTGATGAGATTCCAGCAGAGGCCACACACGGTATTCTACTTGACAAAACCTGTTTCTACCCTGAAGGAGGGGGCCAAGAAGGAGATTATGGTCTGCTCTTTACCGATTCAACTCATCGTCGTGTTCTCGATACTCGTAAAGTTGGCTCTCATGTTCTGCACTTGGTCGACGGACCTTTCGAGACTGGGGATTTAGTTCACGGAAGTCTTGATTGGAATCGCCGAAAGCAATTGATGGACCATCACACAGCGGTACATATTGTTGGAGGTGCTGCCCGTCGAATCCTTGGACCACACATCTATCAGGCAGGAGCCAATAAATCGGTAGATTCTGGTCGTCTTGACATCACACATTTCAATCGTTTAAATCGCGATGACCTGGATGCCATCGAATCATTGGCCAATGAAGTGTTAGGACAAGTCCAGCGAACTGAGAAGACAGAATTAAATCGGAAGGATGCAGATAAGAAATATGGTTTCGATTTGTATCAAGGCGGTGCTCCAAAAGGTAATTCAATACGTATTCTTCGTATTGCAGACCATGATATTCAGGCATGCGGTGGCACACACCACGACGAACCTGGACAAATCGGTTCGATTCGCATCATTCGTTCTGCTGCAGTTCAGGATGGAGTTGAACGCCTTCATATCGTCGCAGGACAAGCTGCACTTGATTATGCACGAAACCAAGATTCATTGTTGAGGCAAGCAAGTGAAACTTTTGGAATACCATCGCATGAACTGCCGAAAGCATCTGAACGGTTCTATTCCGAATGGAAAGACCAGAGAAAGAAGATTGAGCAACTTGAAGCAGAAATTGTTCGTTTGCGAACTGCTGGTGGCGGTTCGGATTCATCTGAAATCGATGGTGTTCGTATCGCCATCATGGAAGTTACTGGCGATTTGAAGAAAATGACAAAAATGCTCAAAGAACTCACACTCGATAACTCCAAACCGACACTTGCAGTTCTTGGTTCAAAAGAAGGTGGCGGGAAATTGATGATTGCCGTTACAGAGAATACCATTGCCAGTGAACGATACGATGCTGTGGTTCTGCTCCGAGAAATCTCACATCACATCAAAGGTGGCGGTGGTGGCCGTCCTACTCTTGCACAAGGTGGCGGTTCTCATCCAGATGGGCTCGATGATGCTCTTGAAGCAGCACGCAAGAGTGTTGGTGCTTGATTCAAAGTGTTCGTAACGCTTCTTTATCAAAGTAAGATACAGCAATATTTCTTGCTTCATCAGGTGTAAACCATTTCACATCAGAAATTTCTTCTGTTTGTAATTCCAAAGTTTCAATGTCGCCGTTCCAAGTTGAGCGGTATGTGAAGGAGACAAATGAAATACCGTCATCGGTGAATATCTTTTGAGTTATCAAGGGTTCATTTTCAGTCAAGATGATGCTGAGGCCTATCTCTTCGAGTGTTTCTCGAACACATCCGATACTTGGGTGTTCATCATGATCCATATAGCCACCTGGTAATGTCCAGAATCCTCTGAAGTGCCCACGCTCAACTTTTGCAAGTAAAACCTGACCCTCATCATTGCAAATCATGACTTTCGATACCAGTCGATGAATTGAGCGGTAAACTGCCTCACGGGCAACTGGATGTACAGAATTGTCAGCAATCATTTCGTCCTTCCAAGCCCATTTTTTAGGCCAATCAATTTTCGGATAGCCTTTGACGACACGATAGACAAGCGTCCCAAACACAATTCGAGTCTCTCGAATCGCTTTCCATTCAATGCCCATTCGTTCTATTTCAATTGATGTTGGAAGTCGGAAGTGAGCCGACTCATCTTGGCGACCTTGTATTGGTAATTGTGGACCATTACCATTTTGGTCGACCAGCAATACCTTCCCATCGTGTTCAAGATGAACCACTTCACTGGGATGCATGTGACTCGGTTCTCCCCATGTTTCATCAATGCTCGTATGATAAAAACACCGATGCCAAGAGGTCTTATTCAAGTACATGTGCTCAGTCCCTCAGTTATGAACTTCGAACAACTCAACCTTTCGGGCTGGGCTAAAACCTATTTGTTGGTCGATTCAGATTCGAAGAAGGCGGCATTGATTGACCCTGTGTACGACTTCCTGAGTGGATATCTTACTCTTTTACAAGCACGTGGCCTTACACTCGAATACGCCCTTGCTACACACACGCACGCAGATCACATCTCTGCATGTAATTCACTGCGTGAAACAACAGGATGTGCGTATGTTATGTGGAAAGATACAGCCTGTTTGAATGTCTCTCATTATCTCCAAGAAGGAGAAACTCTGATGCTTGGTTCGATTCCATTGAAGATCCATCACGTGCCAGGACATACCGATGACCACGTGCTCATTGAATCCCCTTCACACTTGTTTACTGGAGACTTTCTCTTTACCGGTGAGGGTGGAGTCGGGCGGGATGACTTGCCAAGCGGTCGATTACTCTCACACTGGGAATCCCTTCATACATTGAAATCTCTTGATGGCGAACTTGTTGTTTGTACAGGCCACGACCCACCAGGTAGCATCATGCAAACTCTTGATTGGAATCGTAGCAATAACCCCGTTCTTACGATGACTTCTTTTGAGGAATTTGAAGCGTGGCAAATGAAAGTTACATCGGGTTTAGGCTCGGTCTCGAAAATCAAAACAGCCCTTCCTGCCAACCTCTTTGGTGAAATACCTGACGTGATTCCTTGGATGGAGTAAGCAGAACTCATCGATGGGATCTGCTTGACTAGAGTGGATTCTCTGGAATCTTCCCTCGACTTTCACTCGCTGGTAGTTCCTGTAAATCTGCAAAACTGAGTTGTTCAATAGGTGCTTTACTCAATGTATGAAGTCGCTCTTTCATAACCATCCGAACGTGGAATTCAATACGACCCTTGCTTCGAGTCAAGTCATAGGAAAGTGGGTTGAGTGTTTCGATGACTTGGGAACCAAACTCGTCTCGAACATACGACCCTCTCCATATGGAGTAGCCCCATCGGAAAGCAATTCCCACAACTGCCGCACCATACAAGAGAGTAAGGACAGTTAATGCGAATAATACTGCGTTTCCATCCCTTGCTTCATCGAGCAAATTCCGTCCAATCAGGAACAGCAAACCGATTCCAACAAGCGGCTTAAGAATACTATCTAGCCATTGGTCGATAGGAACTAAGCGACCTTTTGAAGGATCAACAAAGACCAAATCAGATTCGAATGCTGCATTGAGTACACCTAATGCTCCGAGTAAAATGATATACAAACCTGTGGAAAACAGGATTTCGAAGCCCCAAGAGTCGAAATTAAAAGTCCAATGAACCATGAGCCAGGCAAAAAGCCCCAAAAAAGCACCTTGAGGTACGTGATTGAAGTGAATGACATGCTGAGAAAATTCATTCATTTTTGCTTTATCTTCTGCCAATCCACGGTGAGGTTTTGGAATGTGAATAATCTGCCAGTGCATCATTTGTTCAATGGCTTTCAAACCTCGAACAAGCATACCCTTTCGGATGAAGATGTATTCGATGACCAACAACACTGGAAAACCAATCAAGATGACGGGAAGTGCCATGATTACTGCCAATGGGAAAATGATGATGGCTGGTAGCAAGAGGAAATGTGACACGGTCAAAGGATGAAAGAGGTCAGCTTCGATGACCCGTTGATGGCTTGGCCGGATATGCAGACTCCGAGCAACGTCATCCAGTGTTGCTCGGAACGGTGCGACTTGCCGACCAGCATCAATTATTTGCAAAACTGTGTTTCGGTATTGTGATGCTTCGTGCCCAACACCAATGAATAATTTCCACCCTAGCCGCATTGGTAATGCGAGTAACAAAGGTATTGACAGCAAACTTGCCGCCCATATCAACGCACTTGAGTCAACTGTAGCCATGTTGTATCAACTCCTCCACATGGCTGGAGGGTTTCAAACATCGGGTTCACGGGATTCGTCTGGCTAAGGTTGATGGCCTTGATGAGAAACCATTGGTCATGGCGAGAATTGCTGTCACAGATGGTATGGCGCAAGATGCAGTGGTTTTGTTGGAACAAGCGGGTCATGAAGTCGTTCTTGGCTTCATCGAGGCAGATGATTTGTTGGCAGGTGCCCTTTCTGATTTTGATGCAATCATTATCCGAAGTGCCACGAAACTCCCAAGTGAAATCATAGCCAAATCCGGTGACCGATTGAAAGTGATTGGACGGGCTGGAGTTGGAGTTGACAATATTGACATCGTTGCCGCTGCTGACGCAGGTATCCCTGTGGTCAATGCACCCCGTGCCTCGACGCAATCAGTCATTGAACTCACAGTAGGGCATTTACTCTCGAGTCTGCGTCACATTCCACGTGCTGACCGTGGTATGCGCCAAGAAAAATGGGAGAAGAAAATTATGACCGGAACTGAACTCTTTGGTAAAAATCTCGGTTTGATTGGTTTTGGCCGAATTGCACAGGGTGTTGGATCTCTTGCCCAACTCATTGGTATGGAGATACATACGTACGACCCTTATCTTCCTGCGAAAGTAGCGAAAGCACAAAACACCACTTTGCACAAGAATGTGGATACATTGTTTCAAACCTGTACACACATTTCGATTCATTGCAACTACAACGATGAAACTCATCATTTGGTGAACGCAGAACGTCTTGCTCTCATGCCAGGGAAGTCTCTTGATGGAATCGCCTGTGGCAATCACATTGTCAATTGTGCCCGAGGAGGAATCATCGATGAAGAGGCCTTGTTAGATGCACTCAATTCCGGAAAAGTAGCGACTGCAGCTTTAGATGTGTTTGAGCAAGAACCAGTATCACCTGGGAACAAACTTGTTCAACACCCTCATTTCCACGGCACTCCGCATATTGGCGCAGCAACACTTGAGGCACAAGCACGAGTTGGTCGAGACATCGCCCTTGCGGTCATGACTGTGCTTGATGGTAAGCAAGCAGAAACGACAGTCAATTCACATTTACTCAAGTGACACTTTCACTTCTCTCCACCGAGGGTCGGCTGAAACATAGATGCCCATACGCGCAAAACCGCGGGTATGCGTCTTTCAACATCTCACTCACGGCACCTCGAACGTCTCTTTTCGCAACCTCTTGAAGATTTACCAAGAGAATTCAAAGCTGCTGAAAAATTGATTTATCTCACCCCGACCCTTGAGATTGTGGTTTGTGAAGAATACATCAACTTCAAACACCGCGGACAACATTCTCAATACATGTCGGAAGAACTTGAACCTCGTTCACGTGATTCGATGTCCTCTTCCAAAGAACGTATTTTAGTTCATTGTGACCTTGATGCTTTTTTTGCTGCTGTCGAAATTCTTCATCACAACCTTGACCCGGAAAAACCTCTGATCATAGGTTCAGACCCGCAAGGTGGAAGAGGGCGTGGTATTGTTTCAACCTGTAATTATGCAGCTCGAGCATTCGGAATCCATTCTGCTATGCCAGTCAGTGAAGCCTGGAGACGTTGTCCAGGTCATCCATTCGGCCCAGGGCATTACATCCAAGGGAGTCGAGGACTCTACAGTCGTGCCTCCCGGAAAGTTATGCGCATACTCAAAGAACCTGCGGAATTCTTCGAAAAGGCGAGTATTGATGAAGCATATTTGGATGTTACCGAGCATGTTGGAGGCGATTGGGATGCAGCCTATGCATTGTGTCGAACGCTTCAGGATTCCATCGAACAGAACGTCGGACTCACAGCATCGTTCGGTATTGCTCCGACACGTATTCTGGCAAAAATGTCCAGTGAAGTGAATAAACCCAAAGGTATCTTTCGAATCCTACCGGATGAAATCGCTGACTTTTTTGAAGGGCGGTCATTACGAGAAGTCCCTGGTATTGGTCCGAAAAGGGCCACTCAACTCGCTGAATGGGGTTTTGTGACTGTTGATGAAGCCTATGTTTTGGGTGAACTGGCTTTAGGACGGATGGCTGGTGAACGGTTTGCTGGATGGTTGACCCGTGTTGTCGACGGTACTACAAGTTCTGAAGTGAGCCAACTTCGGAGTCGTAAATCAATCGGTAAAGAGCGTACGTTCTCATCCGACCAAACTGACCATGAAGCCGTCCTCGATGTACTTCGCTCACTCACACAACGGGTGTTAACACGCTCAAAAGAAATGGGGATTTCTGGACGCTTAGCGGAAGTGAAAATCCGCTATACAGGTTTTGAAACACATACACATGGTCGTTCAATTCCTGTGGCAATGGATGAACCGGACATCTTTCTTCGTTTAGCTGAACATCTTTTTGCGACGAATGTTCAGCACAATCGAGGATTACGCTTAGTTGGTTTTCGACTTGGACAGTTGGATATGCCACCAACACGACAAGCAATGCTTCTTCTTCGTGAAGAAGAGTGATCATTCCAAGTGGTGCATACGTGTGAGAATCGCGGTGAAATCCGAAAGTTGTTCTGGGATTTCTACACCAGCAACGGGTTGATTCAACGAAATTCCTTGCTCCTTCTTCGAGTTCCAAGTATCACCATTGAAGGATTGAACTGCAGCCGAAAGGTTTCGTAATCGATCGCCTTCAGCAGTTCCCAATTGAACAGAAGGGTCTGCAGGCGCAGGGAACGAATCAATTTCGACCGCAGATTTCCCATAGATACTTTCGGAAATGTGGTGGGTAAAGAATGGGCAAACTGGTGTGAATGCAGACATAAAGTCACGGACAATACGATGCAGTGTCCATGAAGCAGCCATATCATCATCATAAAGTCGTGATTTGACCATTTCCAGGTAATGACTCGGTAGGATTCCCGTTCCAAATGTTTTGAGCGCTTGTGTCGCCGTATAGATGTCGAGGTTTTCCCAAGCGGTTTGAACTGTATCCATTGTTTCATTAAATTCAGCCAAGATCCATTTGTCTTCAATAGCCAAATCTTCAGGGGCATTTTCGAGGTCTTCTGGAATCTCAAATTGAGATGCAAAACGGGCAACATTGAATAATTTCGTTAATACACCGAAGTATTTCTTTTCGATTTCTTCAGGGTTAATATGGAAATCATCACCGACTTGAGCATCACAAGCTTTCCAAAGTCGGAAACATTCACTACCGATTTTGTTGGCTCGAAGACTCACAGTCTTTTCCGGTCCTTTCACTTTCCAAGAACCAGTTCGGCCACCAGCTCCACATTCAAGGACAGAATCAGCATCGATTCCATTGCCGAGTGATTTACTCATTTTGCGACCCCAAGGGTCCATTCCTAATCCATCGATCCAAACATGCTTGAATCCAGGTTTGTCGAGTAAAAGATTTGATTTGAGGAGTGTATAGTACAGCCATGTTCGAACAATCTCCTTTCCTTGTGGTCGAAGGGCAGTAGGGAAGGCCTTTGCAAAAATTTCGGGTTGATTGAGGTAGCCGCTTACAAAGAGATTCGAATTCGATGAATCCATCCAGGTATCGAATACCTTCTCTTCACCGACAATTTCTCCCAGTTCACCTTTCAGTGATTCAAAGGAACCAAGTTCTTCACGAGTATCTCTTGTCAAGACTTGACTGCCTTCCGGTGGTGCCTGGCACCACGGTTGAACATAAGTCCCAGTTGGCGGAATGATGATTTTACTTCCATCTTCACTGTACCAAATCGGGATTTCAGTATGATACCAACGACGCCGAGAGATCGGCCAATCAATACTAATGTTGTCCATCCAATCGAGTAAGAATTGCTTGTTCCGAGGTGGGTGGAACTCTATTTCTTCGATGTGTTC
>Ga0308022_1000244_pt1 | contig 21004 bp, 16 predicted proteins | sample Neamet353_FD_201297 | JGI IMG/M metagenome (GOLD analysis project Ga0308022, IMG submission 201297) | Marine microbial communities from water near the shore, Antarctic Ocean - #353 | ecosystem: Environmental > Aquatic > Marine > Unclassified | place: Southern Ocean | collected 2014-10-02 | reverse complement strand
CATCACTGATGTTAAGTTGCAGCAATAGTTGCTTGGCATCAATGGTAATGGAGTCGTCTTCATTAATGAAGGCAATGTTGCCACCGGCTGCTGCCTCTGGCGCCACATGTCCAACCACCATGCCCCACGTACCACCCGAAAAACGGCCGTCTGTGATTAAGCCAACGCTGTCGCCTAAACCTGCGCCGATCAATGCGCCTGTAGGCGCAAGCATTTCGGGCATGCCCGGACCGCCTTTAGGGCCTAAATAGCGCAGTACCATTACGTCACCAGCTTTGATTTTACCAGCCAAAATGGCTGCCAAAGCAGACTGCTCATCGTCAAATACACGGGCAGGCCCTGTCATCGCAAGAGTTTTCAGGCCAGTGATCTTAGCCACGCAACCTTCTGGTGAAAGGTTACCTTTAAGAATTGCTAGATGACCTTGCTTGTACACAGGGTTAGTAATAGGGCGAATCACATCTTGGTCAGCACGCGGTGCATCGGGTACGTCTTTAAGTACCTCTGCTATGGTCTGGCCAGTAATGGTTATACAGTCACCATGCAGTAAACCGGCTACCAGCAATGTTTTCATAACCTGTGGAATGCCGCCGGCTTGGTGCAGGTCAACTGCCAAGTATTGTCCGCTAGGCTTAAGGTTACACAGTACAGGAGTCTTCTGGCGCATGCGCTCAAAATCATCAATAGTCCACTCTACTCCAGCCGCATGGGCGATGGCCAAAAAGTGCAGCACGGCGTTGGTGGAGCCTCCTGTAGCCATAATTACCGCCACTGCGTTTTCAATCGACTTTTTGTTAACGATGTCGAGCGGCTTTAGGTTCATTCGTATCGCTTCAATCAGCACCTTGGCAGACTCTTTGGCAGAGTTCATTTTCTCATCATGAGGGTTAGCCATGGTAGATGAGTACGGTAGCGAAATACCCAACGCTTCGAATGAGCTAGACATTGTATTGGCTGTGTACATACCGCCACAACTGCCTGTGCCAGGAACCGCGCGGCGTTCGATTTGAAGTAAGTCTTCGTCGCTCATACGGCCAGCCGCATGTTCGCCCACTGCCTCAAAAACACTCACGATGTTCAGATCTTGGCCCTTGTAGCGACCAGGAAGTATAGTGCCACCATACACATAAATAGAAGGCACATTGGCACGCAACATGCCCATTAGGCCGCCGGGCATATTTTTGTCACAACCACCAAGTACCAGTACACCGTCCATCCACTGGCCTTGCACGCATGTTTCAATACAGTCAGAGATCACTTCACGGCTAATCAACGAGTACTTCATGCCCTCTGTGCCCATGGCCATGCCATCTGAAATGGTTGGGGTTCCAAAGACTTGTGCATTACCACCTGCTTCTTCGATGCCTACGATCGCTGCGTCAGCCAGTCTTTGCAAACCGCTGTTGCACGGAGTGATTGTACTATGACCGTTAGCCACACCAACCATAGGTTTCTTGAAATCTTCAGACTCGTAACCCATGGCGTAATACATCGAGCGATTGGGGGCGCGTGCAGTGCCCTCAGTGATGTTTTTGCTACGGCGATTGATCTGATCATCGGTGTTAGTGGTGTCTTGCGTCATGGTGTTTCTCGTGAGGGTGGGCGCTGATAAAAGCAGACAATGCGCCATGGAATTAAGTAATGCGAATATAATAGTCATGCTGTATTAATATGTACAGCATATCATTACCCACCTATGGAACTAAAGGAGGTAAAAAGAACTAAACCTCTGAAACGAGCTAGTAGACAGTAGCCGAATAATTTTATTTCGACCCTCACTTAGCTGTAAAATCGGGCTCCAAGGCGCAGACCGCAACAAGGCAGCCGTTTTTGGTTGTTGAATTGTGGGCAGTGCCGTCGCGAAGCCACACCAGATCGCCGGGGCCATATTCGAAGCCGTCATGGTCTGTTAGGTCTCCTTGGATAATCAAAAATTCCTCGTGGCCCGCGTGTTTATGCGGTACGGACGCAGTCCCTGGCTCCATTTTGTAAATATAGAAACCGCTGCCTAAGGGTTTGTCATCATTAAGCTGAAGAACCTCGCCGTCAGGTTTGCCGTTTGATTGAATTGGAGTGAACACGCTTTCAAAAATGTTTGCCACGCGTCGGTCTGTTTTAGAGATCGGCTTCATCATGTATTCCTCAGGCGTAATGGTAGCCAGCTTCCGTGGCTTTATGAAATGAGGCTAGGCATTTCGCGTTTGAATAGCCCCTGTTCTATGATGTCAGGATCGGCCTCAAACTCCTGCGCCCCTTGGTGGCCAGAAAACACTGCATCGGCAATCAAACCCGGCGCAAGCGCGTCTCCGATTAAGGTAACCGACAGAACTTGCGAGGTGCCATTGTCTTTTTGCAACTGCTGTAATTGTTCATACAAAGGTGAAGCCGATTCGCGTTCCGTTACTAATACCAAACTGGCGCAAGCTAGCCATTCATTTTGGCCGCCATACACACATTTCAACTCAACTCCAGCTTGGCCAGACTTTTGGCTGGCGCTAACAATGATCTTGTTAGTATAGATGCCTACACCCCGAGCTACCAACCCCTGCTGCACTTGCTCTTGCTCAAGAGTAAGTACGGTAAAGGGCGATACTATGCTGGCACTAGTAACAAAAAGAACCTCGTGACCTAAGTCACTCAAGTGGTCGGCCAACACGCCGCCCAGGTAACCTTGCTCATCGTCATAGATCACTACTGGGCCTTGGCCAAGGGAGGCGCCGCTCATAATGTCATCGGGGCTATAGACGGCGACCTGTTCTAATCCACCTATGGGTATACGGGAAGTACGGCCAACACCGTCTTTTCTCCAGATAGCGCCAGTGGCAACAAACACCTGCTCAATACCTAACTCCAATACCTCTTGGGCATCTAGAGCACTGTCGAGGTAAATATTAACATTGTCCATCTGTTGTAATTGATAGATGCGGTATTCACTTACACGGCGCCATATAGCCAAGCCTTTTAAATTAGACTCAGCTACCACACGGCCCCCTAAGTGTTTACTAGCTTCACTAAGAGTAACCTCATAACCACGGTTAGCCAGTTGTAAAGCGCATTCCAAACCGGCAGGGCCTGCACCCACTACTAACACAGGTTGTGGTATTTTAGCAGGAGCAATTTGTTCTGGATGCCATCCACGACGCCACTCTTCACCCATGGTGGGGTTTTGTGTACAACGAATGGGCACACCTAAGTTATCGCAAGACACACACACATTGCAGCCAATACATTCTCGAATTTCTTCGATCCTTTGATCACGGATTTTATTGGGCAAAAAGGGGTCTGCAATGGACGGCCTTGCCGCACCGATAAAATCAAGGACACCTTCTTTAACTAACGACACCATCATGTCTGGTGAGGTAATTCGTCCCACACCCACCACAGGTTTATTAGTCACTTGTTTTACAAACTTCGTGTATTCGGTCTGGTAACCTGAATCTGGTTTAAAACGAGAAGTGGCTGAATCATTTGCCCAACCAGACACATTCACGTCCCACAGGTCTGGTATATCTGCCAGCATTTCCACAACCGCACGCCCTTCTTCATGCGCTTGCATACCTTCAACACCCAGCATTTGGTCCACAGCAAAACGGAATGCCACGGCACAGCTGTCACCTATGGCTTCTTGTGTGTCCTGCAGCAGTTCCCGGGTGAGTCTCAGCCGGTTTTCCAAACTGCCGCCGTATTCATCCGTTCGTTGATTATATTCAGGTAATAAAAAATGATGAGGCAAAGACATCTCGTGCCCAGCATAAACATAAACGATGTCAAAACCCGCTTGCTTGGCACGTATAGCTGCGGCTTTATGCCACCGACGAAATTCTCGAATATCAGCTTTATCCATGGCACGAGCTTGTTTTGGATAAATCATGTCTAAAGAACGGCTACTGGGTGCCAATGCTGGGGTACGAGTATATAAGTTAGAAGTGTGGCTGCCGTTATGCACTAATTCAACAGCTGCCAAGGCGCCATGTTCATGCACACTCTGAGTCATTAATTGCAGTGCTGGGATATCACGTTCATCCCAGAGACGCTGTTCTACCGCGGGTGATAAATCAGAACTGGGATGGATTTCTGTTTCTTCAGTACTTACCACACCCCAGCCACCTTCGGCTTTCATACCCCGCATAGCGGCATGGGCTTGGGGGCGTAAATGCCCCATACCACAGCAATGAGGCACTTGATAAAAACGGTTTTTAGCCGTCACCGGGCCAATTTTAACGGATTCAAATAACACATCATAATTAGACATTTACTTTGCCCCATGGCAATTGATAATTATTACTCTACTTTGTGTTCGCATCACGTTCTAGTAGGTGCTTCTGACGGATCATTAGCCAACACGCTAGCAATACCCCAATCGTGACCATGACAATCATAATCGTCGCCAGTGCATTAATATCTGGACGCAAGCCTACTTTTACCCGCGAGTAAATGAGCATGGGCAGAGTATTCGACCCCGGCCCAGACACAAAACTGGCAATAATTAAGTCATCAAGCGATAGGGTAAATGCCAACAGCCAACCTGCAATCATACCAGGGGCTAATAATGGCAAAGTAATGTCAAACATCACTCTCAAAGGTCGGGCACCTAGATCCTGAGCGGCATCTTCCAAATCAGTACCCATACCAGAGAGGCGCGACTGAATAATGACCGCAACATAGGCGAGCGAAAACGTAATGTGAGCAATGGTGATCGTGGTAAAACCCCGTTGCGGCCAGCCGAACATATTACTTAAGGCAATAAAGAACAGTAACAATGACAAGCCGGTAATCACTTCAGGCATAACCAACGGTGCCGTAATCAAGCCAGAAAACAGCGTACGCCCTCGAAACCGCCCAAAGCGTACCAACGCAATGCCTGCAAGGGTTCCCAGTATCATCGCAAAAGTTGCATTAACCAAGGCGATCCGTAAGCTCAATCCTAAAGCGGCCCACATCTCTTCACTTTCAAATAATACGGTATACCAACGCGTTGAAAAACCACCCCATACAGGCACAAGCTTAGAGTAATTAAACGAGTAAATAATCAGCAAAATCATAGGTACGTATAGAAACGCCAGTCCAAAGCACAGCATTGATAGAACGAATGTTGAGCGGCGCTGTTTCATGAGTTCTCCCTCTCTCTCGCCTGAATCCGTTGATATAGCATCATCGGCAGCACCAAAACGATGAGTAACACGATCGCAACAGCAGAGGCTATCGGCCAATCGCTATTGGAGTTAAATTCATCTGACAGAATTCTACCGATCATCAACACGTTTCCACCGCCTAGTAGATCAGGAATCACAAATTCACCAGTAGCCGGGATAAACACTAACAAGGATCCGGCAATAATACCTGGTACTGTTAATGGCAGCGTTACTGTGAGAAAGGCTATTGTAGGTTTAGCGCCCAAATCTGCTGCTGCCTCGTTAAGCGACATATTGAGCTTTTCCATATTCGCATACAGCGGTAAGATCATAAATGGTAGGTAGGAATACACGATGCCAATGTACACAGCTAGCTCTGAATATAGCATCCGAATCGGTTCATCGATGACACCCAGCCAAATCAATAAGCTGTTAATTGACCCCTGATCTGCTAGCAACCCCATCCATGCGTACACTCGCAAAAGAAACGACGTCCAAAATGGCAAAATAATCAACATTAGGAGTACATTTTTGGTGGTTGGGCTGGAACGGGTAATACCGTAGGCCATCGGGTAGCCGATGAGCAAGCAAAGGACCGTTGATACACCTGCTATCTTTACTGAATTGATATAGCTATTGATGTAAAGATCATCTTCCCAAAGATAGCTGTAGTTTTCAAAAATCACCCTAATGGTGAGCACGCCGTCTTCGGCTCGTTCGTACAAAGGGGTGTATGGGGGGCTGGCTATCAATGATTCAGCAAGGCTGATCTTAATAACGATAATAAATGGCGCCAAAAAAAACAACAGTAGCCAGATAAAAGGAATACCAACAACAAGAACCTTCCAGTGTGACTGCAACAGGTCGACCAAGCGTGATAGCATTCGGCTCCCTACCTGCCCCACAGAATGATCGGCACTCTCGTTACTATCGGCATTGTTGGCAACACTCATTTCATCAGCACCACAGCGTTGGATTGGTCCCAGTTCAGATAAACTTCTTCGTCCCAGTCTACCGAGTGTCGATCTCCCTTAGGTCGCTTTTGATTAGGCACACTCACTTCAATCATTTGATCATTACTAATGCGTATTCGATAGGTGGATGTCTTGCCGTGGTAGCCGATATCAACGACCACCCCTTTGAGTTGATTTTTTGTCGCATCAAAAGCTGTTTTTGATAGTACGATGTTTTCTGGGCGCACCGCCACCCAAACTTTAGTCCCCTCTATGATCGACATAGGGTGATTGGTATAAAATTCGACTCCCAGCTCTTTACAGGTAACAACAACATGATCAGCGCCATTTTGGCTGACCCTCCCCTCGAACATATTCGCAGAACCAATAAAGTTGGCCACTAGCCGCGATTCAGGGTACTCATAAACTTCTGCCGGGGTACCAATTTGCTGAAACTTACCTGCATCCATCATCGCCATGCGGGTCGACAAGGTCATTGCCTCTTCCTGGTCATGGGTAACAACAACGAAGGTTACTCCAAGCTGATCTTGAATGTTGATTAACTCGAATTGCGTCTGCTCTCTTAAGCGCTTATCCAATGCGCCTAGAGGTTCATCAAGCAGAAGAACTTTAGGCTGTTTGACTAGAGCACGAGCAAGGGCGACACGCTGCCGCTGCCCACCCGATAGTTGATGGGGTTTGCGCTTAACAAAATCTGACAGCTCAACCATGCTGAGAATTTCTTCAACACGCCGCTTGATTTCGTCTTTAGGGATTTTATCGCGCTTGAGTCCATAGGAGACATTCTGTTCAACTGTCATATGCGGGAATAAAGCATAAGATTGAAACATCATGTTGATAGGGCGATCATATGGAGGCACTTCAGTCATATCAACACCGTCGATATAAATAGTGCCACTTGATGGGGTCTCAAATCCAGCCAGCATACGCAGTAAGGTTGTTTTTCCACAACCAGAACCACCTAATAGGGAAAACAGTTCGCCTTTGTAAATATCGAGATCAATATTGTCAACTGCAGTGAATTCGCCGAATTTTTTACTAACACTACGAAGTTTGATAAATGGCTCGGCGTCAGCATCGAGCCAAGGTCTATCAGAATAATTGGTTTGCTGTGACATCGTGAAAATCCAATGGCTTATATACAGCTACCGCTCTATAGAACGATAACCGTATTGTTTGAGATACTATTGGCCAGATTTAAACTTTGTCCATGCACGAGTACGTACTCGTTGTATTTTTCTTGGAATAGCTTTATATGTGTACATCTTCGCAACAGATTCGGCAGTAGGGTAAGCAGCTGGGCTACTTGTGACTGCTGGATCAATCAAGTCATATGCACTTTTGTTGCCGCTGGCATACCATGTGTAATCAGTATTAGCTGCAGCTACTTCAGGACGCATCATATAGTTGATGAACAGGTGTGCATTTTCAACGTTCTTCGCATCCGACGGAATCACAAGACCATCAATCCACAATACCGCCTTACCTTCTCCTGGTGGTATGAAGAAATCAAGCTCTACGCCAGTGTTTGCTTCTTCAGCACCGGACATGGCCAATAAACCGTCTGGTCCCCAGGTCACCGCAATACAAAACTCTTTCAGAGGCATTTGTTGGTAGGCGTAATTATCGAATGTTTTAATGTAAGGTCGCACTGCAGACAACATTTCTTCTGCTGCTTTATAGTCGTCCTTATTCGTTGAATAGGGATCTAGCCCCAGATGTGCCAACGCCATGGGCAGGATGTCTGTGGGCGAGTCCAAAAAGGCGACTCCACACTTCCCCAGCTTCTCCATATGTACCGGATCAAAAACCATATCCATTGACCCAATAGGAGCCTCTGGGTATGTTTCTAGCACCAATGCCTTATTGTACGTAACGCCGTGTGTGCCCCACATATAAGGTGTGAAATAATTATTACCCGGATCAATATTAAGATCTAATTGTTTATCGAGACTGTCCATTATATGTTTCAGATTAGGCAGTTTCGATTTATCAAGCTTTTGTAAAATATTTGCGGGAAGTAACCGTGCAACCGCACTACTTGAGTGACTTACCACGTCGTAACCAGAGTTACCGGCTAGCAATTTTGATTGAATGGATTCTTCCGAGTCATAGTTATCATAGGTAACCTTAACGTCAAATTCTTTTTCAAAATTAGCGACGGTGTCTTCAGCAATATACTCTGCCCAGTTAGTAACATTTAGCACACCTGCGGCATAACCAGTAGATGCACCAAGCACCAAAGTAACGGCTACTGTTCCGCGCGTTAAATGTTTAACGAACTTATTATTTTTATATTTCATGTTCTCTCCAATTGACATGCATTACATGTCTAATGATTAATTAAAACAACTTTACTGTTTTTTTTAGCAACAATGAACCTTTATACTCCTCTATCGTGCTTTTCTCCAACGGAAACATAAGCCCCATCAATTCAAACACTGTTTTATTAGCCTCCTTTGGGCTGAATTTACTTTCTCCAATAAGGCAACTTTGCCAAAGACCATCGAGCATTCCCTCGACGCCCATCGCAGCCACTTCGGCCGATACAGACGCCTTTACGCCCGTACATAACTGGGTGCACAAGCTGAGCAGTGTTGATGAGAACTCACTATCCGTTTGCCCACAAACTTCCTGATACGTTGGCCTGGATTGTGATGCACCCCAAAATGCATACCACACTCCCAAATTCTTTCGATTACACACCTTCGGGCTGAATGCAGACATAACTATTGAGCACAACTTATCAATAGGGGCATCTCCAGCCACCGCAATCGCAGATTTCCAGTTGTCAGTGTATTCCTTGGACAAAAAACGCAGGACCTGTTCGAGTAACAGTTCCTTAGTTTGGAAGTGAAATATAACCACCCCCTGTGATACGCCTGCGTGCTGAGCTATTTTGGCTATGGTAGTTTGTGACAAGCCGAACTGATCAATACACTCAATGGTAGAGCCAATTAATTGTTGCTTTCGAACTAGTGATTGAAACGCTCTACTTCGGTGTGACTGAGTGCTTTTTTGAGCTTCGGCAACGGCCATTGACGCTCCTTATTTATCGGTATATGACAGCCATTATTATTGACAAAAATAGTTTTGTCCAGTATAAATTGACTGAGCACTTACTCAGTAAGTTATAGTAATAAACTGTATCAATACAAGCTGAACTGGCTTTTGGAGATCTATGAATAACCCAACCTCGCATGTTCAAAAGCAGGACAACCAATTCATTCACCCTTGGGACAACTTCCAAAACCTGGGTAACAATCAACGTACTGTTGTTGAAAAAGGCGATGGGATTTATATTTACGATAGTCAGGGTAACCGCTTAATTGATGGTCCCTCCGGCATGTGGTGCGTCAATATTGGGCATGGCCGCGAGGAAATGGCACAGGCGATTTATGATCAGGTCATGCAGTTGCCGTACACCTCTCCATGGTCAATGACCACCAGCCCGGCCGCGCAATTTAGCGAAGCTCTTGCGGCTGAAGCGCCAGGTGATCTCAACCACGTATTCCTCACCACTTGTGGATCAACAGCTGTTGATTCTGCTTTACGTTTTGTACAGTTTTATAATAATTATCGAGGTAAACCCGAAAAGAAAAAAATCATTTCTCGGTTAAAGGGTTATCACGGCAGCACTTACCTCTCTGCAAGCGTATCTGGGAAAGAGCGCGATAAGAACTATCTCGATTTTGCTACCGAACTGGTACACCACATACCTGCACCACACCCGCTGTTAAAACCAGATCACATGACTGATGCTGACTTTCTCGATCAATGTGTTGCCGACCTAGAAAATAAAATTATTGAACTGGGAGAAGACAAGGTCGCCGTTTTTGTGGCTGAACCGATCCTTGCTTCTGGGGGTGTTATTGTTCCACCAAAGGGTTATCACAAGCGCTGCCTTGAAGTATGCCGTAAATATGACGTGCTATATATATCCGATGAAGTAGTCACTGCCTTTGGAAGACTCGGGCATATTTTTTCCTCCGAAGCAGTGTTCGATATTGTTCCTGATATTATCACTACGGCCAAGGGTTTGACTTCGGCTTATATCCCAATGGGTGCTTTTTTAGTTTCAGATAGATTACTCAAAGAATTCAATAACCCAGACATTGATAGCGCTATATTCTCTAATGGATTCACTTATTCAGGGCATCCAGTGGCCGCTACTGCAGGATTAAAAAACCTTGAAATAATAAAGCGCGAAAAACTGTGTGAAAATGCCCGCGAAGTAGGTGCTTATTTGCAGGAAAGAATTAAGTCACTTTACGATATCCCTATCGTTCGAGATATCCGTGGGCTTGGCTTAATGTCGTGTGTTGAGTGCGAACTAACTAAGGGTGCAGACGATCTAGAAATGGACTATGAAATTGGCGAGCGCATTGACCAACATTGCCAAGCCATGGGATTAATCGTAAGACCACTCGCCAATATGTGTGTAATATCCCCACCACTTGTAGTTACCAAAGCACAGATCGACGACATAGTCGACATTCTATACAAAGGCGTAGAGTTAGCGATGCATGATTGTATCGCTGACGGCAAGTTTAAAAACGTTTAAGCCTGTTTATTTTCGGAGATGTGACAATGAATTTTATGAGTCCAGAAGCTGTATATGCACAAGCAAGAAATTCCCGCCAAGGCTTACCTGCATGGACATATAATAATGCTGAATTAACCGATCTAGAAATAAATAATATTTTCTTGAAAACTTGGTTATGGGCTGGCCATATCTCGGAGATTTCTGAAGCTGGAGATTACCAATGTATGGAGTTAGCCAATGAACGTGCCATCATTATTCGTGGCGAAGATGGTGTTGTTCGCGCTTTCCACAACCTGTGTAACCATCGTGCATCAAGAGTTGTCCCCGACGATAAAGGCCATTGCAAAAATGCATTAGTGTGCCCTTTTCATGGCTGGTCTTACCACCTTGATGGGCGCTTGAAAAATATTCCTCGTGCCGAAACATTTCCTGCCATTGATAAGTCTGTTTTGGGGTTAAAGCCCATTAAATGCGAAGTATGGCACGGCATGATCTTTATTCGATTTTTTGGAAGTGGCCCCAGTGTTGCAGAAACACTTAAAGACGCCGAGGAAGAAATTTCACTCTATAAAATTGAAGACATGCAGCCGCTCGTTGAGCCCTGGAAGATGGACTTTAACTGCGATTGGAAGTCAATCGTCGATATTGATAGTGAGGGTTACCATGTTCCAATGGGGCATAGAGATTTATACGACTTACTTGGCAGAAGTTATCGCGATCAGGTATTAAACGAACAGGTTAGTCGCTCATACGGAAATATTGATGTGGGAAAACATAAATCTCAACTAAACCAGGATTATGTTAATACACTGCCACAAGAGAGCTACCTACCCGCTACGCATCAACGGGAATGGATTTACTGGTCCTCATTCCCAGGCTTCGTAATCACCCTCTTCCCAGATCAAATTGAAATTTATCACTCCTACCCAATCAGCTTTCAAAAAAGCGCCATGGCAGGGCGCAGCTACGCACTTGCAGATGACCGCCCTGAGATGAAAAACGCACGTGAATACAATCGAAGGATTAACATGATTGTGGGCAACGAAGATGTAGATCTCATAAAATGGTCAGCAGAAGGCATGCGCTCAAGTGCTTTTAATGGTGCAATAATGTCTGATTTAGAGGTGGGGACCGGTGCCTTTCATAATCAGTTACGCAGAAGCGTTCCGGTGACATCGTTAGATGCTCCTCCCGCTATTGGGACCTTAGCACAGACCAATCAACAGATGGTAGAAGCGGATTAACCTAATCATCAAATGTATAACCCCTCGAACTAAAGGGACTTTGGCAAGATGGTCAATGTGGGTCAATAACGAAATCGTCTAGATGGGTCAGTTTTAAGTTAGCCTTGTCAGAGTTCAGAGTTCCGAGATCCGAGATCAAATTTTAGGAATAAGCTGCTAAATTAGGTTTAGAAACAGGGCCTCATCGATTTTACCAAGCGCCCCTATGTTGGGGCAACGCAACATTATTTCACCCAAGATAGGGATACCATAGGAAACACTGCCATGAGCCGCGACCCCAAATACGACATTCTGTTCGAGCCGCTTAAAATTGGCCCAGTAACAGCGCCGAACCGTTTTTATCAAGTACCCCACTGTTGCGGCATGGGATACATGCGCCCACAGATGATGGCTTCGATGCGCGGCATCAAAGCCGAAGGTGGCTGGGGCGTGGTTTGTACCGAGTATTGTTCTATCCACCCTAGTTCCGATGATATGCCGTTCCCCCACGCCTCTATATGGGATAAAGGCGATATCAAGAATTTACGTCTTATGACAGACGCGGTCCATGCCCACGGCTCCCTAGCGGGCATAGAACTTTGGCACGGTGGGCAAAGCAGTGCTAATTTGTATACTCGTCGGCAGGCAATTTCGGCATCAAGCCGCCCCAATGACGCCCTAGTGGGGATGCCTCTGCAAACCCAAGCCATGACCAAAGACGATATTTCCGAGCTGCGAAAATGGCACAGAACCGCCGCCCAACGAGCCATTGAAGCAGGTTTTGATATTGTTTATGTGTACACCAACCATGGTTATCTGCTGAACAATTTTTTGTCTGCCGAGTGGAATCGACGCGACGACGAATATGGCGGTAGCCCAGAGAACCGAGTACGCTTGATTAGAGAGATTATCGAAGACACCCTAGAGGTAGTGGGGGGGCGATGTGCAGTGGCAGTGCGCTATTCTATCCCAGCAGTGCCCCATCAAGACCCAGATGATTTGGTGGGTATGTTCTCTCAAATTGCCGAATTACCCGATCTATGGGATATCACCGTCACCGATTACGCATTGGAAATGGGAACCGCTCGATTTGTTCAAGAAGCCTCCAATCAGTTAGCTGTCGCAAAAATAAAGTCACTCACCAGTAAACCCGTAGTTAGTGTCGGCAGATTCACTTCCCCAGATACCATGCTCAAACAGATCACTAGCGGCACACAAGACTTCATTGGCGCCGCACGCCCATCCATTGCCGACCCCTTCCTGCCTAATAAAATCAAACATGGACGCCCCGATGATATTAGAGAATGTATTGGCTGCAACGTCTGTTACGCCCACGACTCCCTTAACGCACCGATTCGTTGCACACAAAATCCGACCATGGGCGAAGAATGGCGTCGAGGATGGCACCCTGACCGCATTGCCAAGCTACACGCAGATGAATCAGTTCTGGTCATCGGCAGCGGCCCAGCAGGACTAGAAGCTGCCTGCGCACTAGGTCAACGCGGATACGCCGTCACCCTTGCTGAAGCCGAACGCGAGCTAGGTGGCAGGATAAACCAAGAATCGCGCTTGCCAGGCATGTCTGAGGTAGCACGAGTACGGGACTGGCGCCTTGGGCAGTTGGCAAAGATGGATAACGTGGATATATACCCGAGCAGTCTGCTTGACGCAGAGGCCATACTCGAACTAAGCCCAACGCACGTCTTCGTAGCCACGGGTTCGCATTGGCGCGCCGATGGTGTGGGCCGTCATAGTGCATCCCCATTTGACGGCTTCCAAGACCACACAGTGGTCTCAGTAGAAGACATTATGTGCGGTGAAATACCCGACGGAAGGGCGATAGTCTATGATGATGATCATTACTACATGGGCAACTTATTGGCACTTAAATTACGGCAATGCGGCATTGCAGTGACACTGATAACGCCCGCTGCCCTGGTTGGCGGCTGGCACTACTACACCGATGACCAACCGGCGGTCATGCGGCAGCTTATCGACGCTGGTATCGATATCGTCTGTAACCGTGGCTTAATTGCTTGGAAAGATTCTACAGCGCAATTGGAATGTGTTTTCACCGGCTCTGTGAGCACAATTGATGCCGAATATCTGGTGCCCGTAACGGCGCGCATTGCCAATGATTCACTATGGCATGCGTTACAGCCCTTCGCCGATCGCTTCAAAACCTTGCAACGTATTGGTGACTGTGCGGCACCCGGTTTAATCGCTCATGCCATTTACGCAGGCCACCAAGCGGCGCGCGAACTGGGAGAAACATCGTGCCAACCTGACGATAACCGCCGTGAGCGCAAGGTTACTGAACTCAAGATCGCTCTTCCCAGATCAAATTGAAATTTATCACTCCTACCCCATCGGATTTCAAAAAAGTGCCATGTCTGGGCGCAGCTATACGCTTGTAGATGAACGAGCTGAGATGAAAAGTGCACGTGAGTACAATCGGCAGATTAACTTAACTGTGGGTCAGGAAGATGTACAACTCATAAAATGGTCAGCAGAAGGCATGCGCTCAAGTGCTTTTAATGGTGCAATAATGTCTGATTTAGAGGTGGGGACCGGTGCCATCGTTAGATGTTCCTCCCTCTATTGGGACCTTGGCACAGGTTAATCAACAGATGGTGGAAGAAGATTAACCTAACCATCAAATGTTCAGCCTTGTCTCAAGTCATGAGACTTGGATAGGCCCTAGAACAGGCAATAGCTGCGCCTTGCAGTCCTGGTTGCTCTGTAATACAAAGGTAAATGGGAATCTGATGCAGATAAGAAGAGGTTCGGCCCTTGTTGGTAAAACTCTGAGAAAATTCACTGGCCAATAAAAAATCATGCATACGCGGTAAAATTCCACCGGTTAAATAAACCCCACCGACTGCACCAAACATCAAGGCGCCATTAGCCACAGCATTGCCTAGCATGTTACAAAAGATACTTAGAGTTTGGTGGGCCAAGTCGTCAGGCGTATCCTGCTGGGCTTGTTGTAAAATATCAGCTGGACTGCTTAAGCTGGGCTCAATGGCGTTGACGTGAGCCACTGCCGCATATAAGTCCATCATTCCCGAACCCGATAAAAACCTCTCTGCCGACACATGTTCGAAATTTTTCCACATGTACGTCAGTATTTCTACGTGCAACCTATTGGTGGGCGCAAATCCTACATGGCCACCTTCACCCATCACTGGTAACCACCCCTTGTTATGGGCAATCAACCCTGCCACACCTAAACCAGTACCAGGGCCCATCACCAGTCTGTTGCCCTGCTTTGCCGCCTGACCCTGCTTTACAATTAATAGATCCTCATTGGCGATCTCTGACATAGCCCAAGCTTGGGCCGTGAAATCGTTGATCCACAAGGCCTCAACCTTAAGCGCCGTATTAACTCGACCTTTATTAACACACCAATGATTGTTGGCCATAGTGAATTCTGGCAAATGTACGGTGCCTGCTATAGCAATACAGGCCTTGGTAATGACAGCGTCCTCGCCTTCTCCTATGCAGGCAAGGTAGGCGGACACAGCTGATTCTAAACTCGGGTAGTTCGAGCAAGCTAACACCTTAATTTGCAATAAATCGAGTGAATTGCCGAGCGTTAAGGCAAAACGAGCATTTGTAGCCCCCACATCGGCTACTAAATTATATTGAGTCATAGGTATAGATTTCTGAATGTTCACATTTAGGCCACACGGCGTCCCTTAAAAATACTCCAGATACTACATCACTGTTCCCTATTTGATATAATACCAGCTGCTTTTACCGCACCTTTAACACGATCAAGACTGCCGCCTTCTATAGCTTGCATATTCACAGGATTGATCTCAATTTGGTTGGTAACTTAAGCGTCTAATCGAGCCCCACTAAAGGCATCAAACAACACGGCTTTACTGGTATCAACTTGTACTTTTATAAGCCCTGTAGCCTGTGCCTCTACCCCCACCTCTGGGCTCAACCTAGCTTGAACCTCAGTACCATTCCACTGGCCAAAGGCAATGGTGTCTGGGCCCATGGGCTCAGTTACATCAACTTGCATGGGTATACTGTGCACTAATGCACCTTCAACATGAGGTTTAGGTTCGGTAATCATCTCTGGGCGAATGCCTAGAATCACGGTCTCTACACCTGCTTGCTTAAGGCGCTCTCCATGGGCTATGTGTAGTTCAAACTTTTCACCGTGGCTTTCAATCACCAGTTTACCATCCAATACTACGCATTCAATAAAGTTCATAGGTGGTGAACCCATAAAATCAGCTACAAAACGATTAGCTGGATTATTATAAATTTCATAAGGTGTACCAAATTGTTGCACTTGCCCGTCCTTCATCACGGCAATCCGGTCGGCTAAGGTCATAGCCTCTACTTGATCGTGGGTCACATAAACAATAGTGGTGCCCAAGCGTTTATGCAGCTTCTTAATTTCTGAACGCATTTCCACCCGTAACTTAGCATCTAAGTTAGATAAGGGTTCGTCAAACAAAAATACCCGTGGGTTACGCGCTAACGCCCTACCCATAGCCACACGTTGGCGCTGTCCGCCTGAAAGCGCACTGGGTTTGCGATCTAATAAATGCTCAATTTGTAATAGTTGTGACACATCCGCTACAGTTTTTTCTATTTCAACTTTGGGCACCTTACGCATTTCAAGGCCAAAGCTAATGTTGCGCGATACGCTCATAGTGGGATACAGCGCATAGGACTGAAACACCATAGCAATGTCACGTTCTTTGGGGCTTAAGTCGGTCACATTATTACCGTCAATAAGGATGTCGCCACTGCTCACATCCTCTAAACCCGCTATACTGTTCATTAGTGTGGATTTACCACAGCCAGAGGGCCCAACTAAGATGAGAAATTCACCATCTTTAATGTCTAGATCAATGCCTTTTAGTACTTCTGTATCACCAAACGATTTAGTGAGCTGTTGTATTTTTATGGAACCCATATTGGTTTCTCTTCCTTTGTCTTAATCTTTTTATTAGCCTTTCACGGCACCTGCGGTTAAGCCGCGTACAAAATATTTACCAGCGACTAAATACACCACCAAGGTGGGTAAGGCAGCGATCACAGCAGCCGCCATGTCAACGTTATATTCTTTACCACCCATAGTGGTATTGACTAAGTTATTCAGCGCCACAGTAATGGGCTGAGTGCCCGGCCCTGAATAAACCACACCGAAGAGGAAGTCATTCCAAATTTGAGTGAATTGCCAAATGACACTCACCACGATAATAGGGGTAGAAAGGGGTAGAAAAACATGTCTAAATATTGCAAAAAAACCTGCGCCATCTAACCGTGCTGCACGCACCAACTCCGAAGGAATACCCACGTAGTAGTTGCGAAAGAATAAGGTTGTAAAGGCCACCCCATAGATAACATGCACCAGCACCAGACCTGATACCGTATTGGCTAAACCTAACCAAGCCAACAACATAGCCATAGGCAATAAAATGACCTGAAACGGGATAAAGCAACCGAACAATAAAGCGCCAAAGACGAAGTTGCTGCCTTTAAACCGCCATTGTGATAGCACATAGCCGTTCAGTGCTCCAATGACTGTAGAGATAAACACCGCAGGCAATACAATACGTATGCTATTCCAAAAATACGGCGCAAGGCCATAGCAGTCGCCACCAGTGCAGGCACTGCTCCAGGCTTTAGACCATGCACTGGTATTGAGCGTGTCAGGCAACGCTAATATATTACCATTGCGAATTTCTTCGATGCCTTTGAATGAAGTGGTGAGCATCACGTATAAGGGCCCAAGATAAACCAACGCAAACACCAATAACAGCGTAATAAAAAGCATTTTGTAAAGTCTATGAGAAGTGGTTGAGGCGCTCATGATTTTTTAGCTCGCAATTCAGAATATAGATAAGGCACTATAATAGCCATCACACCTGCCAACATAACCATAGCGCTGGCTGCACCTAAGCCCATTTGTGCGCGGCTAAATGCATGGGTATACATAAAGGTCGCTGGTAAATCAGAAGAATAGCCGGGGCCGCCTCCCGTGAGCGACTGCACCAAGTCAAAGCTCTTAATGGCAATGTGACTCAAGATCACAACTGCCCCAAAAAACACCGGCCGCATAACTGGTAAGATAACGTGCCAATAGGTACGCAACGTTGATGCGCCATCCATTTGAGCAGCTTTAATTAAGCTGTCATCAACCCCTCTAAGGCCAGCTAAGAACATGGCCATAACAAAACCACTAGACTGCCAAACGGCAGCGATAACGATGGTGTAGATGGCCATATCTGGATCCACCAACCAACGAAATTCAAAATCAGTAAAGCCTAGGTCACGCACCATTTTTTCAATGCCTAACCCCGGGTTGAGAATCCATTTCCAGGCTGTGCCTGTAACAATAAAGGACACTGCCATGGGATACAGGTAGATGGTGCGTAAGGCACCATCGTTACGAATATTGCGATCTAATAAAATCGCCAACATGAGCCCTAATAATAAGGCGATAATAATAAACAGCAGGGTAAATACAAGCAGGTTATCCAGTGCAACATGCCAGCGCGGGTTAGCAAATAAACGCTCATACTGTGCCCAACCAACATACTCCCACTGAGGTAACATGCGGCTTTTGGTGAAGGACAACACCGCGGTCCAGCCGATGAAACCATACATACACACCAACATAACAATGGCCGTAGGAGCCATAATTAGTTTGGGTAATTGTTTTTCAAGATAATCGAACATGAGTTAGCTCAATAAGATTTTAGAAAAATGCCATTGCAAAGCTTCGTCCCAAACTCTCGTTGCGAGGGTCTAGGGATTACAACAATCCATAAACCAGAGCCTAGGATTGCTGCACTAACCTTGCAATGACAAGGTCATACACTACGGCATTAAGCTCGTAATGACTATTGGGCTGTGCTTACTTAGCAGCAGCTACCGCTGCTACAAGCTGAGCTACACCTTCGTCAGCACTGTCATCAGAATTAAAGAACTGAGTTGCGGAGTCATAAATAGCACCAGAAATTGCTTCTGAAACGGCCATGCCATGAGCAAAACTGGGTACTAGGCTGCCTGAAGCAGAACTAGCGACAAAGGCGTCCATAGAATCATGAGCACAAGAATCAAACTCTGTACGTGCCATACCTAAACGTGCTGGAATTGAACCTTTGTTAAGGTTAAATACACGTTGAAAGTCTTTGCTTAAGATTTCTTTAGCCATTACTTTTTGAGCTTGAGTGTTCTCAGCATCGCTTTGGTTAAAGAAGGCAAATGAGTCAACGTTAAAGGTATATGCACCTGAAGTGCCTGGAGCTGCGACACAAACGTAGTCTGTACCTGCGTTCTTACCAGCAACCTTGAATTCACCCTTCGCCCAGTCACCCATGATTTGCATACCCGCTTCACCATTGATTACCATAGACGTGGCTAAATTCCAGTCTCGGCCTGGAGAGTTAATATCGACAAACTGGCGTAATTGACCAAAGGTTTCAAATACTTCTTTGGTAGTTGCGCTGTTAAGAGCATCCATGTCTGCCTGCACAAAAGCCTTATTGTAGTAGTCAGCACCGCCAACACCCAATACTACAGCTTCAAATACAGTAGCATCCTGCCAAGCTTGGCCACCATGCGCTAGAGCAATGTAACCTGCATCCTTTAACTTCTGAGCTTGAACCATGAAGTCATCCCAAGTCGTCGGAATAGTAGCACCAGCTTTGCGGAATACTTCTGGGTTGGCCCACAACCAGTTAACACGATGCACGTTCACTGGTGCAGCAACATATTCACCATTGTACTTCATTACGTCAGACACAACTTCGGGCAAAATCTCATCCCAGTTATTCGCCTTTGCAACATCATCGATGCTAGACAAGAAACCTAGCTCACCCCATTCTTGAATGGATGGGCCTTTAATCTGGGCTGCTGTAGGTGAATTGCCAGAAATAGCGCGGGATTTTAATACTGTCATGGCACTTTCACCACCACCACCGGCAACAGCAAAATCAACCCAATCAACACCAGATTCAGCTAATTGCTTCTTTAAAAAGGCGACACTAGTGGCTTCACCACCACTGGTCCACCAATGTAATACTTCTACTTCGCCTGCATACGCACTCGGCGCTACAGCCATCATAGTGGCTAAGGCTAGGCCTGTTAATTTAGTTTTCATGGGATTTCCTCATTAGTTTTATTATCCGGCAGTCACGCTCCCGTGTATGGCAGTGTATACACAGCAAAGTGTCATAACGTGGAGAAATGTGACAAAAGGTTACAAAGGGAAATAAACCTCCACCATTAAACCGCCACCACGACGATCCTTCAGTTCTAATTCACCACCATGCAGGTTAGCAATACTTCTAGCAATACCCAATCCAAGACCAACGTGATCACCACTAGGTTTCTCATCAATGCGGTAGTAAGGTTCAAACACACGAGCTTTGTCGGCATCACTTAAACCTGGACCTGGGTCCAAAATACGAACCACCGTACCTTGAGCATTGGCGCTAGCGATAATACTTACCGCTCGGCCGTAGGCTAAGGCATTATCAATTAGATTACTAAACAAGCGTTGTAGGGCCATACTACGGCCATCTATGACCAAACCTGGCTGGATATCTAGCTCTATAGGCAAACCATATATTTGATTCTTTGAAGCCAGGTTCAGCAATAACTGGCTCAGATCAATACGTTGGGCATTTTCATGGATAGCATCGTCCTTCATCATCTGTAAACTGCCTTTAACCATGGTCTCTAAATTTTCTAAATCACCAATTAAGGCCTCTTTTTGATCCGTATCCGAGATCATTTCCGCTCGTAAACGGGCACGGGTAAGTGGTGTTTTAAGGTCATGAGAAATAGCGGAAAATAAACGTTCACGATCACTAATGAACTTTTGAATACGCCCTACCATGGTGTTAAATGCGCGGATGGTGGCCACCATTTCGCTGGAGCCTTGCTCGCGCATATGACGTGGATTACGTCCTTTGCCAATGGCTTCAGCCTGCTTGGCTAACAACCTCAAAGGCCGCACTACCCATCGCACCAGCAGCAGGGTAAGCACCAGTACTGTCAAAGACACCAAACTAATACTCAGCATACGTTCGCTAGTAAGCCAAGTTACGCCCGTGAGCATATGCCCTTCAGGTATAACCGCCGCTA
>Ga0308022_1000230_pt1 | contig 21632 bp, 23 predicted proteins | sample Neamet353_FD_201297 | JGI IMG/M metagenome (GOLD analysis project Ga0308022, IMG submission 201297) | Marine microbial communities from water near the shore, Antarctic Ocean - #353 | ecosystem: Environmental > Aquatic > Marine > Unclassified | place: Southern Ocean | collected 2014-10-02 | reverse complement strand
GCTTTGCAACTACTTCCACCATCCTTCGATCAGTATGCCTTTTTCGGCTTAATTAAAAACCCCCGGGTTTATAATAAAAAGGGGTCTTTTTGAAACTTGTGGATCCTGATCGAGGTGTGAACATCCCCACATCACACACCCACATCTTCCTTACAAGATGTCTCCTTCTCTCATCAATTGTTCAAGGGACCTTACTTACGAGATACGCGACGAGCTTCGTCACCATAAACGATCTACAAGGGACATAGAGGAGCATGTGTTCAGGGAGATGAGGAGACTTGTTTCGTGTAATGATATGGACGGGATATTTGATATGTTGGAGAATGGTTACGATCCTATGGATTATCTGAATAGGATTACGTATCTCTACTACATCAAGATTGATGTGTTTGAACTACTCGTGAGTTTCCTTTCGTACGAGTTCCTGTGTACTATATTGGACGAGATTTTCCTTGATTTTAAAGATGGGGATGATATGAGGTACCTGGAATCCGTATTGTACCACATGGGAGAACTAGACGCTGACTATTTCAAGAATAGTACACTCTCTTTTTCAAAGAAGAAATACATGCTGTCTCTGTGTAGGATGTATGGGGCAGATATGACGCACATGCTTAAGCTGTGTAAAGATGTAGATGATTTCAAGGTACTTGTTGACCTTGGTGCGGATATTGATACCGAATTCAGTGCCGAAGTACTTGGAATGTCGGGAAAAATGGAAGAGTCTTCTTACACGGTCCTCACTGTACACGCGTCCGATATGGGGTGGTGGAACAGTTGGGCTGTGTGTGGGGTATACTACATCTCTAAGTTTGCACCGGAGATATTTGAGATGGTACGCCAGCGTACACGGGATGACCTGATTGAGTGTACTTCTAGGTACCAATGTTTCCCAGATAAGCTTCTTCTACGAGGAAATTTGAAACCAGTAGTCGAAAGAATAGCGTCTCTTCCTCCTGGGATGATGAACGACATATATTCCTTCATATAAAATTAAAAAAGTTTTAAAAAATAAATTATCTTTTTTACATTGGCACAATGATGGTCTTCGCCTTATCGAAGCATGTGTGTAAATGTTTAAATATTATTTGAATCGAGAAGATTCTTAATCATGGTACTATCTTTGACCCCGGGAGAGATACTTTCTCCTGTAACCCATGTGGGGAAAGACTTCACTCTATCATCCTGGATGCTAGATGGATCTTCTACTTTCTGTATGTCTACTAATCTATCAAATAATCTGGAATTCTCTTCAGAGTGACCCTTGAACCTCACCACAATTTCATCTTGTTGTTTGCAATATCCACATTGTGTCCACGAGTACAGTATTATAGGCTTTACAATTATCTCTTCTATTTCGTCAATCTCCATCGGAGAGAAAGAAGATTCTGGTATGTTAGGTCTTTTATGTTTTGGACCTTCTCCCTTGTCTATAACGATACTTGTGTCGTTCAAGATGTAAACCTGTGTAGACACAGCTCCAAATACTTTGTAATACACATGTCCTAATTCTCTATCATATCTGTTTGTATACATCCCCATTATCCTAGCTATAGATGGGGCTATGTTGGATACGGAATTGGCATGTGTCACGGTGATCTCGATGTCATGAAGGTTTATTAGAGATTGTCCTATCTTATAATAAGATACTTCATGTGCCATATTGTAGTATAAGCCTGTTATATGTATCTTCCTTGCTATAGGTCTCCCCAATTCAACAGACCTATCTATAACACGATACATGTATTTAAGGACATTCTTGCTCTTACTCCCATCTATAGTTAGTGATCTGACATTTACCATCCCTTCAAATAAAACCTTCGTCCATACATCCCACATATCATTTATTTCATCACCGAGTATTACATGTAGATGATTTAGAGATGGTAGGTATTTCATCAATTGATCCATCCCCTCTCTCCCTGAAATGACGGGTACAGAATTTGCTAGGTTTCCAGGAACGCTGGTCACATCATTAATCCCAAATGGTTGGTGGAAAGTAGATGGCATGCTTAAATTTATAACATTCTTGGTGTTCATCTTGTCGATACTCGTGTTAAATGGACCTTCTATTGACAACGACGTTGTATTGTTTGGGAGATTTACATTGTCTACAGATGCTGTTTCCGATGTAGTTACTATACCGACTGTTGACACACCAGATGGTATTGCAACCTTTTGGATGTCTATGGATGCAAAGTTTTGCACATATGTTAAACTCCTTAGAGTAATTGGGAGCCTCGTGTCGTGAAAAACAGGTCCAGAATAGTTTTCAAGGAATTGGGGTAGTTGTATTTCTGAAAGACTCTCGGATAATTTGGTACCGATAGTAAGTTGTTTAAGAGATTGAGGAAGAGAAATGATTGTTACTGGTCGTACATCGTTTCTGATGTCGATGGTCAGAGAAGTGGTTCCTATGGGTATTTCATTTGGGGGTATTGTTAATGGTTCCCCCGAGACCCCTTCAAGTGTCAAACGAACATCGTTCATTGTCATGATAACTGTATTCAAATATTTTTATTAAGAATTTTGAGATATATACATAAGGCTTTCCTGTTCATCGAGTCTTACCAATTCTTCATCAGAACTGTCTAGTGGTTTTGACATCTTTTCCATATTAGGTTCGGATATGACAATCGTGGTGTCTTCGCATTTTTTCACAGTAATATAATTGGATCCTGGTGTTTTTTCAGGAACATCTACACTATTATCCTCCATTGACCCAGTCATTCTAAGTTTGAAATGTATTCCAGACTTTAGAATATCTTTTAATCTCTGTGTCTCTTCCCTGGGGATTATAGGGGACATTAAATGAACCGAATCAACTATTGTTAAAATAGATGATATGTTAACAAGGGCTCTTTCTGGTTTTGTCACATATCTTACAGACAAGCACTGGACATGACATCCCATAGGTACGAGTGTTGTGTATATATCTTCTATTGATGGTTCAGAAACGTCATCCGCTACAGTCACATTTAAAGAATGTATGTCACACCCATCTTCCTGACATTTCTTCATCTTGTATCCAGTGAGATCATCTGATGGATACGTTGCATGTATGATATTGACTTCCATGATTGTTATATCATGTGTATTTATTATTTTTACAGAACACACTTCATTTATTCGGGTGAAGACCTCTCATATGTACTATATGTCTCAATTGTTCAAGTAGGCATCCTCTGATTCCCATGTATGACGTAGCAAATTCCGTGTACATTCTACACTTTCCAAGGTTCCCATACCCATTTGAGATATCAGGAGCATTCTTCGCGACACCATGTGGTATACATATGATATCATTCCTTTGGAAGGTTGAAACTTCTACCGATGCATCCTTATCAAGCTTTATCTGGTTTCCTATAGAAGACAATTGGAAAGTAGCTGCCATGATTCTGGCATGATCCAGTTCTTTAACCACCTCTCCTCCAGAAAAATTGTTTACACCCGTAGGTACTGGTACACCATATACGGTAGTATCTTTACTAGTTGATACAAGCTTATCTATAATAGAGGGTGTAAATCCTGTAGATGGGGTTATGAAAATGATCGACGAATTACTTGACATTTTTTCGGTAAAACTCTTCAATACATCCTGTTCATATTCTCCAGGACTTGATATATAATATTCTACTTCATAAGTCTTTTTAGAACCAACATATTCGATAAGAGACCGAGTGAATTCGACGCTTGTCTGTCCCTGCCTGATAACAATAAGAATTTTATCCATTTTATTTAGAATGAGTATATGCAAGTAGTCCGAGTGCTTTTAGATATGGCTTTTTCCTTTTATAAAACCCGGTCCTTTTCCCAATGGAATCCTTCCTACAATCTACAATTAAAAAGTTTTTAATACTGTGGACGCAAGATGTTATCATCGCCACAGATAGATCCTTCCTTGTGAGTGGGTGCTTACCAGTTTTAAGACCCCACTTAAAAAAACTACAAGCGTTGAAAGCTTGGTCATCTATTATAATCAATAGATTTCTTGGTATCATGTATACAGGATTTAATGTGAAAATATCATCATCATCGTTGTTTTTACATTCATTATATCTATTGTATAAAAACCTCTTAAAACATTTCTGTATACATGTTGCACTAGAAGCATACTTCTTCTTTGAATGAGGTCTAGATTTTCGTACAAGACTTCTGTTTCGACGCTTACGCATACTGATAATCATTGTGACACATTTTTTACCATGGTCGGATAGCGAGTGACGACACGAATCCGAAAACAATGTCTGCCAACATGATATATCCTACCATATCACTAGATGATATCACTACGGATGAAGCTATCAAAGCTGAGGTCACTACATGAACTGACCTATTCCACCATACTTCATCCCCACTTGCCAGTTTGTCCACATTCGTGTATACAGAGAATACTGCTGCTAAGAAAGCTGCTATCTTAAATAATGGGTTTTCGTGAAATTTAAATGCTAGTGCTACAAGTGATAGTCGGATAGGTATGCATACGAGATAAAACAATGCTCTTCTAGAAGAAGGGGTAAATCCGGATGATTCTATGATACCAGGCATTATGATTATAATTGTATTAAATATTAAATTTTAATAAATGTGATCAATTATCCGTACACATGTTCCACACAACTTTCGAACCTGATCTTCTTGATAGAATGGTTATACATAGTTCTTCGGATAGTAGTACGGATAGTGATGATTTTGATATATGTGGACCGCTTATTAGGAATGAACCACCAAGTGAGAAGGAGATTATGGTAGAGAAGATATCAAAAAGGAAGAGAGACATCCGGGGGTCTGACATTAGGATACGCAGATTTAAAGTACAAAGAGATTCTTTCACTACAATGGTGAGAGAAGAGGAGAGAATTAGATCTAAGCTAATAACAGACACTGAAAAGTTAGAGAGAGGGTTACTAGCATTTATTGAGACTGAGAAGTCGGATGATGCTAAAAAAGAGCTGGAAAAGACAGACGCGTGGAAACTAGTAGACAATTGTATATGTGGAGAACGATTGCTACACGGGATCGGAGAGGAGGGTTATGGTGTAGTAAGTTTCAGCTGTAATTGTACGTGTTCCAGAATTATGCACTTCAAATGTGTCCTATCGGTGCGAGGATCCAAATGTCCCTGGTGTAGGAGTAGTATGTTGTTTGGTTCTTCTAAAAAGACCATGAATAATAACCAGGATTCTTCTTCGTTTGATCTTTTGTGAGTAGATTAATTAATTTGATTAAATATTAAATATTATACAACTTTTATACTGGTTCTTCCACCACTGGTTCCACTGGTTCTTCCACCACGGGTTCCACTGGTTCTTCCACCACTGGTTCCACTGGTTCTTCTACCACGGGTTCTTCAGACACAGTCTCTTGTATCACAGGGTCGTTTACAACGGTCTCTTCTATAGTACCCTCTTCTCCCATGGGCTGGGTTATAATGGGTTCTAACCGGTCCAGGATACCTTCGTCCAATTCCACACCCTGCTCTTTCAACCATTGTTCTATAGCAACAGTATAGTTATAAATGAAATGATCCCTGATTCCAACATCTGCCGATGGTAGTCCAAGAATCATCCAATGAAGTGATTCCAAAGTAGTTGTGTCCCTCTCAAATACACAATTCTCTCTCACCTGGATAGGTTTCCCTATGTGGGTGTATCCAAAAAATGGGAAAGGAACACGTGTTATCACATCCCTGTCTAGTACAATACGGGTACAATCTACCTTTTCTTCCAGATGTTTCTTGAAAAGGTCGTTACACATTCGAGGAGCTCCGTATGTTACAACCTTTGAAACTTTCTTGTAGATCTCTGTTATGACTGGCTCCATAGTATATGCTGCTAAACATGAGACAGTTCCTGAAGAATGTCCACAAAACACAACTTCATCTATATTTCCTGCATACTTATCTATCATTTTAAAGAACTTTGATGTAAATTCAGTTTGAACAGATAACCATTGTGCTAGAAATCCCGAGTGTACATATTTACCAGATCCACATGGGAATTCTGAGAGGGTTGCGTAGAAGTTCAGTCTCCAGTCTGTTGCCGAATCTGATCCTCTGAAACATATAATCAGTTGTCTTCCATGTATAGACATTCCACATTGTGTGTCTGTGTCTTCATTATCAACATATTCTGCCGAACTTCTCAGAAATTTGTCACTATAAATGTTGTCACATAATTTGGACAGTCTGAGATGTTCATTTGTCAATACGGTGTGATCGTGTGTTTCCATTTCCTTTATTACCCACTCACATTTTTTATCCAGATACGATGGTATTTCCGCATCATCAGTGTCATTCGGATTATTTAGACTGGAGTATTTTTTACATATTTCTTCTATTTCCTTATAATTTTTGGAAACAGCTGTTATACGGGACTCTTCTTCACCGTGTTCATTTTCAAAAACTACCATGGGTACAACGTTTATTTTCAGTCTTTTAGCTTTAATATATCCCTCCTTGTAAGGGTCACCCCCGTACAATTCTATTTTCTCAAAATTCACATCGGGATATTTGTCAACCAAACCTTGAAAAATCCTGTTAAATCTGATACACTGCCTACAAGCCTTACCTGTGAATAAGTTGACTTTAAATGCGTAACCTTTATCTATTAGAAGGGCTATTAATATTTGTTTGAACATTTCGTCCAGAGTATACTCTTTATTGTATACATACATAATATAACAATGTCGGGATACGCTTCAAATATTACCAGAGTATGTATACTTGGAGAGAGGGTTAGTGGGACATGTTTTATACAATCTCTTATTACTTCTAACACCAAACTCAAGGTAGATGTAACATATGGACACAAACACTTCTTCCAAGACGTCGATAAGATATGTAATGGGGATACAACAGGTGTACTTTTCGTATTTGTAACTAGGGATATCATATCATGGCTTAGTTCTATGAAAAATACACCATACCACGCAGCGTTGCCTATCCGTAACTGTAAGGATTTTTCCAAGTTTATTCGGATGGAGTGGTCTTGTATACATGACAATACGTCTGGTATTTCAGAATTGGATAAAAAATATGGATCAGAAATGATTAATGAACGTGATCCGTATACTGGTAAAATGTTCGAAAATATAATCCATATGCGTACATCAAAGATAGATCATTGTATGGCTATAGGCAAGATTGTAGAAAATTTCATACATGTAAGATATGAAGATGTTAGAGATGAGCCAGAGAATTTCATCCAAACTATTTCAGACAAGTTTAGTATCATACTTAAACCTAAGTTTTTAGATGTGAAAAGTATGAGAGGTAAAGGTAAAGTCCCATATGTTCCTAAGAATTACCCTCCCATATCAGAAAATGACCAGGAATTCATATTAGACAACCTAGATATGTGTACAGAAGAAACTATAGGTTATATGTGAACTTTTGTTTTATCTTGAATTATCCACCGGGTTGGGTTATAACTCTAAAATGGAAATAATATATAAAAGGATAGAAAATCTTGTAAAGAATGGAGATGTCCCACATATTCTTATACATGGTCAGAAAGGTTCTGGAAAATCGGATATAGTACATAAGATACTTACTGAAATATATGGCCCTGGTGTTGACGCCATACGAACAGAGAAGAAAACATTCGAAACGTCTTCATCTAAGATGATGGTAGAGATTGATATATCATCATCTAAATTTCACCTGGAAGTTTCACCCGGTGTATGTGGTTCACATGATATATTTGTTCTCCAGAATATCATAAAAGAGATCGCCCAAACGGCTTCACTTACCGGGAGTATGACAGATACACCGGTAAAGTATAGGGTGATTGTAATACGGGAAGCGGATCGGGTTTCAAAACAGGCTCAATCTGCTCTTAGGATGACAATGGAAAAGTATACATTGTCATGTAGGCTTATTCTCGTGTGTGAGAAGTATAACAAGATCATACAGCCCATCAGGTCTAGGTGTCTGGATATTCGTGTACCTTACATTGGGATAGAACGTATTGCCGACAGAGACTGGGAGATATTTATAGATTGTCTTGCATCTAAAATAATAGCTGAACAATCTCCAAGAACTGTGATGGTTTCTAGAGACATGATACACGATCTAGTATCATCTGGTGTTCCCGGTGATGTTATTATAGAAACCATGGTGAAGAGTCTTATATGTAAAATAAGCGGGGATGAATTGAAATGGGAGACTGTCAAATGGGGATCTTACTATGAGAATATGCTCCACAATGGGAGTAAAGACATTGTACACATAGAAGCTTTCGTGACGAAGTTCATGTATATCTATAAGGAGGATATATATAGAGGGTTTTAATTTACTCATGTATACTCTTCAATGCTACCATTATACGATTATTCTGGGATTCCCTCTCGTTGGCTATATTCCTTTCATTCATCACATTCCTGGTACTGAGAGTGGTTGTTATTCTATTTAATCGAGTCTGTGCCTCTCCGATGGTTTTCAACTGTTTTAAACATTTGAACTGTTTCACTATTGCAAATGCGGCTAAAAATAAAACGAATGTTATCATGGCGACAAGGATCAAGAGGAATATTATAATGTGATCGAATCTATTAATGATGACTTCTCCAATCTTATACCTGTCCACGAGATGTTTCGTGAAGAGAACCATCATATAAAATACAATAAGGATTATTTCGTTGGAAATAGGTGAAAAACTATATCACACCATTATCAAAGGTATTAACTTTTGTAATGGGTGTTTTATTCAGAAAACTCTGGACGGGGAAAGACCAAATGTGGAAAGAATTGGCATGGATAGGACCCGTCGAATCTTTACACCCAGAACCAAGGAGATGTGTAAGCACGTTCGACAAATTGGAAATAATGAAGAGACAGAATAATACATGTAACTTCTGTAGTACAGATATCACATCTGGAATGTATTCAAACTCGGACCTGGATCATATAGTTTGTATTTCTATGGGAGGATTAACTGTTACATCTAACCTACAATTCTTGTGTGTGGCTTGCCATAGGCGAAAAACATCTCTCGAAAATAGGAAGGATGTGAAGATCATAGATATGAAGCCTTTAAAGAATCAGGTATATATTGTGTACACCGATTATCCTTCCCAGGAGCTTCCAATTGATCAAGTGACCCCGATGGGATTGAATTGTGGTGACATAGACAGTGTCCTTGCACTGGGGTATGTAGAAAGGAGAGAAGGATATTCATCAGAAGATTGTAGTTTGGATAATATATTTGAGAAATTCAAATATGTGAAATAAATTATTATATATTAAATATTAATAAAGAGCCCAGTGCTCAAGGCTCGTCTCAGAATACCGAAAGCGTAGACAATGCCCTTCTGCGAATATCACACGAAGGAGTCTTGCTAGTCACAAAAGTTTGCTTCTTATCATCCTGTATCCTGGTATACACCAGATGATTAGTTTGCCTCTTTAATTCCCATCCTCCATCCTCAAGGGCACCATCTATGGAGAAATCCGTCATATCTTTCCTATTCTTTGACATATCCCTCCCCGACACCCCCCTAACACCACGATCCTTAATCTTCGTAGGAGACTTGTCAGCCCTATGAGACTTTAGAGGTTTCACGGAAGGAGTAATATTTACCTCGATACATGACTCGTCTACAATAGACTCATACTTAGTCGGGCAAGTACATTCCATGACGATGTTTTTATCCATCATTGTACCTCCTGCTTTCATACATGTTGGAGAATAATGGTAAGTCCCATGTTCCATACACCCAGTAGTTGCGCTCATTACAATATAGATGTCAGAATCATCTCCAATATTTCCCATAACACAACACCTAAATCCTGTATTATGCAACTTCTCTTGATAAATGACACGTCTCACTTCCATCCCCTCAACCTCTCTCTTTTCAACAATTCTGGGCTTCATGTCATCCTTGATATCCAGTATCATTGCATGGTCAGACTTTTTCCACCCAGAGAACAACGTCTTGACACTTAAAGTACGTACAATGTGCCAGATGGACTCGTCAACGTACATACACGTCTGCTCACTGTAAATCTCATATATTCCAACAGGAACACCATCTTTAACTTCAGCCTTATACGTGATATTGGTATAATGGTAGAAATCACATTCCCCACCACTTGTCCCGTTTACAAAATTACCAATCGTAGTCAACTCTATAATCTTCAAAGCCCCTTTCCCATGGGGAAGAAGTACAATGTGCCCATTTATCTTCACGGTAGTCATCTCCCCAATATATGATGCGATGAAGAACGTATCGTCCAGCATCTTGATACCGGTGGTCCACGAGAATTTCCCCCTGATGAACTTGTCCCCTTTCTTGACACCTTCAAAGTCTCCTTTGACCGTGATGGTACTGGGTCCCACACGTGTCCTCATTATAGCCTTGCAAGAAGTATCGGTGTACTTAGTGTTGTTCTTGTTGTGGGTACATTGTTGCCAGTGATTTTCATCAGCTTGTAGGCATATAGAACTACAGTAGAATACTGATTCGCAGACACATTCAAGTGAGAACGTCCTGTTCAGCGTAACATTGCAATGGGGGTTCCTGCATCTCCCCCATTCATGCGACGGCTCTGTTAGTTCGTAGTTGTTTAGGACCATGTCCCTGATAGTAGAATTTTCGTAGTCCACTGGGTTGTGGAAATAGATGTCAAGCCTTTCTTGGGCATCAGAGTAAACCTCCTCCTCATCTTGGCGAGCGTCGAAAAAAATGTCGTCCATGATATTTTGGTATTTGGAAGGTGGATGAAATTGTGAACGATGTGGGGTCCACATGTGATTTATATAATGATCCAAATGGTGTATGAAACCCGGGGGTGATATTCAATAACTAAATCGATAGAGCCCCCCCTTGAAATTGTAAAAGGAATAAATTAAAAAATTAAAAAAATTATAACTATTATTTATTGAAATGACACAATGGTCTTCGCCTTATCGAAGTGTGTTAAAACCAATATCAGGTGTTTCTAGGAAAAAGAACACTAATAAAACCCTCTTCTCTTCCTAAGATGAGATCTGTCTTCTTTGCATGCAGCCGTACATGTCTGCTTCTGATTGAATCTTCCACCAGGGACTTTCGAAGCATCATTGTCGAAAGACGTTCTAGGTCCACTCACTTCTACACATGACGATATACGTTCTGCTTCAACATTGTCCGCCGTGTAATCATAAGGCTTTCTACATTCATACCCCTTGACAGGTCTCAAGACTTCAAGTTCATCCTGCAAACTGTTCACCTTTGTCTTTAAGAACTTCACCTCGTCCACTTCCTCTTGTAATCTTTTAGATAGAGAAGAGATCTCTTCCTGGAACTTGGAACAGTCTTGTAAATCTTCCTTGATGACTTCTCTGACCTTCTCTTTAGAACACATTATCAATTCACCCTTAAGAGACTCCATTTCTTCAAACCGTTTAGAAAGTTGAGACATTAATTGATCAGAGGAATCTATCAGTTCTTGTTTACTTTCTCTTTCTACAATCAACTCTTCCTGTAGAATCATTTTTTCATGTTCCAGATTCTTTCCTGCAATCATCATCATCCCTCTCTCTTCAATTCTTTCTTCTAAATGCTTCTTAAGATATTCTAATTCAGAAACAAGTTCGGTGTTATCAGTGGGAAGAACATTTGTTTCGACCTGGCTTTTGTAATTAGGATCTGCATACTGAAGGAAGCTTTTACGTTTAAGGCTTCGCTCAGTCATTTATTACATTACGTTTATTTAAATTCACGCAGACTCCTACATTCAGTTAAATTAATCGTTTTCAGAATAAACTTTTAATTGATAATCTATAAATATCTTAATCATGAATGATCTTCCTAATGTTACGATCGTGACACCCGTCACCTATCCTCGGGTAAAATTCATGCATCTAATGGTTTCCAATGTGATGAACCAGACATATCCTCATTCTAGACTAGAATGGCTGGTTGTTGGAGACGATCTTCCAACGACGAAGGAAGCTTTCGAGAGTGCCTTCAAAAATCTACCAGATGTAAAGTGTCGCTATATACCATGCGACATTATGAAAGACATTGGTGCGAAACGTAACTTTGCAGTTTCACACGTATCTACCAAAATTGCATCCAATCAAGATTCCGATGATAAATATTCTTCCAGTCACATAGAGTACTCTGTGAGCGAACTAAAAAGGACCAAGAGTGGCATAGTAGGTTGTAAAGACATGCTTATCTTTTTCCAAGAGAATGGTGGGAAGATGGTCTACCTGAAAGGGAGTAGTATCCACGAAGGAACAATGACACATACTCTGAGACATTGGAAAGTAAACAGGTACCACAATAACACCATGAAGGGAGAAGGAACGAGAATGGTGAATGGAAGTTATTTCAACGAATTGGATATCAGGAAGATTATGATTTGTATTGCACATGGTGAAAATACATACGATAAATCTAGATTCCTGGGAAATCCAGAGGTTGTGTTAAGTGATGAAGCAAAGAAGAATATAATGGATATGGTAAGTTGTTAAATTATTAATACATGAAATTAGAATAATACAATGGACAAGTATATCTACGACTTAGATGCATACATACGTGCATATTCCTATCATGTCTATGTGATATGTCAAATAGACACCCCTGAAAAGATTCTTGATGGGTAAGAAACTCTTCCGTGATTATCTCTTTACCCATTGTTATAATAAACCTTCTCAATTCAGAAGGTAAATCTGCCCAGGTGGCCATCACATCAAATGTATCGTTACTGCACCACCAATATTAAGAATCCTTAATCGCAAACATATATTGGGCTCGGCAAATTTAAATGCTAACTGTATCATACAGTTTTGGAACAGTTGTTTATGCTTCACAAATTCTTGATGACGGATCTCTTTTCCCATTTCGATGATAAGTTTTCGTATTTCAGAGGGGAGTGAAGTCCACGTGGACATTGTATACCTTGTAGGAATATATAAAATCCGCGTGGACCACAATTACAACAGGGTCCCACGCCCCCACCTATTCACTATTCAAACTTCCATAAACAATCATGACAATCACTGGAGAAACAAGGTTGGGAAACATCGACATCGTCGAACCTTCATGTCTCAAGGAGTATATGGTTGGAACAAGGGAATGGTTTCGGACTAACAACACGAGAGAGATCGCTCTGCACCTGGCAATCGCCGAGAAACTCAATTTCCCGGACAAGACTGTCTACGGATTATTGTCTGGAATCGCAGAGTCCACTAAAAACCTTCATGATGAATGGATCGACACTGCGGATGTCGTCACACTGGAAGATGTGCAGGATATTATTGACGACGACGACGACTTGGACATTGTCGATATGATGATCCACACGTTCGACATGGAACATATGGCATCATATGTTATAGGGAAATTTGGAAGACATTAATAGGACTCGGGTGTCTTTTTTAAAACGCCAAATTTGGAACGACGGATCTTTAACGATAAATGTATATTTAAATATTTTACATATTTATATAGAAAAAATGCCTAAAAAACCATGCAAACCTGGCCAAGAAAGGCACCCTGAAACTGGTAGATGCCGTAAGAAATCCTCTAAAAAGGCATCCGCTAAAAAGCCATCCGCCCCAGGTAAAAAGCCACCCGCCCCAGGTAAAAAGCCACCCGCCCCAGGTAAAAAGCCGAGGGAGGAAAAACTAGTTTCTATTCGTATAATGGAAGATGGAACTAAACATAAGTCAACATCGAAAGAAGAGAAAGTATGTCTTCTTAAGAAAGAACACATCCGCAAGATTGAAAAAAAACTTAAAATAAAGATCCCAGCTACCAATGACCCATGTCGTGCACTAATGGGTATATTCCCTGGGAAAATTTTACCCTCGGGGTGGAGAATCACAACATATATCAACGAAGGGGACAACGGTATTGTTTTAGGAGCACGAGGTCCTGGTGATGAACGTGGGGCATTAAAGATAATCAGGGAGAGTGATATCAAGGTGATAAATAACGAAGTTGCTTTAGCGACGGAATTTCACAAGGCTGGACTTGGTCCTTCAGCAACAAAGATAGCGTCTGTGCGTGTTGGTGGACATTATTACCATTTCCTACACATGGAAAGGATAGATGGTATCGTTTCAGATTATCTCGCATCTGGACTGTCTAATGAAAAGATGGACATACTAGTATATGGAATATTTATGCTGATTGATAGAATGGTAAAATATAATTTATTACACGGTGACATGCACTTAAACAATATAGCATTTACCCATGCCAGAGGAGAGGAAAAGAGAGGTAAACTAATGCTTATAGACTTTGGATGGTCTATAAAAGGTATTTCTGTTCCTCAAATGGAAATAGCACAAGTCTTGAGATGGCTTCATTACCAGAAGAGGGACAAGACAATTACTGAGAGTACATTTAAGTATATGGACAAGAGAATAAGGGAAAAAGCACAAGAACACTTTAAGTATGGAGAATCAGAGAAATTCCCACCATTTCCCGACAACATTGCAGGAATAATGGTACTGATTGGAGCTATGAAAGAAACGGTACGAAGAATAAAGCGTGACCCAAAGCTATTTTGATCAACTATAATTACACTTTGTGAGAATTTAATATGACCAGAACATATAACATAATAATGGCATTGAAACCTTGTCCACCAGGTTCTAAAAGAGATACCCGGACTAAAAGATGTCGTATGACTGAAAAGGCAAAGAAAGAAGCTGCTGTTAAAAGAAAGGCAGCCCTTAAAAAAAAGACACCTAAAAAGAAGGCATTAGTCCCTTGCCCCCCTGGGTCTAAGAGAAATCTTTCCACCAATAGATGTCGCAAGATACCTGTTACCCCCAATAGACGGCCAAAGACACCAGCCGTCAGTATTTCTAATTCTATGAGAAGGAGTAGTAGACCAATTTCCGTCAAGATATTGAAATCGGGTACTACACATAAATCAACTGCTCACAGGGAAAAGGTATGTATTATGAAAAAATCTGAAATCACTAAAATTTCGAAAAAGCTGAAAATTGGACAAAAATTTAACGCCCAATTAAGAAGGACCAAAGATACGTGTCGTGCATTTGAGAACGTATTCCCACAAGAAATTTTACCTGAAGGATGGAGAGTGACAAAATACGAAGGTGCTGGAGCATTTGGAGCTGTTCTTGGTACAAGAGGTCCCAATCATGCAAGCGGGGCATTAAAGGTAATCATTGAAAAGGACATTAGGAAGATAACCAATGAAACTACTATGTCCGAAGAATTTCATAGAATTGGTCTCAGTCCTATATCGAAAAGAATAACATCTATACGCATGAATGACAAATATTATCATTTCCTACACATGAAAAGAATTGATGGTGTAATTGGTGAACATCTGTCATCTAAACCTACCAATTCACGAATGGAACTTCTCGTATCTGGATTATTTGATATCATTGCACGACTGAAGAAAAATAATCTTTTACACGGAGATTTACACTTAGATAATGTAGCATATGTCGTTGCCAAATCAGGCAGTAAAGGATATCTTCAAGTGATAGACCATGGGTTTTCCAAAAAAGGAATGTCGATCCCTAAACTGGAAATAGTTCAAATATTAAGAGGACTCTATATTGATTATGACAACAAAGATATTACCAGAGCCACGTTTAACCACATGGTTAAACTTGTAACGAAAAAAGCAGAGAAAATTTACGGATTTTCTTTCCCAGACACAGAGGATAAATTAGACAAGCTTCGTTCCAAAATAGAACAAGAACATGGTATTAGGTAGGTAGATTTTTAAATTAATATATTAATTAAACCATACACACTTCTCCTTCCTCGAAGAACACGCCTTCACAAAGAATGTCCCCGTACCTACTCGCACTATTTATAAACTGTGTGGTCTTAGAAAACTTCAACTCTCCACCTTCTTCTACATTAATGGTAGCACAATTAGGGTCGCTGCAAGAATTGTCGAAAAAGTACGAATTCTTCCTAATCTTCATCACCCCACTGGAACCGACAGAAATCTGAGAACTCTTGTAGTCGGAAGAACCAGAAATGAAAAGTGCAGGTCCAGAGAACTTGAACAGTCCATTGTTGATGATTGCACCACTGTGCCCGTCAAATGCCCTACATTGGTAGAAAAGAGCAGAAGCATTTTCCTTGAACTTGAAAACAGCACCCTCTACATTATATATAGCTCCTGCAGATTCGGCTCTCATGTCGAAAAACTTGGAATCCCCCTTAATAACAACCTTACCGAAATTATAAAATCCTCCCCCATCATTCCCCTCATCATCCGTGAGACGAACGTCGGATATATCAACACCGTTAGAAAAAAGAATGGAACCATCAACATCGTTGAAGATAGCCCCTCCTCTTCCAGGGCTGGATTCTCCGCCACCCTGGTTCTTACACATAGCCATGACAGCTTCTCCGTCTACACGGAAATAACCATTATTCCAGATACACCCCCCATCATTCTGGTGATTAGCAAAATCACTGCTTTCTTCTGTCTCACTCCTAACTCCGATATTCTTCGTTTCAAAGTTACTAAGGAATCGAACACTGGATCCTTTTCCAATGTAAAAAGCTCCACCGTTGACGTCACGGACATCATCATTATCTTCCAGTGTTTCAAAAAGTACATCTGTAGAAAATGTAAGCTCGGCCCCATTGACGACCTTGAACCTCACGTTCTGGAAATTCGCGTTCCCATGGAAGGTATGATTGGGGTCATCATTTGTAGAAGAAATATACAGATTGTATTCGGAAAGAGTGAACGTTGTGAATTTATCACAGATAATATCCGCAAAAGGATGCATCGTAACATTCACATTCCCAGACATGGACATATCAATAGCCTCATGAAGATTATCACATGATTCTAGTTCAAGAGAAGAACCAGAAGAAAGGAATGAAAGAAAAGCTAGGATAAAAAGCTTCATGATACTTGTGAGAAGGATGGGGTGACAAAATTACCAATATTAAATATTAATAATAACACATTATTCTTCTGATAGTAAACACGTTGCACATCATTACAAGTCCAAATTCCCACACGGAAATAGCACCTTTATAATAGACACTATTCAACACTAATGCATATATAGTAGACATCGTCACAATCATGTGGAAACTTTCCTCGAAATTAGATAGTTTAGGCATCTTAAGTATTGTGGTGGTGGGTAATTTAGTCGATATATAATATTAATAATTAAAAAACAAACTGAATTACATTGTGAACAGATCCCTCTGCACCGGCCTGGCAATGGTTTGCTGAAACCAAGTCGTCCATCTGATTGAAAACCTTCTTACTGATTACTGCTGGGACATCTCGAACACTCTCTGTAATCAAAAACATTCTAGAAGATAATCCTTCTTGTACAGAATGGATCGCAGATTTCAAATTCTTTGCGTCAATATATCCAGAAAGAGGTCCTATCCTTCGAGCATTGAACAACTCGGTTTTAACATCGACATTTGATAATGTCTGTCTTAGTCGTGTACTCACTTTCTTACACCCATACACAATACCATCTTCCATTGCTACCCTTAAATCATCTATATTTGTGAAATGAGGCTTGAAATTGCTTTCGAATAGAATCATATTCTTAGCGTCCTGTTCCAGATAAGCAGACACAGACATTTCCTCGAATGTGATGATATCGGTTGCCATAGAGTTCATCAACATATCTTTATCTCCAGATTGTGTTGGTAATTTGGGGACATTTACTATTGGTAGTCTTGATGGCACTGTTTCAGGTGGGATGGAACGAGGGATCCTTCTCGATGGTCTTGGTTCTACCAATGGGACACTGGTATTCTGTTGAGGTTGTTCTTGTCCAGGTTCTTGTGTTTGATCAGATAATAACAACGTATAATATTCGTTAATTACCATCTCACTTCTCTCTGTCCTCTGTTGTATAAAGTGAGTTTCCCGTTGGGTATAAGATGATCTCGACAATAGACTCGCTTCCATGAAATTTCCCAGAAGTCTATCTTTCTTTTCCCATTCACCCAATTGGTACTCTGTCTTGGCCTTTTCGGAAGATGCATTTTCAATTACACGAGCATGTGCTGTAGTTAAATTTCCTCTGATTGAAAAAGCAGCAGTATAAACTTTTCTAGCGTTTACAACATTTTTATGGGCAAAAAAACCCTTCAGCTCGTGTGTACTTATGCCTATTGCTAGAAGAACTTGTTTAGAGGCTTCTCTCAAGGCAAAATGAGGATCGGCTCCGGAACGATTCTTCTGGTATCTAATCCTTTCCAATCTCTTATTCCGTTCTTCATTGCTTCCCTGTTCTCTACCAGCTCTCATAATACGAACTGCTCCTATTGCAAGACGATCTTTTTGTTTTGTAGACTCAACTGCATTCAATGATGGTGTCAACAGGCTCGAAGTCAATGGGAAACGTTTTTCCCATTCTTTTAGGTTCTGTTCGGCTTTTTTGACGTTATTTAACAAATTTCTGTATTCTAATCTGGTATACGTACCCCCAATCACACGCTTAGCATCAAGGTACTCTTGTTCTAAAATATGTGTGGTCATCTCATCTTCGGTTGGTTCGTTTAACATCTGTAATGAAGATTCATGAACTGGTGTTCCCTGTTGTCGTAACACCTGTAGTATGTCTTGAGAAATATATGACACATCTTCACGAGAAAGTTCTAACGCGTTTATCGCAGTTTGTTGTCTCGTATTTAGTGAATCTCGTTCCCTCAATTGTTGGGAGACAAGTTCTATCCTGGTTCTTTCTCCCGATTCTCTCGTAGCAATTTGTTCGACTGATTCTTCTTGCTCAACCTTCAGAGTACATGCAACGTCCCTGTACTGACTGTTTACAATCTGGATTGTGATACGTCTATCACCGACTTGTTCCTGATATAGAGAACCTTTTGGATAATCTTCAAATGGCATATCAATCAGTGAACTCCTTATAGAATCAGCAGAAGACAATGTACTCGACACAAATGTGAAATTAAAAGCAGTCCTTGTAAATACAATATCATTTGCAATCAATTTCCCCAGATCAATCATTTTTGTGACGACATCCCTGAGAAGTCCAGCTTCTGAAATGGTTGTAACGAGAGGAACATCTACTTTTAAGTATGTTAAACCTTTGACACGTTTCACTATATCTTCGGATGAATTGTCGAAATAGTCAATGGAACCATACACGACAGAAGAAGTGTTTCCAGTGATTGTCATCATCTTATTTGATGGAACTTTGATACCTTGTAAATCCTGGACAATATATGTGACATGTCCAGCTGAATCAGGTAACGGCATAAATCCAGATTCTTTCGTGAGATAAATATTCAATGGGACATTCGATCTGAATTTCTCGGCAAGTATCAAAAGATTCATTCCTTTTTCAGTCATTGGACGAATTCCAACCTCATCATCATCAGAAGGCATGTGATATTTACGAATATATTCTACAACTTCATCCATGAATGGAGATCCTTCCTCGGTTGTCCTTGTCTTGTGTGTGTAAATAGCAGAGACATTCTTAAGGTATGGTATATCAGTCTGATAACAACACGAACCTAATCTATTTTTCGTTGCTACGAGCTTGTCGCATGGTTTAGATCCATAAAATTTCCGCCTAGTTGATCTTTTTGAACAAGGCATGAGTAAGAATACTATTCTATTATATATTATTATATAAAACGTTACAATACTAAACCCGGGAAATGTGTCGATATAACCCCTACATTAAATATTAAAAAATGTACACCCCCCCACACGATCACAATATCTATCTTCCTCTTCCTCTCTCCAAAAATCATGAACATCATCCCTCGACCTGACTGTGTTTTCGGAGAAGTATCAATTAGGTATGCAACCACTACGAAGAGACTTTATCTGGAATCACCGGTAGTGGACGAGAGGACTACAGCATGTGTCACTATCGATTACGTGTTTGACCAGCTTCAAGGTGCACCCCCGATATACAAGGTGGACAATTCTACATACTATATCACGGAAGACATCTATGTCCTCGATGGCATCACACTGGCAATAAAGGACAAGGAGGTTCGGCTGAAGAGCGATGCTGAGACCTTCTTGAACTTGAGGGGGCACGGAGGATCTATTCTCATCGAGGATTCGAAGATCACATCATGGGACCCTACAACCGAAAAGCCTGATGAGAACGTGGATGACGGGCGTTCGTATATCTCCTGTGTTTCTGAGAGCCTAGTGTCAAACCTGACATGTGAAGGTTCTGCCAAAAATGAGATGGGAGAAGGAAGGCTTGACGTGATTCGATCGGAGGTGTCTCATCTAGGATACTACGCTTCGGAGTCGTGGGGTCTTTCTTATAAGGTTCGAGGATTCTGTTCGGACAAATCCAACCCAGAGGTGATGGAGATGGTTGGTATCTATGGAGACATTGTGGATTCGGAGATCCATGACATGTGGCATGGACATTACAGCTTTGGGCACCGGAGCGGGAACTGTTCCAATAACATCATCCACGACAACATCGGATATGGGTTCGACTTCCACGACTACTCCATCGATTCTTTGGTTAACGGTAACACGGTCTATAATAATGGGATCCATGGAATCATTGGGAGCAAGTGGTGTACTGGTCTCAATATCTCCAATAATGTGGTGTACAATTCCAAGGTCGGGGTGTTTAGTCATGTGGCTGGTGACCATGTAATTGTGGAGAATAATGAGATCTACAACAACCGTGATTCTGGAATAGTCTTCCTAGAGTCTTCGGATAGTATAGTTCGTAACAACCGGGTGTACAATAATTCGGTCGGTACACGTATCTCTGTGGGATCCAGGAATCTGACATACGAGGGAAACGTGTTTGAAAACAATGGGAAGTACGAGGTTTGGACATATGAAGGTACCGATACGCCCACTGTTCTTGATTCGAATACTGTCAAGAACATCCGTTTCCACAACAATGTAATCGTGGGAATTGGTATGAGGTTCCAGGATTCGGAATCGATTCAGTTTGTTGGAAATTCTTTGGATTTGTCTGACGAGATAGATGTGTCTGAAACTACACAGATGTTGTTCTTGGATAGCCCCATTGGTTCTACCGTCCTAGATGTTGGAGGAGAATCATGCTTTAACACTCTTTCGGATGTAGGAGATGTATTTTGCCAAGAGTTGGAGGAAGTGTTCCCCATTGCGTCTGATAGCCCGGTCATCAATAGTCCCACTGACAGTCCAGTAACTATCAGTCCCACGACCAGTAGTCCTACGACGACCAGTCCCACGACCAGTAGTCCTACGACGACCAGTCCCATGACCAGTAGTCCCACGGGTTCCCCCATGAGTTCCCCTGTGGGTAATGGTGGTACTACGGTGTATGATAATCGTGGTAACGATGGATTTGGGAAGAAAGAGACATGGATTGTATTCAGTGTAATATGTGCGATATGTATTATTTGTGCGGTGGGATTTTACTATAAGTGTGGTCCGGGTAAGAAAAGGTCGGCAAACACGTGTGGGCCGGCGACGAGCGTAGTTTAAATGAAATGAATTATTTAAAAAATTTAAAATGAAGCTCCCACACGGAGTTGAACCATGGACCTGCCGCTTACTAAGCGACCGCTCTAGCCAACTGAGCTATGAGAGCTGTTAATCTATACTTTGTTTTTAAGCATCTCTTCTATTCTTACTACTCTATCTGCTCGAACTTCTGCTCTTTTCTCTCTATCATTCGATTTCTTCTCCC
>Ga0308022_1000219_pt1 | contig 22236 bp, 5 predicted proteins | sample Neamet353_FD_201297 | JGI IMG/M metagenome (GOLD analysis project Ga0308022, IMG submission 201297) | Marine microbial communities from water near the shore, Antarctic Ocean - #353 | ecosystem: Environmental > Aquatic > Marine > Unclassified | place: Southern Ocean | collected 2014-10-02 | reverse complement strand
TAATAAAACTCACCTATTTCAAACCCAAAAAATGAAAACTAAGGTCGGTGCGAGCACGAGATTATCAATAATCAATACTAGTGCTCGTACCGGAATACTAGCCGCAAATACCATGGTGCTGTACAACTTAATCAATGAGATAATCTTCTTGATGCCAAATACTCTCTTCATCTTCTTTCCCAGATCTCATCACCAACGCTGTAATAACTGAAACTATGACAAGTAGGAGAACGACAGCGATGAGAACCATACGCATTTGCTTTGCATCAGCGTCAAACGCTCCATTCTCGTCCGAGTCGCTAACACAATCACTCTCAAATTTCGAACCAATCTCTATGGTTGAAGTTTTGTGCGGGCATGCTGTCTGTTCAATAGCGCCATCAAGGGGAACATAGAAGTTGATGCTTGCAGAAATACAGGAAGATTGTCCTATATCCGGTTGATAGGTTCCTGCAAGGCATTCAAGTTGATTTAATTGACCTGATTGTTCAACATAATGCCCTGCGTCTGCATCATCACAGGAAGCCTGTCCAGTCAATGCTTGGTAGGTTCCGATTGCGCAAGCGGTTTGAACGGATTGTGCTGTGAATGAGACATAGTAACCTGCATCAGCATCATCACAAGAGGCTTGACCAGTCAAAGCCTGATAGGTCCCTATTGCGCAAGGGATTTGATTGGGTTGTGCTGCTGTTGCAACATAATGCCCAGCATCTGCATCATCACAAGAGGCTTGACCAGTCAAAGCCTGATAGGCTCCTATTGCGCAAGGGATTTGATTGGGTTGTGCCGTTGTTGGAACATAATGTCCAGTATCAGAATCGATGCACGAGGCTTGACCAGTTAATGCTTGATAGGTTCCTATTGCACAAGCCGTTTGACTTATTTGTGCGGTAGTTGGTACATAGTAACCAGCATTAGCATAATCACAGGAAGTCTGACCTGTGTTTACCTGATAAGTTCCAGTTGCGCAAGGAGTTTGACTGGATTGTGCGGATATTGCAACATAGTAGCCAGCATCAGCATCATCACAAAAGGCCTGACCAGTCAAAGCCTGATAGGTTCCTGCTGAACAAGCAATTTGGCTTGTTCGTGCCGTTGTTGCAACATAGTAACCAGCATCAGCATCATTACAGGAAGTCTGTCCTGTGTTAGCCTGGTAAGTTCCAGTTGGGCAAGCAATTTGACTGGATTGTGCTATTGTTGCAACGTAATATCCAGCATCAGCATCATCGCAAGAAGTTTGACCAGTCAATGCTTGGTAGGTTCCTGCTGAACAGTCAGTTGCATACATTGCACCATTTGAAGGTACATATTTTCCAGCAGGAGCATCAACACAAACATATCTCCCGTATTGTCTAGAAGTACATGCAATACTTCGAATACTATTGTTTGGGAAATCGTCAAAATAATCTAATGTCCCGTCACCATCTGTATCGCCATCAACAATAAGAGCCGTTCGATTCGTTCCAAGACTCGATGTTTGAGTAGGTGTGCCTCGATCAGTAGTAGTTCCATCTCCAAGTTGGCCAACGTGATTTAATCCCCAACAACTTACAGATGCATTATCAAGAATTGCGCAGGTGTGAGAGCCTCCAGAAGAAATTGCAACCGCAGTTCTTCCAGTTCCAAGACTAGATGTTTGAGTAGGTGTGTTTCGAGTAGTAGTAGTACCATCTCCAAGTCGACCGTTGTAATTGCTTCCCCAACAACTTACAGAACCATCATCAAGAATAGTGCAGGTGTGCCAGAATCCAGAAGAGATTGCAACTGCAGTTCTTCCAGTTCCAAGACTCGATGTTTGAGTCGGTGTGTTTCTATCAGTAGTAGTTCCATCTCCAAGTTGCCCACCGGAATTATCGCCCCAACAACTTACAGATGCATCATCAAGAATAGCGCAGGTATGAGGAGCGGTTCCAGAAGAGATTGCAACTGCAGTTCTTCCAGTTCCAAGACTCGATGTTTGAGTAGGTGTGTATCGATTATTATTACTAGTTCCATCTCCAAGTTGGCCAGAACTATTGTCTCCCCAACAACTTACAGATCCATCATCAAGAATGGCGCAGGTGTGGTATTGTCCAGTAGAGATTGCAACTGCGCCTCGATTAGTTCCAAGACTCGATGTTTGAGTAGGTGTGTTTCGATTAGTACTCGTTCCATCTCCAAGTTGGCCATCGCTATTACTTCCCCAACAACTTACAGATGCATCATCAAGAATAGCGCAGGTGTGGTAGCCTCCTGAAGAGATTGCAACTGCAGTTCTCCCAGTTCCAAGACTCGATGTTTGAGTAGGTGTGTTTCTTTGAGTAGTCGTTCCATCTCCAAGTTGGCCACCATCATTGTTTCCCCAGCAACTTACAGACCCGTCATCAAGAATGGCGCAAGTATGCCTGTCTCCAGAAGAGATTGCAACTGCAGTTCTTCCAGTTCCAAGATTTGATGTTTGAGTAGGTGTGTTTCGGTTGTAATCATTAGTATAATCTCCTCCAGTTCCATCTCCAAGTTGGCCATTGTAATTTTTTCCCCAACAACTTACAGTTCCATCATCAAGAATGGCGCATGTGTGACTTCCTCCAGAAGAGATAGTGATTTCACTATAGGTCAAATTGTGATGGACATCAAAAATATTCAGAATACCATCACCATCGAAATCACGTTCAGAAAGTGCAGCCGTTCGTGGGTTTGCGGTAGTTCCAAGACTCGATGTTTGAGTCGGTGTATTTCTTTGAATATTAGTTCCATCTCCAAGTTGGCCATAATCATTCCATCCCCAACAACTTATAGATGCATTATCAAGAATGGCGCAGGTGTAGTATTTTCCAGAAGAGATTGCAACCGCCGTTCTCCCATTTCCAAGACTCGATGTTTGAGTAGGTGTGTTTCGAGTCGTCGTCGTTCCATCTCCAATTTGGCCAACATGATTTAATCCCCAACAACTTACTGATGAATCATCAAGAATAGCGCAGGTGTGCTGATATCCAGAAGAGATTGCAACTGCAGTTCTTCCAGTTCCAGGACTCGATGTTTGAGTCGGTGTGCCTCGATTAGTAGTAGTTCCATCTCCAAGTTGGCCATATATATTCCATCCCCAACAACTAACAGTTCCATCATCAAGAATAGCGCAGGTGTGGTGCATTCCAGTAGAGATTGCAACTGCAGTTCTTCCAGTTCCAAGACTAGATGTTCGAGTAGGTGTAGTTCCATGAGTATTAGTTCCATCTCCGAGTTGTCTCTGATGATTCGCTCCCCAGCAACTTACAGACCCATCATCAAGAATAGCGCAGGTGTGGGATTGTCCAGAAGAGATTGCAACTGCAGTTCTTCCAGTTCCGAGACTCGATGTTTGAGTAGGTGTGTATCGACTCGCAGTAGTTCCATCTCCAAGTCCGCTATAAATATTGTATCCCCAACAACTTACAGATCCATCATCAAGAATGGCGCAGGTATGAGCTAGTCCTGAAGAGATTGCAACAGCAGTTTTTCCAATTCCAAGACTCGATGTTTGAGTCGGTGTATTTCTTTGAGTATTAGTTCCATCTCCAAGTTGGCCATTACCATTCCATCCCCAACAACTTACTGTTCCATCATCGAGAATTGCGCAGGTGTTTTCACCTCCAGAAGAAATTGCAACTGCAGTTCTTCCAGTTCCAAGACTCAGTGTTTGAGTAGGTGTAGTTCTATTAGTAGTCGTTCCATCTCCAAGTTGGCCTTGCCCATTGTATCCCCAACAACTTACAGATCCATCATCAAGAATAGCGCAGGTGTGGCGTTCTCCAGAAGAGAGTGTTGTATCGGTGAAAATTGAGCCCTCTTGGAAACCAGGGATATTGGTGCTGTTCAAAGAAACAATAACTTCTTTTAGAGTTTCTTCATCTTCCAAAGATTGAGCAAATGATAAATTGTCAGTATTGAGCAGATTCACTGAGACCATTAAAAAAAGTACGATGAAACAAGTAATTTTTAGCTTCATCATTTTCCCCACCACTCCCCTGTATATTGAGTTATCACAATGGTGCTCAAATGATTCTAAACATCTGTACGGAAGTTCCAAGTCATTATGTACGGTATCAGAGAAAAAGATGCTCGTACTGGAGCGTTAGAATTGCTCAGCCAATTCGAAGTTTTCAATAACTATTCGTGCAAATCAATTTTCGCCATGATAGGTCTAACGCTTATGCCAAAAGTGTTTCATAAAACCTCAAGTTATTGCACAATGGAGCAGAATATAGTTATTCAGTATTCTGAAAATTTACAACACTAAAAATATATTCCAGACTGGTTGATCAACAACTCTTTGAATGAAGGCTTTATTTTTAGTAGAGCAAAATATTAATATCATTCAGAGCAACTAATATATACAAGGATGATTTGCGTGACATATGAAAAGAATTTTTACTAGAGGTCCTGCATATTTGTTCTTAGTACTCTTGTTGTTTTCAAATACGGCATCAGCCCTTGAAAATAGTTTAATAACAAATCAAATTGATGACTTGAACACTTTAGAAGAAAATCCAAACCTTAATATGCAACCATTAATTATTATTGAGGATAGCGGCATTAATTGGGATGACAGTTCATCATTGGAATCTATCTACTTTGGCCTGAATAATGGACAATCATTTGAAATTTTGTTGCCTGTAACTGGTCAAACATTCCTCTTCTCTAGTACACTTTCCGTCTCTACAGGTGCTTGTGATTTAGAGATAACAGTTGGAAATTATAGGCAATATGTTCTTGAAGAATCTACCGGAACTTCAAAAGGCTCTCTATCGATAATGGAAAATAACGGTGTTTATGAGTTTGATTTGTATTTAGTGGGCCATATTGCCATTTCTAATCAAGAAGCATTTCAAATACACGCTAATAACACTACAACTTATGGCTCACATTATTCAAATATTGGTTACAGCCCATCATATTCAAATGGATGGACATATGGTCTAGGAGAGAAAACTCTGATGTATAATCAAGGTACAACTAATCAATTCTCTTACAACTTCTATCGTCTTGGAGCTTTCTATGAGCATGAAGATCCTTGGTTGATTTGTACTGAAGTGGGTAAAGCAGATGTATTAACGAGATGGAATTTGAATACAACAATTGTATTGACCCAAATTGTGCATGTTCAAAACATCCTATCCATATATCCCACCTTGGATTGCGATAACTCCGAACAATACACTGTTGTTCCTAGAAGCCCAAGCCCATCAACAAACAATCCATATTGGCAATATTTTGATGTCCAAGGCTTTTTCTTCAATAGACTTGATGCAACGGTCACAGTATCATATGATGATTTGATTATTGATATTAATGAAAACATCCGATTAGGGTGTGGGTATTCTAGATCAGCGACTGCAACAAGCACTGAAATAAGTTCTTTTTGGGTTGCATCTGATGTATATAGAGAATTAATGAATGTCCCAAACAATGAGATGCTCGGTTGGCATGCACAAGTATTAACTCATGAGTTAATGCACACAATGGGATTCAGTCATTCTAACGGGATCTACGGTGGAAAAAATGTAACTGGCGGACCCATTTGTCCTGAAGGGCAAGTAATAGACTCAGGTGCTGAGATGGGTGACCCTCATGCAGAAGAATACTTCGACTACAAATATTCATCACTAATGGCAGGCAGTGTATCAAGTTATAATTGTTGGGGAAATATTCCATGGGTAGCTTCCCCGCCTGCCTCATTTACAAATCCAATTGCTTTTTCGATTCACTATGCAGATCAAACTCAGGGAATAAACAATGGGTTATTAGTATCAAATGTTGGAGCTAGCGATATCACTCTTCCTACACCAATAATAATCACTTCAGACCTATTTAGCAACACTCAGGGCATAGGGTCTCATAAAATAGGGTTAATTGCCTTTTCAAGTATATTTGGGACGGACGGCGATTTAACAATGACTTTAATTCAAACAGATACATTAACTGGAACTTCTCAATCTTATATGAACTATACTGGATCTGCATCGTTCAATTTATATTCATGTTGTGGCGTAACAGTATATCCCGCAAATCAGAATGTGATTTTTTATTATTCACCAATAGCTCCTGATTTCAATCATTGGTTGAATCAGTTGAACAATGCAGAAGTACCAGTTTATTATGGACTCTTACCTACATCAAATATTGGCATAGCGCCAACTTACTCATCATCAACTTTACAGTTTTTCCAGCCACAATCCGTACATTCAAATTCAGTCTTTGATTTAACTGGTGGAGTTTATGTCGATGTTTGAACCAACCCGAGTAAGGCGATGGGTTTCGTAATTATCCTCATTCTTTCCACGACAGGAACAAGTTTGGTATTTGAATTATCTGAAAATAGAGTACTGCCAAAGAATGTGCTGGTAATCAATGAAGGTCATGATCGTGGAAAAGTCCAAGATGGGAACGGAATATTCGAATTTATTGATTTTGGAAATTACACAGGGTTTTCATACCAGTCAAAGAATCATTTGGAGTTAGTAACCTTGTTATATCCTGATTATCAAAGCGCAGGAGATTGGTTAAATGCGACTACTCATAATCTTACAACATCACAAATACAATATCATTTCTTCATTATTTCGTTTTTAATAATAAATGGGAGTTTAGAAACAGATTCTCCTATTTTTTCGTCTGATCACGAAGGTGTAATTATTGATGTAAAAGATACATATTTAGCAGAAACTCATGCGATTCGATCCCAGTAATAACTTCCATGAGAAATATTGATTCTGTTTTTCCGTCCAGAGTCATTTAAATTCGTCTTTTTAGCGCAAGCGAGGGTTTGCCCCAACTTCTCTGATATCAAATGAAATTAAGACAACAAAATGATTTGAAGTAAACCAATCACTAAATGAACAAAAGGTCTTCCATAAATGCGAAATCTTCCATTGTTTCATTTGAGAATTGATATTTCCTCCAAGGAAATGGAATATAAAAATAACGCTTGTATAATATAAAATACTGTCAATATACATAATTTAGATAAATTGTTAAATTAGAACCGGTAATACTATATTGCTTTTATCTCTCACCCGCCTTATGGTTACCCACGGTCTAGAGAAGAGCCCCCCACAACCCCTCAATTCCACTCACCCACTAAGGAAAATTATCGAATCACGTCGTAAAGCAAAACGGATGACTCTAAGTGCAATTCTGATGGTTAGTATTATGTTGATGACTGATTTGAATCCATTGGTTGAACCCGAACCAATGCCAGAACAATGGTATGTAATCGCAGGAGAAGATACCAATATCCAAGATCTCGCTAATAGAGGATTAGGTCCGGTAGCGATGGTCGATGAAGAAGGTACAGTGTTCCAACTTGCACAGAATCTTGTTATTGATGAAACTGGTAGATTGACAATTGAGGATTGTTTGCTTTGGATTCATGATGATGTTCAGATTACAGTCAATGGTATTTTAATAATGAAGAATGTCACGATAATCGAAGACCCAACTGACAATCAAAGCCATTGGAATGGATTGGTAATCAATTCAACTGGACAATTAAATGTTGAAGATTCAGCAATAGTTGGTGGAGCCCCAACAATTAGAATTAAGGACATGTATGGAACTATCAACCAAAGAGTTTCTATCAACGATCTAACATTAATGCCTCGAGGTGTTGGAATTCAAGTTGAAGGTGGAGATTTGCAGCTAGATGAGCCTTCAATCACTCACCATCACTCCTCAACGGTCGAAATCGGCGATCAAGTTCAAATCAACTATACTCTGAACGATGTTACTGTAAATGATGGTGGAGCAATTGAATGGATGATTGATGACGAACCAATTACATTGAGTAATGATACTGAAGGAAATCTGTTTTTAAATACTACTAACATGAGTACTGGATTTCATCTCTTGAGTTCAAGAATGCCAGATTCCACAAATAACTTCCAAACAATTGCCTCTGGAAATTCTCTCCTCTTGTTTTCAGACTCAATCGACGATGCTGGATCAATTTCAACGTCCATCGTTGATGGGAAGTATGAGTTTTCTTGGAACCCTGATGATTTGGGTTCCTCGATTGTAAGTGGTGAATGGACCTCATTCCAACCGATCTCAACTTTCGGATTAACATCTATGCAGCTTAGCCTAGGCCAATCTCCTCAAGGAAAGATCACATTTGATGGTAAAACCAATCTTTCCAATATTGCTTCTTCGACAAACTATGGAGACTCAAAGATGGATCAATTCATCATGGCAGGAGGCGATAAGATTTGGATGGGAACGGTTCCAAATGAAGGAGATGAATTCATCTTCAACGATGTCGGAAATCCAATTGAATTCCAACCAGAAGTCCTGGTTGGCAATCCTTATACTGGAGTAATGGACGAGATTTACTTGATTTCTTGGTCACAAAGCGATAGTGAATTAAGAGGAGGAAATATTGATACAAACACAGTAGTTCCTCAACTGAATTTACCTCTGAATGGTTATTCGGGATATGCTACTTGTGAATCACTTTACGATGAAGGTGGCAATGAGACTGGCCCTGCACTGATGAGATGGAGCTTAGACGATGCATCATCTTACACAAGTAATCACATTTCGTGGGATGGAGAAGAATGGAGTCAAATCAACTGGACTTTAGATGATCCAAATAACAAAATTTCAAGATTTAATCCGGCATTACCGAGTGTGTGTATGTTGGCAAATAAAGGGGCTCAGAATGAATCATTGCTATTCCTCCAACTTCAGGATTTAACACTAGAGAATGCAACACTTAATGGAAGTGTTCTAGTACGACTTGAAGTTGACTTACAGGGTAATGTGCTCGGCGAAGATAATACATCTTGGGGTGATGAGGGAGTGACTTCTGCACTTCTTGTTAGAAATTCAACCAATGGAATTGAAGTTGCGCGTTCACCTTATGGAATGATGCTTGAAGGAGGATATGGCTGGCAATCACTGGATTCCAATTTGAGTGTTTGGGACGCCAATCCACAATATTTTCTCGGAGATGATTTGCCAAGATTTGGCGGTGGATTCAATAGCAGTATCGACGATTCACATTTTGTTGGGCATTTAAATTCAGATCAACCCTTTGCACCGCTATGGGCCCTCCAAAACCATGATCAATTGACATACTTAAGCGCTCCAGCAGTTTGGGATGATGAATCATCTCTAGCTTCTTGTGATGTCAATTCAGATGGAACAAAAGAACTCATTGCAATCGATGAGAATGGAAACTTTGGAATCTGGGTTTATGATGAACTTTTAACGCCTGAGTGGATTGACTTATACGCTCAAGGATCAATTCAATTACCAGATGGCTTCGACGGAATTCAATCATTTGCTTGTTCAGATACCACTGGAGAAAGCCCTGTAACATTGGTGGTTGTGGATGGTTCGGGATCAACACTATTTCTGCAACAATCAACAGCATTTGATTATGATTATGCAAATTGGGATTATGTCCAAAGTTCAGATGGTGAAATTCATTCAACCAATGATGATATTCCAAAACACAGTTGGTTTTCAGCAACTGCAAGGTTTGATGGTAACAAACTATTCATTCCTGAGCTACATTTTATTGATTCTGCTTCAATTGTTGAATCCAAACTTGTAGAAAACGATGATTTGGATGCTAAAATCAAATTAAATGCAACCGGTTTTAATGATACCGTAGTAAAGTTACAAGTCGATGGGCAATTAATAGAATCAAAGAATTGGAACCAAACCAACCAGGATCAGAATGGATGGCTTAATTTACAAGCAGCAAACATGAGTGTTGGTTGGCACAATATTGAAATTCTTGTAGAAACTCAAACTATGACACTGACGGCCTATTCTGCGAACTCTCGGGTTATTTCTGTTGATGGTCACTCTGACTTGACCAACAAGAAAACATTCGAATCTATCAATATAATTGCAGCAAATCAGTCAAATGCGATTCATATTTCCAATTCTGAGATTGAAATTAATTCATTGGCAATTTATGGTTCATTGGATAATAATGTCGAGCCATCTTTGATTGTTTCGAACGAATCTAATCTTACTGTTCTTGGTTTGAATGTACAAGATCACAATGGTCCCGTAGTTGAAACTAATGGCGGAATACTTGCAATTAGCAATTCAAATATCAAAAATATCTCCGGAACAATGTTCTCTCTTAGTTCGACATCATCACGTATCAATAGTGCGAACTTAACTAATGATCAAAGTTTCAGAACTAACAGATTGAGCTATGCCAGAGAGCCATTATTTGAAGTTTTGAATGGTGACCTTTCAATTGAGAACACAACTGTGAATCGTGCACACCAAATTATTAATTCTGATAATGCAGAACTCAACTTCGACAGAGTTGATCTTTGGGATAACCAAATTCTCGGTTCAATTACTGGCGGCGGTGATGGTAATAATTTGACAATTAGGGATTTAGTTCACTATACGGAACAGAATAGTGTAGGGAGTTACAGCGATTTATGGCTAGATGCCTCTCAGTTGGAGATACTAGTGAATGGATTGGTCGTATCAGATTCTACAAGAAATGTGAGTTCTATCAAATTTGATTCCGTATCGGGTACAATGAATCAAATTTCGATTACTTCATCTTCAAACGCGTTGAATGTAATTGGTAATGGATTACTACAAGTTGAAGATTCAAATCTAATAGGAGGAAACTCTACATATACTCTGGAAGCAAGAAATTCAATGAAAGTTCAACTAACCAATACCAGTATTTCTGGAAAGCAACCTGCTGTGAAGGACGACGCAAAGATCGAAGTTATTTCACGTCCATCATTCTCATTTTGGGATCATAATCTTCTATATTCCTCTTCTTTTGAAGTAACTGTCAGATCAATGGAAGTAGAATCTAACGGTTCGAGAACGATTGTTGCACAAGGAGTGCACGAAGTCTCAACAAGAGCAAATAATACTGCACAAATGCCTAAATGGGCTGGAGAATGGCCATTTGCAGATCAGAATGGTGGAATTTCCGTTCCATTATGGACCCTTTCAGGAGATGGTACTTCAGATTGGATAGAAAATACTATCCAGCGTGCATCAATGTACTCGTTGGAATGGTCATGGGCGGGGGAAGAGCATCAACTCATGGTCCCATTAGCAACTAATCATCCTATCAATGTGCATGTTGGCGGAGATTCAGACATAGATGGTCTTTCCAATTCTGCAGAGAATCAAGACGGTTCAAAAGCAATTCACTTGTCTACAGGAAATCCTTTGCACGATTTATCTGCTGTTGATGGATTCTCGTACGGATTTGATTCGAATGGCAGTTTGATTTTACCTCCTCCAACTGTAGCTGGAAACTATGATTTGTGGGTAAGGTGGTTCTGGTTGCCAAATGAAAATACAGTGAACTCATCATCTTACTCAGATTCGATATCATCATCTGATTGTGTCTATCTTTCTCTCAATTCGCAAAATACTCTCTGCACTCCAGTTTCAACATCTCCAAGATGGTATCCAGCACAAAGTATTGATTTAACACAAACGATTAATATCACTCAAATAAATATGGAATTGAATTTATCATCAAACTTACTTGGAAATGGAACACTTGTTCTAGACGAGGCTTGGTTAATTCCGGTAGGTGAATTGCCTTCTGCTTCTTGGATTCCTGACATTGAAATGGATGGAATTGTAGATGGTTTGGAATTGCCTTTTTCATGGAAAGAGGGGAAAATCCTACACCCATACACAAGCGATTCAATTCAAGATTCGAGACAACCATTCGGTTGGTCTTTGGACCTACAATCCATACAAAATGACACCTATATTGGTCCATTTACATCTTCAGGCGATGCCTGGGTTTATTTGATCAATGAAGTAGATGATAGCCAGCCTCAACTTCAAGCAGCAGTCTGTTCAACAACTGACCCAATGGATTGTGGAATGATGAATGATGTTCTCATTAAGAATGATGGTTGGAGTTCATTGGAAGTCTTCGATCTGGGATCAAACCAGTATGTGACATTGAGTATCAATCCTGGTGAGTATCTCAGAATAATTGGGTTACCTCCTCAAGATTCTACTCGCTCACTACTTGGTGCAGTATGGTCAAAGTCTTCATGGTCAAGCAATTCACAATTAATCTGGGAAGGAGATGGACAAGATCTTAAGATAGATGAGATCTCTAATCTTGGTCCAGAGTCAAGATTGAGAATCCAGTCACAAGTACCTTCCATTGAACCAAGCTTCGTCTCCCCTTCCTCACTTCTTGCAATCGACGATGTAACTCATAATACTGTTGTATTGGAGAGACTTGGGGATAATTGTACAATCACTATTTATATTGATCAGATTACTTTTGCAGCAGACCCATTATCCTCAACAAAGAGCAGAATAGTTTCTTGCTCTAGCATCGAAAAACCTGAACTTGGAGATTTACTCACATTAGACGTTGAAGATGGTTGGATTGCTGCAGTATTCTCAAACAAATCAAATTCAGGCTTAGACTTGATGATTATTCCATTCGACGATCAAGTGAATAATGAGACGGTATGGCTGAACGTTGTTTCTGCAACACCCCAACCTCCATCGACAGAAGCTTTGGAAGCAAAAGTACAGTTTGCAAATGGAAGAATCCTCCTTCACACAGATTCCACTGATTCATGGTTCCTTGTTGAGCGAAATGAAAGTATTTGGCAGTGGGATGAATTCGCTTTAAAACAAGGGGCATTAGACCCAGTTTCATTAGCATCATCTGTTAATTCAGTTGATGGAATGAAAATGTGCATAACTGGTGATTTCGTCTTCTTTTCAACATTTGATTCGATTACGGGCAGGAGTGATGTGTACACTGGCTGGGTCGGTGATTCTTCAATCATCAGTCCATTTGAAGCAACAAATCTGTTGTTGCCAAATACTTCAATTTCAGATTACAATAGAGTTAGTCAATTGTATACTTATTTAGGGCAGAGCCAATCTGTGAATGTAGATTGTAGTTCCACCTTTGTTATTGCACAAGCAACCAACCTAACCACAATTTTTGATACACTTTCTGGTGAAAATATAACTGTTTCTCCAAGCAATTGGACCTCTGTTTACATTGCAGACATTGGAGAAGGCTTACTCATAGATCGTGGGGACAAATGGTGGCATTCAGAGATTAGAGACGAAGATGGAACACTTAGAATTGATGAAGGAATGCTCCGAGATTTGGGAGATGTATTCTCTGAGGCGGGAATTCCTCATCTCTCAAGAATTGGATTCTTCAGTCCTCTTAACTCATCAGGATACAATTTAATTCATACAAATGTAGACATCACAGTAGCAGAGATGGGTCAAGAATCGTGGTCAATTCAAGGGGCATGGATTGATGAGTATATTCGTTTGCCTGATTTAGATAAGGTAATACTGAGTGGTTCAGATGTATACCATATCCGCTTGGAATCAGTAAACATGCTAAATATCGAACTAGTAGCAGATGAAGTAGTATCTATTCCAATCCTTGCAGATACTGATTTAGACGGACTCTTGGATGGAGAAGAGAAATTTAGTCACTCGAGTGTTAACCAAATTGTAGAAATCTCTGATGCAACAACACATTTGAGTTGTGTTGATGCAGAAGATGCTCTCTCTCTTTCAGCACGATGGGATGGTGAAGCGAGGTTGGATGACCAATGCCGTTTGGTTGATGGTACTGCACTTGTATGGAAGCCAGGTGAGGGTGCAGGTGCAAGGCTCGAGATGCCGCTTCAAGCAGAATCAATTGGTAAACATAGACTGTCACTTAGTAGTTCATCTGTAGCAAGTATGAGGTCTGAAGTTGTGTACCTAAATGGAGATAGTCCTATTCCAATCAATGTTCCTATTCGTATTCCTGTAGCTGTGTCACCACAATTTGCTGAGAATCTAACAAAAAGCTGGGCGAGAGATTTGCTCTCTGTTCAGGTTTTTGATTCAAATGGAAGGAAAGTCGCAGTTCTTGATGACCAAATCAGATTGAGCGATCCATTGATTGGACTCCATAGAGATGGCAAGTATATCCTTGAAGTAAATTTACAAGGATATTTGGACGTTGACATTGAAAATGTTGGAGGACTAGTCTTCTCGATTGGATGGGCAAGTGATGCAACCGGAGATGTTTTGCCAACTTTCCCGGAATATACAATGGGTGACGGACCAACTTCTATCTTTGACTTTGAATATCTTTCTACAAACCCATTATCTAAAATTTCATTCGGAATTGTCGGAGCATCAGATCCCCTCTCGCCCGATTCTGACTCAGATGGAATCCTGGATGGGTTTGACCATTCAATCCTAAAAATTGACGTAGATAATGACGGATTAACCGATTTACAAGAAGCAATTATTGGAACAAATCCACTCTCAAGAGATACTGATGGCGATGCAATCTTTGATGGCATCGAGGTCGGTTTGTTTTCAGGAAATTCAGCAAATTGTATCTCGGACGCCCAAACATTCAGTCCAGGCTCTACAGCAGGAATCGCAAACTGTGGTGGCGACATCGTTTTGGACGGTAGTGCTAGTTGGATTCATCGTCGCTTCAGAGACTCTCTATTGAACTTCAGCACGATCTCAAGACTTGATGCAAACAAATCATCTTCAACCGACCCGTTGTTAATTGATAGCGATAATGATGGACTTCCTGATGGGTGGGTAGATGGATGGAATTACGTCGGACAAATTGCAGATACAGGTGGAATTGTCACTGATGGTACTGCTGTAGAATCTATTATCGAGATGTCCACGTTAGGTGCATACGATGAAACACGATGGGTAAGAGGAAAAGACCGTGACGGATTAATCGCAGTTGAAGAGGGTGAAGACCTCAATTTGGATGGTCACACCACAACAAGCCTGAGCAGCGAATGTGGAAATTGGAATCTAACAAAGGATTGGCACATTCCTTGTGATTCTTCGTTTGAAATCGACCCAACTCAAAGCGATACAGATGGGGACTTAATCCCAGATGGCTACGAACTTCTTGCAAGTATTTGGTTCACCGACAATGATATTGCTGGAGGAGCATTACTTCAAAATCCGGTTGTGAAAGACGCATATTCCGACAACGATACAATGCCCCCTGAATACATGGATTGGGATATTGCAACAACATCAGTTGATATTGAATCATTAGATTCATCCGATTTAGAAACTGTTACAATAGTCTTACCACTCACTACTAGTGAAGAATTGTTATCAACAAATTGTGTTGGTGGCTCATTCAATACATTCCAATTTCAAGGAAACCTTCCTCGATTTTCATCTGTCTCTCTTGTCTCTTCGGAGATTCTAGGTCAACAAACCCTAAAATCTGTTAAGGACGGTAGAGTTATTCCTGCAGATTTTGATGACCCTACTGATTTATCCAGCCGATTGAATGAGGTGAGAATGGATAGATCAGTATCAGTATGTGATTTGTCCGATATGGTCGCAATAATTATCATGCCGCAATTCCATGATAATGTGAAATTGATGTTGAATGGAGTCCCAGAATTTGACATCGATCAATATTCTTCCACGAACGGTATCCCGGCTGTATTGATAAATGACAAAGCATTAGTGATTCGACCTGCGATTATGTCAGGTCCTGTTGGAGATAATGTAACCGCTTTGGCTGAATATTTGGCTGGTACACTACCAACAAGAGCAGATACAGATGCTGGCATTGGTGCTGATCGAATCGATATGTTGACTGATGGATTCGAACTTGCCCCTGGCCATAACATAATTGAAAATATAGTTCCATCCGACATCCCAATTCGCTGGTTTACAACTGCAATCAAAGGACGTCTTGGACTTCGCTGGTTTGCGCCACAAGCGCAAGATTCACTATTTGCTCTACCGAACTCAAGTGGAGGAGATGATTGGTATTCGTTCGCGTTGAATGGAAAGGTATCCCAAGAACTCAATGGAACTGCATGTGGTGCTCCTGATCAAGTTGACCCATTTGCAAGATTGGATGATGGTGCTTGGATGGGATTAAGCAAAGATCGCATGACCATTTGTGTATATCACGCTCATATCCATTATGATGATCCACTAACATGGGATCACAATTATGGTTGGGGTTGGATGTATGTTCGAGATGATAATGCTACTCTTCCAGATTGGTGGTCAAACACTACCAACATGTGGAATTTAGATGCAATCATGAGTAACTCTGGATATACCGCTCATCATCAATTTGGATTCATGGGTGCACCTCATCACCGCGATGCTGACCGAGATGGTCTACTCGACGGTTGGGAAGGAGACTCAGCATGGACTCAAACAGGTTCAGAATGGGTTAATTGGCAATCAAAAACCCATCTTAATAGCACTGGTGCAAATCCATGGGACCCAATCGCAGATGACCATGATGGCGATGGTGTAGCTGATGGTTGGGACCCTGATGCAGACGGAGATGGTTTAATTGATGGCATGGAGCCTGGATGGATGATAGACCTTGATGGAGATGGATTGCCAGGCGCTATTGACCCTGATTCTGATGGTGATAACATGCCGGATGGTCTTGAACATCTCTGGGACAAGGATTCAGATAACGATGGTTTTAGAATTTGGTTAACTGGTCCAGGTGGAGTACAGATTGAAGTCAGAGTCGGTATCAATGCACTCGATGCAGATAGTGACAACGATGGTCTTGTTGACGGCTGGGTTGATGGATTCGCTTGGAACCCACTCTCCTCCATCACCGTCCCATCTACAATCCCATTTGACTCAGCCAACCAACCACTTGAAGAATTGACTAAGGCAATCTGGTTCGCTGACACAAATTCCGACAGACTGCTTGGAGGGCCAACTACTTTAATTGAGATAAATGGTGCAGAAACTTATAGTGGCACATTCTCCAGCACTGGTCTTTCTAGGTATGATGAGTCTCCAGATATTATGCAACCTTGGGAGGGTGAAGTTGAAGACATTACGTCTTCCTTTAACATTTCTAATAATGACACAGATCCATCTCGAAGAGATACAGATGGAGATGGACTCCTTGATGGTACAGCAATTTTTAGTCATGAGAATAATGGATTTTTGGTCATCGATTTAGGTTTTGACGCACCAGTAATTGCCGGTGAGTCAATTGGTCCATTCGCTCATGCTGAATGGATCCCGCCACTCCCATGGAACGAATTCGATGAGGATTTTGATTCAACTACAACCTCAACGTCGCAAATTACTGATTGCTCTGCAATGATAAGTGACACCACTAGACCGGCTTGGGAAGCAGGATTTACAGGTCAATTTGCTCCAATTGGAGCTGCTCCAGAATTCATCAGTTCTACATGTTGGGATATGAGAGTTAGTATTGATTCAGCTAATATTGCAAGTGAAAACTGGACTGGATGGTCAAATCCACTCTTGGCCGATTCAGATGGAGATGGAATTGACGATGTGGTTGAGAGAACTACTTGGACAGTTACCCCAATCATACCGGATTGGTATGATTGGACCAGTTCCAGTAAAATAAGTAGTCAATTCCACTATCAAACTGCGGGTGACCCATTGAATAATGACACTGATGGCGATGGTATCCTTGACGGAGATGAAAAACGAGCGGGTATGGGGTTAGACAACCCTGATTCAGACTTAGACGGAATTCCAGACGCAGTGGAAGATGCTGACCTTGATGGAATAGTCGACTCAACTGAGACTAATCCAATGATGATAGACACAGATGGTGATGGCCTTCCAGACGGGTCCTACTTCACTTGGGATGATCATCCATTCACGGAACAAGTTCCAGAATCTTTGAGCCGAATAGATCCCGAACGGCAATTATTTGCTGAGAATATTGGAACTGAATTTCCGGTCGCAAGCTTTGATCAAATTGGTGAATTGAATCCAGATGGAACTCTGAGGTTATCTGACCCCTTGAACCCTGATAGCGATGGGGATACCATTCGCGATGGAAATGAATATCTTGTCTATTCGTATTTCACGACTTCCTTTTCTAAGCAAGAATTAGAGAACATGCTTAATCTCATCGATTATGATGAAGATGGAATTGATGACTCTTTCGAAATCCCGATTTGGGCGAGAGGCGATATGGGTGATTCAGACAAAAATTGGTGGAATGATAAAGTGATGAACCCGATGTCAATTGATGGCGATAGCGATGGGCTTCATGATTCACTTGAGCCATTACCTGTTTTTGATTCGGATGATGATGATCTAATCAATTCAATTGATAAGTGCAGTGCAAATGATCAAAATACAGCATGTACTGATGATGGAGAAGTTTCAGAAATCATGATTCATCAAACATCAAGTGGATGGATTTCACGAAATGCAACTTGTGACGTGGATGGATGTGAAATTGGGTCCGAAAAATTGTATCAATCAACCTCAACAACAGCTTCCTCATTACCAGAGTCAACAATGCCGATGTACTTTAAAGCATTAACCATTCCAAATCAAGATGAAGACCCTTCGATGGAAGTAACCGTTCGAATGCAGAATGGCTTTGAAGCAACAGTAATGATTAATCCGACAACCGATGAGATATATTTCCCGACCGAATTATTTTGGATCGTAATTTCTGTTGGAAGCGAAGTCATTACCAATGCGCCATCCATCACATCTCAGATGGATTCAACAAATACTGTTTTAGATATACGCGGAGTAATCAATTCAGATCGAGATTTTGATGGCATTGAGAATTCAATTGAGGGTTCCTTTGACACAGATAGTTTAGATAGAGATACCGATGATGACGGTGTGATTGATGGCCTAGAATATGCGCTTTGTGAATCATACAAAGCCAAATATTCGCTCACGGAATGTGACTTGGATTCTGATGGAGACAACCCCGGAAATGATATCGATAGCGATGGTGATGGAATACTAGATGGAATTGAATTAGGCATTACAGAGCCAGTTGCGGCAATCAAAGGTAGTAGCATTTACGAGACGACAGAATTGAGCAGTTTGACTATATTTGATGCTGATCCAAGTACCACAACCGACCCAATGGATTTGGATACTGATGATGACGGAGTCCCCGATGGCTGGAATGATATCAACGACAACCAGGTACTTGAAGAAAGTGAAATAGAACTACACTACAGAGACGGAACATCTTGGGCTAGATGGACATCAGGTAATTCGGATGATCTGACATTAACTGAAATGACTTGGGGATTCGAAGACAGGGACGGTGATGGACTACAAGACCAAGATGAGATTAATCCTCTTGACCCTGATATGGATGATGACGGTCTCCCGGATGGCCCATCTCTAATATGGAGGCAGGCATTGGCTCGCCAAGGCACTCCTCTAAACATGAATTGTCTAGGTGAATCTTGGAATCACAGGTCTCACACACCACCTGTTTACGTACAAGGAATGAGTACTCAATGGGCTGGATATGACTGGGATGGAGACTCAATCATAAATGTACTCGATTCAGACTCAGATGGTGATGGACTCAAGGATGGACTTGAATGTGGTGTTACAACCTTTATAATTCAGGAACTGGGTTGGGAAAGTGTAGATGACAGTCTTGTAAACACCTCTTCAAGATCATTCGTCTCAGATTCTGATTGGTCAACAATTAGTGATCCATTCGATGCAGATTCTGACGAAGATGGCCTATCAGATGGTAGAGAAGATTCAAACAGCAACGGATTACAAGACGATTGGGAAACTGATAATTTAAATGCAGATTCAGATGGTGATGATATTCATGATGGAATTGAATCCGGAGTGTTTGAATTGACAGGAGTATTGTCCCGCGATTCCTTAATATTTGAATACGATGCGGATGAGGGAAGATATACCACTGACCCATTGAAAATGGACTCAGATTCAGATGGAATAGATGACGATGTCGAAGATTGTAATAAGAATGGAATGTATGATATTGATTCAACTAAAGATTGTACAATTTATGAAAAGGAATTGAATGCTAGCAGCCCTGATACTGATGGAGATTTAGTTCTTGATCTTCAAGAAATCAACGGATGGGAAGTTATAATCTACAATTCGATGATGTCCAATCCCAATCAAAATGAAGCTAATGCAGGTATGGTGATCGAATCATCAACTTTCGTTGTGTCTGTCCCATGGATGAAAGATAGTGATGGAGACGGGCTTGAGGATGGATATGAATTCCGAGCCGGTTCAAATCCTCAACTCAGCGATACAGATGGAGATGGTTTGCTTGACAAATGGGAGTATGATGAGGGTGGAGATTTGAATACTCCTGAAGACGTTGCTCCACGTGTTGACGCTACGAAACAAGGTTCAGGATTCAGCATCAGTTACGAATGTTCAGGAGGTGATAAATTCTGCTTAGATCCAGAGATTGTCAGAAAGTTCTCACTAAGGATTGAATTCAGTGACAATTCTGGACTAGGAACATCTAATGTTTGGCTTTCGGACTCGCTAGAAGATGGTGAACAAATGCCATCACCACCAAATAATGCCTATGATCTCATAGGATTGACTATTCTGAGAAATAGTCTTAGCAGTGGCACGATAAGTGATCCTGATGGGCTCAATACCTGGGATTCTTCTAACGATGTCAGTTATTCTCATTCGGGAATGGTTGATTCAGTTTCTTGGATTGGTGATTTAGAGAAATCGCAAACGTTCAAACTAAACAGCCTCAGTACTGCTTGGGACATTCTGGGTGGAGATCTGTTTGATTTCTTCGACGGATATGCAGTCCACATTAATGCAGCAGACATTAACGGCAATACTGGTCAAGGAACAGTTGAGTTCCCATCTGCTGGTGATATCATCATGGAATGGATTAGTTCCGCAGTTGATGGTATCAACGATTTGATTGATAGTTTCATGTCCTGGGTTCTTGAACAAGCAAAGAAATTGCTTGATAATGTCATCATGCCTTTGATTGATTTCTATCTGAGTGCAGCTATTGCACTTTATCCATACATCGAATATTTCGTTGTCATCTTAGAATCTATAGCATATATCGACTTAGATACTTTCTGGAATCATGAATATACTCAAGTCATGTTTGGGGCGTTGCTATCATTCTTAGAATCTTGGAATTTGATTAGTAATACGTTCAACCTAGATTCGATTCTTGAGTGGATTATAGATGTATGCTCTCAAGTTAAAGACTTGATATTGGATGCAATTCCCTCGGAACCAGAACAAATAATGCAATTATTTAATTTTCAAATTGTTATTGAAGATTTTGAGGATTCCTCTGTTTTAACTGCAATTATGATGCCATTACTTATTTTTAGATCATTTATTGCATTTTCGATTATAACTCCAACTATAATATCAATAATTATTCAAACAGCGCTTAGTGGCGTTGATATAGTATTAAGCGATACTATTAATGAAATTGGATTGACTGTTAACAGTCAAGGAGAGTCATCTGAGCAAGAATCACTTGGAAGAAGTCAGGAAGCATCTACGCCCGATAATTTGTTTACATATTTGATTGGACCAATTGGCACTGGGTATCTTTTCGGAAAATTGCTGGGAAAGAATGATGGTAACTCAAATACTGATGATCAAATTGCATCAATTATCAACATTATGATTACAATTTTCACTTTATTATCATGTGCTGCCGCAGAGTGTTATTTGGCATTTCCATTTACAGCAATTCTGCTGGCCATGGCAGGTTACTCAGAGATTGAGGGTGTCAATTATGTGTTAGCATCATTTACAGGATCTGCATGGATTGCATTGACAGAAAACATACTTGAGGAGAAGAACGAAAATATGGAAGGGATGCCAGGGTTCATCGGTTTTGTAATGGGTCTTTTGTTGATATGTTTTGGAGTTGGATATTTAATTCCAAATGACCTTGGTGGCCCGGCTTCAGATGATATGGTTGAAATGATACTCTCAATAATTTCAATTATTTTATCAATTATTTCATTATATCTCCTCCTTAAGGGGAAATCAGTATTCGCTCAACTGTTATCCACTGTTAGTTCATTCATTCTCGCTACAAGTATTTCAAAAATGTACTATGACAATGATGGAGAAAGTTTTTCAGATGACTCAAAGCTTGCAAAACAATTCACTGCAGGAGCATTTGTGTTTGAAGTGATAACGGTTGGACTCTGGTTATATTAATTTTAAGAGGTGATTGTATGAAACTTGAGGTTTGTTTGTTAGAGATGATCGATGTGTCAGTAGAGTTTGATGGACACTCTGAAAATTTTAATCATCCTTTCGCAATATATAGCACAAATAATAAATCATTAAAAAATCTTGTAACATTTACTCAGAAATATCACAAAATGCATGAATTTATTCCAACACTATGGATTTTCAGTGGAATAATAATTGGTTCAA
>Ga0308022_1000201_pt1 | contig 23076 bp, 15 predicted proteins | sample Neamet353_FD_201297 | JGI IMG/M metagenome (GOLD analysis project Ga0308022, IMG submission 201297) | Marine microbial communities from water near the shore, Antarctic Ocean - #353 | ecosystem: Environmental > Aquatic > Marine > Unclassified | place: Southern Ocean | collected 2014-10-02 | reverse complement strand
TACCTCGCTTCGAATGCAATGAAGAAGAAAAATATTTCACATCTTCTTGAAACTTCTAATCCCCCCGACTTGAGGTCTGTTATGCTGTCATTATCTCCAAAATGTTTCAAACTCTAACAAAGAAATAAAAAGAATACTTAAATCATAGGACGCATTCTCGGTGTGTTATAATATCCTTATAAAGACCGCTACTCCCGAATTCGTTCAGCGAGCTTCATCATTCGAGATGTTTATTTAAGTTTTCTGTAAAATTTAATATAAATGACTACCTTAGAACTATGAAAAGAAAATCATTCCTTCGTTCTATAGGTTTAGCCAGTGGAGCAATCATTTCAGCCCCTATTGTTGCAGCTGCTTCGGTGTCGAAAATGTCAAAAAACCCTGCAGGAGGAAGAGGTGGGTGTTCATTAGTGCCATCTGAAACAGGGGGGCCTTTTCCCCTCGATTTGTCGGACAATGCTTTTTACTTCAGGCAAGATATTACTGAAGGTAGACCCGGGATACGTGTTATTCAACGCATGCGTATTGTAGGGGTAGATAACTGCAATCCCATGCCTAATTTAAGAGTGAACTTTTGGGCTTGTGATGCAGATGGAAATTACTCAGGATATTCAGCATTTGATAGTGTAGGACAGACGTACATGCGTGGATACCAAATCACAGATGACAATGGAGAAGTGGAATTTATTTCAATATTGCCTGGGTGGTATCCTGGACGTGTTGTACACATGCATTTCCAAGTCTTTGTAAGTACTGCGTATTCTGCGGTATCACAATTTACTTGGCCCCACCAAGAGGCAGTTGCTATAGCATCGGACAATCCTACAATATATACTGATGGCCCAGATCCTATGACACCTGAAGAAGATGGTGCATTTACTTTTTGGGATTCAAATTCAGGTTCTCTTGTGAGCGATTATGAACATCAACTAGCTACTCTGGTTTGGGATGAAGATCTTCAATCTTATGTGAGCGATCTTGAAGTTGCTATTCAAGGCGAAGGCGTAAGTGGAGTTGGATATTTGGAAAGAGAAGCAGCTAAAGTGTTTTCTCTTGGAGACATTACCCCAAACCCCATTTCTTCAGATTCTAAGATCTCACTAAATCTCCTGACTTCGTCTGATGTGGAGATTTCTATCTACTCGATCAGTGGGCGCAAAGTGTATGAGAAAACCCTCGGAAGGATGAATGAAGGGGACCATCAAATCGCTTTAATGCCAGGGTCAGATATAATGGCTTCTGGCGCTTACGTTTTTCAAATTAACGTTTTGAGTAGCGGAAGGGTGCACCACGATATCAAAAGATTTGTGGTCGAGTAGACCATTACTTCGCCAAAGCCCGGAGCTCAATCGCTCTTTGTACATTTCTTTTAACGGGATTACGTAGAGCATGTCTGATGACCCATTTAAGTTCAAGTGAAGCGTTGGTGAGCCAATTTTCACATAAAGATAGAGCTACCTCAAGATTGTCTTTAGCAATGTCTCCTACGTGGTTTGCCACACTTCTTCGAACGTAGAGATCAGGATCGTTTTTCAATTGTTCTAAAATCGGAATACAAGGATCAGGATTGGAGATGAATGAATCAATTTTCTTTGACCAGGGTAATCGGGGTCTTGTTCCTTCTGAGCACAACCTTCGCACATGTGGGTTGTCATCTTTCATCCATTTGTACAGCAGCTGAAGCGTTCTTCTTTCATCATTTACGATAAACGGTCTGATAGAGTATTCGCAGGTAAACCTTGTGGTTAATTTATACTGAGCGCTCATAGAGATGTCAAACGGATCAATGTTGTTGTTGTAAGCAACGTCCCCGCCAAATTCCTCAATAAAACTACAGTGTGGCATATAAAACATCCCAGCCAATCCATTGCCTTCTGTTTTCTTTTGAGGTGGCGTTAGGGATTTTATTAATATTTCGATGGCTTCGGAGTAAACATGAGGTAAAAACGTCTTCAAAGACTGGGCGATGTGAGAGCTTCTTTCTTTCAAACTTAAATCGTTCAACCCTTTTAATGTTTCACTTATAAAGGAGGATTGGTTAAATTCGGGCCAAACAAAATGGATGTTTTGGGCCAATTGAGTAATCGCCTCTTTGTCCAACAACAATTTTAAGGGAACCCCTTTTTGAATCGAACTCGGTGCGTCTGGAATTTGCAGCATGGGTTTTATTTTGCTCAATTAAAAGTATTTTTCTCTAGAATTTAAGTTTAATATTCGCCTTAAATTTAAAGTTCTATAAATGTAAATAATTTGGTTGTAAATTGATTGTTCAACGATTAAAATTACTTAACAGGTTTCGATGAGTTCACATCCAAGATTAGAGGAGTTAGTAACAGCAATAGGTATAGAGAAAGTGGTTTCGCTGGCGGACTATGCGCCTGAAGATCCAACTTGGGTACCTGCATTATTAGTTGCCTGCACAGATCCCAAACCCAGAAACAGGAAAGCCGCTTGGGTACTTCACCACATATTCTTGAGGCACACGAATTTAATTGAACCTCAAGTTGAGCCGTTAATAGAGATCCTTCATGCTTCAAAAGATGGATCAGTTCACAGAGAGCTTCTGAAAATTCTTGTAGAGATAAAAATCAACGAAGTGGAATGGGTAAAATTTAGCCCACTCTTGTTTGATCTAGGTGTAGGGATCCTATTCGATGAAGACCAAAAAAAAGGCATGCACTACATCGCAATTCGACTGACTGAAAGATTTATGAATTCAGAAAAAGAGCGAATAGATGCTTTAGATGCGATAAAACAGATGTTGGCTCACAGTTACTCAGAAGAGATCACGATGTGTAACGCCGCAGAGAAGGCAATGAAACGGATTTCAAACAGAAAGCTCTCTGAAAAGAAAAGCTAATACTCACACCTGAGGCAGCTTCTTGTTACTCGAAATTTATTCCTTGTTTGTTGAGTGAGCCTTTTGCAAACCATGCGTAGTACACTAGGTATGCAAAGCAAAGTCCTCCGATCACAAAGGAGTTTTGAATTCCGACAGATTCAATATCAGCAAGTTTCCCTTGGATAGGAGGGATGATCGCACCACCGAGTATCATCATTACGAGGAATGCCGACCCTTGCGTGGTGTACTTTCCAAGTCCCGCGGTCGCTAAAGAGAAGATACATGGCCACATAATAGAACAAGCGAGTCCACAAGCAAGAAGAGCGTACACTGCGACAAGACCTGTTGTGTTGAGCGCAACAATGATGGAGATAAGTCCCATAAGCCCAAAAATACTGAGTGTAAAGGCGGGTTTATCTTTCGTGAGGAAGAATGCAGCTATTTGGACTAAGATGCAAAGGAAGTACCACTTCAGTGCAGAGATGTCATAACCGGCGAGGTATGTGGCGCCCATAACGACTCCGAAAGCAACAAACGGAACGACGAATTTCAGGATGTTTTTCTGCATAGTCGTCAAAGGAAAAACGTTTACGGCTCCCACCCAACGACCTATCATTAAACTCCCCCAAAACATCGCTACAAAAGGAGTAATCTGAGATGACTCAAAACCACCAAACTCAGGCTGCTTTAAAAATTCCCCGAGGTTAGATCCGATGGTAACTTCGACCCCTACGTATACGAATATAGCGAGCATGCCTAAAGTGAGTTGTGGGTACTTCATAGCTCCCCATCCTGTAGCGTTGCGAGATGATTTAAAGTGTGCAAAAAGAATTCCGATGACAATGACCGCAAGACCTCCGGCGAGCCACAACATACGTGTCAACTCAATGCCAGGCATTTCAACGTCTGAGAACTCGAATCTGTAGCTGCTGAAAACAGGAACGAAGCAAGCTGCGAGTAAAAACGTCATCGCTAGAAGAGTTAAGAGAGCTTTGTTTGCTTTCTCAGGAGTTTCTTCAGAAATCCCAGCTGGAACGCCTTTCGAGTTGCTTAAAATTAAAGCAAGTGAGATAAATAATAAACCCACGGCTCCATATAAAACAATCACTTTGCTTAAGCTTAAAGAAGCGATCATGTCATCATTTACTCCAGCAGCAGATCCAAATAATGCCAAAGCAATAATGATTGGTCCCAATGTTGTCCCCAATGAATTGATGGCACCTCCCAGGTTAATTCTGTTGCTGCCTGTTTTAGGATCACCTAAAGCAATCATAAAAGGCATGGTAGATGTTTGCTGGAGAGAGAACCCCAGTGCGACAATAAATAATCCCAGAAGCATTCCTGTAAAAGTGTTCAAATAAACAGAAACAATCATAGCTCCAGCTCCGAGCGCGGAGAAAAGAAGACCATAAACAGTGCTCTTTTTATAGCCCCAACTGCCTACTATATCTTTGTTTTTTTGAGATCCAATAACGAATAAGCCCAATGCACCTAAAAAGTATGCGAGGTAAAAGGCAAAGTCGATAAGCTGTGACTGGAATTGGTCTAATGAAAAATAATTTTTACAAAAAGGAATAAAAATACTATTCCCTGCGGCAATAAACCCCCAAAAAAAGAATACTGTAGTCAGGGTTGTGAGCGCGCTGTAATTTGTTTCTTGCTTCGTCATAATTATTTTATTTTAAAGCCGAAAATCTACGCATTATTTTTTCAAAAATCTCGATATAACTAGTGTAATTTGTACACGAAGCACTTATATTTGAAGTAAACCTCAAATATTTTTACGATGAAACAGCTGTTTTTCACCTTTATTACTTGCCTATTTGCAGTCAGTCTTTCAGCTCAACAAGTTTCAGTTACTTTTCAAGTCGATATGACGGAAGAAGGGGCAAATCCTGCGGGAGTGTTTATAGCAGGATCTTTTCAAGGATGGGCGCCGGGTGCTTCTCAATTGCTAGATGATGACGGTGATGGTGTTTTTACGCATACAGCATTTGTAGATGTAAACACTACGATTCAATGGAAATACCTCAATGGTTCATCTTGGGATTTTGCAGAGACTGTTCCTCCTGCATGTGGAAATCCGATCGACAATAACAACAGAGCATTCGATGTCACCGATGCGGATGCGGTTTTAGATGTAGTATGTTACGGGTCATGCCAAGCTTGCGGTACATCTGCAATTACAACTGAAGTTACCTTGACTGTTTTAACTGAAAATATTACAGTAGCGGACGATGGGATGTATGTGGCTGGTTCTTTAAATGGTTGGGCAGGAGAACCGATGATAGATAATGGAGACGGATCTTGGTCTATCACGAAAGCGCTTGAAGCAACTAGCTATGAGTTTAAATACCAAAATGGTGCAGATGGTTGGGAAGAACTTACCTGCGGTGGAAATCGCTCGTTTTCTTTTATTGATAATGACCCTGCGTTTTCTGTCACAGCGTGTTTCGGTCAATGTAGCGAAACCTGTGTGATCGATCCAGATTCTGCAGACATTACTTTCTCAGTTGATGCTTCCCAAATTTCAGTTGATACAGCCGGGGTTTATTTAGTGGGATCATTCACTTCGCCCGCTTGGCAAGCAGGTGCAGTCTTAATGAGCGATGATGACGGCGACGGAGTATACACAGTTACGACCAACGTTAGTGGTGCCGCTGATCTTCAGTTTAAGTTTAACAACGGCAATCCTTATGCTGATGGAATCGTAAGCTATACTGGGGAAGAAAGTGCTGATTTCATTAATCAGGGCTGTGGAGTTGACAATGGCGTGGGAGGGTCTAATAGAATCCACTCTCGCTCGGGAGTTTCTGAAACCCTCACAACGACGTGTTTTAATAGCTGTGTCGATTGTGCTTTAGTACAACCTGTTCTTGTCTTAACAGTTGATTTATGTTTAGCTACTGCCACAGAAGTAAGGCTGACTGGAGCTTTGTGGAATTGGGATTTAACTGTGGGACCTCTTGCAACTGACAATGGAGATGGTACATGGGCTGTGACTTTCGACCCAGCTCCAACGGATGTTTTGGATTATTTATGGATTGTTGATGGAGTAGAGGAAGACTTGCTCGACGATGTATTGGCAGGAGGTGTGTGTGCCCCAGTAACGGACTTTACAACATATGCTCAGAGATCGTGGGTTGTTGACTCGCCCAATCCTTCAGATATTTTCGGGCAGTGTGAAGCCTGCTCAAGCTTAGTCTTAGGATGCATGTATCCAAATGCGACGAACTATAACGAGATGGCAAATGATGATGACGGGTCTTGTTTATTCACTCCTACAGGATCGGATTGCTTGGGAGATCTCGATGGAGATCAACTTGCTGGAACTTCAGATCTTTTACTTATACTTTCTGGCTTTGGAGCCATTTGTGAATAGTGTTACCCTTTACAGTTAATAGTGTGAATTATTTCTGGTATAGCGACAGTTCTTGTATATTTAATAATATATTTACGTTTTAGTTACTTATTGTATAGTTTACAATATATGTACATATCATAAAATAAATTATTAATTATGACCTATAAGAATTCGTATTTTAAAGCTATTGCTCTTCTGTTTTTTGTGAGTGCATCTGTATTTTCATATGCTCAAGTGACAAATACAGAAGTTTTGTTTTCAGGTTTATTTGGTGGGACAACACTTGATGGATATACATATACAAATCCTGCTGGCTCTGAAGGATGGGCAGGTTTTGCCAATGAAGATATAAGCTTTTATCCGTTAAGCTTTTCAGATGGTGGCGAAATAACTTTTACAGGAGCAACTGCTGGAACTGACACTGATGTGTATTTCAAATTTGAGTATAATCCATACCCTGACACTGAGCCTAGTTTTGCCACCACGTCTGTGACCGTGACTGGAACAGCTGAGGCATCTTACTCAGTAGACATTCCTGCTCAAGGGGTCAATACATATAGTTCATTCCTATTGTATGTGACCACGCTAGATGCGCCAGTTACATTAACAAATGTGACTGTTGCAAGTAGTGCCATCGCAGATCCTTGTGCGGATGTTACATGCCCGGATGGACAAGAATGTGTAGATGGGGAATGTGTTGTTGTGAATGGAGGCCCAATGGTTTCAGCACCAACACCACCTGCCAGAGAGCCAGCCGATGTGATCTCGATTTACAGTGATGCTTATACGGATGTTGTTGTTGATGATTTTGACTTTGGTTTGTGTGGTTCTTCTCCTGCAGTAGCAGAAGAAATGATTGCGGGCAATCCAACACAACGTTATTTGGGTGAAGGTTGCCAAGGAATCAATTTTGAGAACAATAGAATCGATGCCTCAGCATTCACACATCTTCATTTTGATTTCTATACAGATGAAATGAATGTGATAGGAAAAGTTTTTAACTTAAAATTAGTGGATTGGGCAGGTAATGCTACTGAAGATGGAGCCACTGGTTTAGAAGTTAATTTCAATGATGGAACGAATCCAGCAATAACCACTGGATCTTGGGTTTCTGTCGATGTTGATATCACAGTTCTGGGGCCTCTTGTGATAGGTAACTTAACAACAAGTGACTTGGCTCAGATACATCTTACTTCTAATTTGTCAAACGCATGGTATGACAATTTATATCTTTATAAAGGGGAGTCTTTGCCAGGAACCTGTAATGATGGTGTGATGAACCAAGACGAAACCGGCATTGATTGTGGTGGTGCAATTTGTGCTTCGTGTGAAAATGAAGCTACGATTCTATATGTGACTACCACAGTATGTGATGAAGCCAGTACAGTACAAATGACAGGTCCATGGTGGGGTTGGGATGCTTTGGCTGGGCCAGTTGCTTTAGATAATGGAGACGGTTCTTGGACTTTTACATTTGACCCTGCTCCAACTGAAAACATGGAGTATTTGTTGGTTTTAGATGGCGTTCAGGAGGATCTCATTCAAGCAATGGTAGATGGCGGTTCTTGTGCTCCTCTTACAGATTACTGGTCATATGCAAATAGACAGTGGGAAGTAGGTTCAGGAGATGTGTCAAATGTTTACGGACAGTGTGGAAATTGTGTGTCTACGAACGACTTAAGCATCACCCTTGATGTATGTGGAGCAACGCCGGACACAGTTCGCATGACTGGCCCATTTTGGAGTTGGGATCCAAATGCGGGGCCTTTGGCTTCTGACAATGGTGACGGGACTTGGACAGTTTCTCTCCCAGTTCCAGCAACAGATATGGAGTATTTGTTTGTCGTTGATGGTGTTCAAGAAAATTTAATTGAAGATATGGTTGAAGGAGGGTCGTGTGCTCCCATCACAGATTACTGGTCTTATGCAAATAGAATTTGGCTCACTGCCGATGAATTGTCTGTGAATGTGAATTATGATCGCTGTGTTTCTTGTAGCAACCCTGATGTGTCCATCACATCTGAAATATGTTCTCCAGAAGGAGTTTCAGAAGTGAAGTTAGTGGGTCCCCCAAATTGGGACTGGAACAATGGTAAATCTGGTGTCGACAATGGAAATGGTACTTGGACATTCTCCTACACCCCGATCCCTACAGATTCACTCGAGTATCAAATATTTGTAGATGGCGTAGGTGAAAACTTGGTCCAGGAAATGATCGATGGAGCTACTTGTGCTCCTTTGTCTGATTATTTTTCGTATGCAAATCGCCTATGGGTTGTCAATGATGGATTGGCAATTGAAAACACTTACAACACTTGTTTGAATTGTGATGGTGAGGCTGGAATCTCAGGTCTTGAATTCACGTTTGAAGTTTACCCTAATCCAGCTTCAGACAGGATTTCCTTGTCAAATGTGCCTGGCAATTACAACTATGTGATTTACAATTCCGTTGGGAGCAGATTAATGTCTGGCTTAAACACAGCGTCAATTGATATTTCATCATTGAGTAAAGGAATGTATTTTATTGAGTTGAGTAGCAACAATCAATTTAAAAGCGTATCTTTTGTCAAAGACTAAACATATAGACAAAAATTAAAAAGATCGGGAAGCTTTTTCCCGATCTTTTTTTGTCAACTATTTAACATGAAATTTCCTTTTATACTCTTCTTATCTTTTGTTCATCTGACTTCATTTGGTCAGTACACATTGGTTTGGGCTGATGAATTTGACAGTTCAGAGTTAAACCTTTCTAAATGGGATTATGACCTTGGTCAAGGCTCATGGGGTTGGGGAAATAATGAACTCCAGTATTACACCAACAATACATCCAACGTCATGCTGGATAACGGATATTTAAGAATTTCCGCAAATGAGGAGCAGGTTGGATCTGCAAACTATACTTCAGGGAGAATCAAATCAAAAGATTTATTTGATTTTAAGTATGGGAAGGTTGAAGCGCGTATTCAGGTTCCTGTTGGGCAAGGCCTTTGGCCTGCCTTTTGGATGTTAGGTGCCAATATTGACGATGTAAATTGGCCACAATGCGGTGAAATTGATGTGATGGAACATATTAATACCGAGACCGTCATTCACGGAGCCCATCATTACAACAACAACGGACACCAATATTCTTCAGGTTCCACAGATTGTGATGCAAGTGAGTTTCAGTTATATGCCATTGAATGGTCTCCTTCGAGTATTAAATGGATGCTAAATGGCGTGATATTTTATGAAACGGATATCAGTTCTAGTGCAGTTTCTAAAGAAGAGTTTCATGAACCTTTCTTTTTATTAATCAACCTTGCCGTTGGAGGGAATTGGCCAGGTTCGCCGAATGCTTCAACTCAATTCCCTGCAGTGATGTTGGTGGATTATGTGCGTGTGTATCAAGATGATATTGGATGTACAGATCCTGCAGCCGACAATTACAATCCAAATGCAACGATTGATGATGGTTCATGTTCTTATTCATCAACAACGCTTTCTGTTACGACAACGGTATGTGATGGTGGGGCAGAAGTCCGAATGACTGGTCCATGGTGGAGCTGGGCTCCAAATGGAGGGCCAGTGGCTTCACCAAATGGAGATGGTACTTGGACCTTTACATTTGACCCAGCACCCACTGCAGACATGGAATATTTGTTAGTGATAGATGGTGTTCTTGAAAATCTAATTCAAGATATGGTAGATGGTGGTTCGTGTGCCCCTGTAACAGATTATTGGTCTTATGCAAATCGATTGTGGCTCACAGGCTCCGGAGATGTAACGAACGTTTATGGAACCTGTGGAGAATGTGGAACAAATGCGAATCCAGGATGTACAGACTCAACAGCAAACAATTATGATCCATCTGCGCCTTCAGACAATGGCTCATGTATGTATGATGTCAACTTAACAGTGGATATGAATTGTTCAGGACTTTCACCAGGAGCGGTTGCTGCTACAGGTCCCTCGGAGGGGTGGTCATGTGGTACGTATGCACTGTCTGATGTAGATGGCGATGGCATATGGGTAGGAACATTTAGTTTAGCCGCAGGATCATTTGAATATATATATTGTACAGATGGATGGGCACAACAAGAAACAGTCGGCTTAATAGCAGAAATGCAAAATGCTGGAACTTGTGCACCAGTAACAGATTATGCTTCATATGCAAACAGATTAATTACAGTTGGAGCCATTACAATAGTTGATACTTGGGGGACATGCTCTGAATGTCAGCCAGCAGGATGTTCTGAAGATGTTGATAATGATGGTGTTGTTGCTGTAAGCGATGTCCTTTCTGTACTTAGTGAATTTGGTTGTAGTGTTGGATGCATACACGACCTAAACATGGATGGAAATGTTGGGGTGGCTGATATTTTACAGGTTCTAGCCTCTTTCGGTAATGCGTGTTAAATAATTTATAATGAAATTTTATTTTATACTGTTATTTTGTTTTGTGCATCTTACTTCATATGGTCAGTTTACATTGGTTTGGTCTGATGAATTTGACAGTTCTGAATTAAATCTTGAAAAATGGACCTATGACACAGGTCAGGGATCATGGGGTTGGGGTAACAACGAACTGCAGAGCTACACAAATAGTAATTCAAACGTTATGCTGGATGACGGACATTTAACAATTACTGCAAAGGAGGAGCAACTTGGAACAGCTAACTATACTTCTGGAAGAATCAAATCACAAGGTCTATTTGATTTCAAGTATGGCAGAGTCCAGGCTCGAATACAAGTTCCAATAGGGCAGGGGCTTTGGCCTGCTTTCTGGATGCTCGGTTCCAACATTAACAGCGTTAATTGGCCACAATGCGGTGAGATTGATGTTATGGAGCACATTAACAACGAGCTGGTCATTCACGGAACCCACCATTTTAATAACAACGGTCATCAATATTTAGGGAATTCTGTATACTGTGATGCGGGTGAATTCAATGTGTATAGTATTGAATGGTCTCCATTGACCATTCAATGGTTTCTAAATGGGGTGATGTTTTATCAAGCTGATATCAGTTCTAATTCAATTTCAAAGGAAGAATTCCATGAACCTTTCTTTTTTATTATTAATCTAGCTGTTGGCGGGAATTGGCCAGGTGCCCCAAGCGCTTCAACACCTTTCCCTGCAATTATGCTAGTAGATTATGTTCGAGTTTATCAGGAAAGTGTAGGTGTAGATGAAATAGATGACCCCAATGTGACAGTGATTCCTAACCCGTCTTCAGACTTTATCCGGTTTTCTTCTAAAGTAGAATCGGAAAAATATGTTATTTATAACCTACAAGGAGAAAAAATTCTTGAAGGATTACAAAAGACACAGATTGACATCTCAAGTCTTTTGTCAGGAATGTACTTTGTTGATTTAAAATTGGTAAATGGGAAGGTCACAAGAACATCTTTCGTGAAACACTAAAGATTAGTTTGTTTTATAAAAGTTTCAGCATGCCCCACAAGGCAGGTTTTTGATGAAACCCATCTTGATCTTTGCTATTCCATTTAATTTGAGTGTTACGACCATCTGTTGTCCCCTCATCAATGGCAATTTCAAGATCTAATTCCATTCCTTCTGTTGGCATAAAATTTCTAAAGTGATTTGTCTGTACAGCAAGTTCAACAACATATCCCGTTTCATTTTGTTTTATACTTATTTCAGCACCTTCTAAGATTTGGTTGGTTTTCCAGTTCCATACATATGGGTTTTCGCCACAATTGATTCCTATATGTTGATCGCTTAACAGTAAGAATTTACGTGCTTTATCTGCATTTGGATTGGTTGAAAAGGCAATTTCAATAGCATCTCCATCCCATAGATTACTTCCTGTTTTGCTATTTTGTCTTGAAGTACTATCAGAAATTTCAAAAGCAAAAAACAATTTATCAGCCGAATAAGCAATGTTAAATTGTTGGTTGTCAAATATTTTAAAATCGTTAGACCAATCAGAGAAATCACCGTCAATAATAAAATCTTTATATTTAGCTTCTATTTTCTCCTTTTGCTTTGCAATAAATGAAATTAATTGTACAGATTTGATTTCGATTTCTCCTTCTGCAAAAACTTGAATAAGTAGTTGTTTTATATTTGTAGCATCGAGTTCATCTTCTTCATAAGGGAATAGTGCGAGTGGGATTTGCACTCTCGTCCATTCCTTTGAGATTGATTGTGATTTTAAAAATGATGTGTTATATCCTAGCCATGCTTGAGAACCTTTATAATCTTCAAGACAGAACGCCCAAGGTATGTTGGTGAATTCTTCTCCAGTTGAACGAACCAGTAATTCTATAGCTAGAGTATCCACGACATAAGCCAAATCTTTTGCTTTCCATCCATCCCAGCCAAACCCCATTCCTACCCAGTCGCAACCATCTTGGTCTTTGTTCCATTTTAGATTGAGAATTTTCTCACTTTTTTCTTGCACTAAACTACTTGAGATACATCTTTCACTTTCAGTCGTCCAAAAGTCAGCAAGACTTTCATTAAATATTTCAAGCTGAGTAAATCCCCGAATGTTATACTCTTCACGAAATTCCCCCTCATATAAGCCCTTTTTTTGAAATTTGAATTCATTGCCCATTACTATGGCTGCATCAATCAACAAGGTGTCTTGAGAAAAGGTTGCAAAAGACACTAAAGCGGTGAGAAATAAGAATAAGTTACGGCTGAAGTGGAGCATTTTCTGTAAATATTAGATAATCTATACCGGATTTTGCCATTCCTGAAGCGGGGTCAGCAAGGTGGAGTACACTCACCTTATTTAATTTGTCAGGATTGTGAATATTACCTCCATTGCCATTTCCGACCATGTCTGCATACCTCACCGTGATCAACTGCCATCCTTCCCATTGAATAATAATTTCATAACCGAATTGGTCCTCATTGCTTACGTTGAACGAGCCATCTTCGTTTTCATCTTCATCAAACCTAAATAAAACACGACTGTTAGGCAATCCAGGAGCGCCATAGACGATGGCATTAAAATAAAGATTGTCTCCATTTTCAGACAGAGGAATTGTCGTAGATCCATATGCCGAGGCATTAAAGTCTACTAAGCCAGTCAACCAATCCCAATCTACCATGCCTTCCATGTTGTAATACGAGTTTTCATTGGGAGCAGAGTCGTTCGTTTTTATATTAAAATCCATACCTGTACCAGATTGAATAAATGTAGTCCAGCTAGAATTCCACCCTGTTTCAAAGTCGGCAATAACAAAACCATTATTTGTTTTAGGTTGATCAACAGTAACTGATGTGAAGAGTGTATCATTTTCACCATTAAATGTTAGAAGAACATCACAAATTTCTGATTTAAACATAGGAAAATTTGTTGTACTCCCATACCAAGTAGAACTTTCTGCATCTAAGTTTCTTCCTGTACCGGTTATAAATTTTTCTGCACCACTTGTCTGACCTGTTATGGTCAATTGCCAATCAATGACTTTGCTGAGTTCACAAGTAAAAAAAACAGTTTGTCCATCTGCGAAATCAACGTTAGGTTGATTTACCTCCAGCGATGTTAATACACTAAATTCACCATATACATCATTAAGATCGGGTCCTTCAAAGATACCTTCTTCATCTTTTCTACACGAGAACAGTACTGTAAGTAGCAATAGTAAAAATAAATTATATTTCATTTTTCTAGAATTTCATAACGTAAAACAATGACACTTGCTGAATACTGTATGGATCGTAATTACTAAAGTTGTAGGAGTTCCATTCGTACATTCCTGCCAAATAAATCTTCTTGGAGAAATTAAATCTCAGTCCGCCCGATATATTCACTTCACTTCCTTCAACCTCATATCCTTGGTAATTGATGATCATGTCATCGGAATCTCTAGATGGAATCTGATCATTTCCCAAGGCACATAAAGCAAATACATTGCCCATGAGGTAAAGCTGGTCTACAATTTCACCTTCAATCCCTAAATTGACAGCTGTAGAGTTAAGGTCTACATTTTGAAACGCAAAATCACCATTTCTTGTGGATTGCTGATGTATCATTCCAAGCTGTAAGGTTACTTCTTTATCTCCACTCCAGATCTTCTCAGCATGCAGTTGAGTTTGTATATCACCCATCAAGAAAGACTTTAAATAGGAAGTCCCTTGACCTCGTATTTCCGATAAAAAATACAGCTTGCCTTCAGCTTCAACTATTTTTTTCTTATCGGCATAGTTCACGCCTATATACCCACCTTGTCTATTGAATGAGGCAATTCCATATGGTAATGTTGTATTTATTAGAGGATTGTAGTCCATGACTCCCACTGTAATCCCATCTTTATATATACCAGGGTCATTGTACATGTCATACATCGAGATGGGACGAATAACTTGTGCGTTTGTGTACCGATTGTAAAAGGTGTTCTCTTGATTGAAATTTACACGCTTTGACTGAGCGCCAAAACTTCTGAAATCTGGACCGTTGTCCATATATCCAATGTTAAGCTTCAATCCTGGTTTGATTAAATTAAGATATATCCTAGCATGAACGAAATAATCTGTAAGGTCATCATCTGGATAATCACTTTGGGATGTTAAGCTAATTCCAGATTCACCATCCAAGCCAAAAGTACAGTTGTCATTTTTAAATTGTACATCGTAAGTAAGTGAACTTACGTTGTTTTTATAGAGGTTTGTGTCAGCAGCTGTTCCACTTAAATCGAAGACGCTGACATGGTTCACTCCCAACGTCAAGTGTTTACTTTGTTTAATCACAGTATTCCCACCACCATAAAGTCGTTCGAGGACACTGGCGAAATTTGTAGGATTTAATCGTGTTATGAATCCATTAAACTCAATTTCTTGAATGACTTTAGGGAATAGCAATCCAAAATTAGCAGAAGCACCTTGTTGACGCCAGGTATTGTCTTTGTAAAACGATTCGTAATTTATAACATCTTCCTTAATTTGCATTGTTCCGATTGAAGACGTAAGGATATCTTGGTTGTGATTGTAGAATGTATACGGAGTTAATTTATAATTGATGTTCCCAATTTGATATCTAACGATACCACCAGCAACTCCTCGAACGTATAATTGTCTAACATCGAATGTTACTCCACCACCCCAAAATCCGCCAAATTCGTTGTTAATTCTAACCATGCCGAGAATTTCTGTGTTCTCATTTGGATTTATTTTAAATCCCAGGTCCATTAAAGCATTCCCACCTGAATGTCTTGGTACTGTTGTGGAATCACCCTCAGCATTGAAGTTGGAATTTGTAATCAGTGATCTAGCACCACCTACAAATTGAACTTTTTTCCCATTCTGGGCGAAACCAGAAAAAGAAAAAATTGTTGCTAAAAGTATGAGTGAAATATATTTCATTTCTAAAAGAATATTTTTAATTCAACAGTCGTTTCCTGGCCTTGATATTTGTCTAGTTCAAAACTATAATCTTGATACTTCATCCAACGATGACGAATATAAAACCCAGTGTTTTGAGCTAATTTTATATCCAGGCCTATGGCATAACTTGAACCTACTTGATCTTTAGGGGTATTTGTATTTATATCTACTTCAGTGTTTTGCCCTCCTTTGATAATGTCAAAACCAAAATAATTGCACAGAGTAATATTTTTAGACAAAGCATAGTAAAGGTCCAATTGGTGATTGTAACTTTGCAAATAGGCCTCCTCTGAGTATGTAGGTAAGGCATTGAAATCACGTTGAACACTATGGAAGCCTCCTAAATAATAGAACATCAATTGTCTATTGAATAGCTTGGTATGAGTTTTAAAGCTTATCTCTAACGAGTTAAACCCTTTTGCTGATATAGAATCGGTGATCAGCATTGTTTCATAGACTGACCTGTAAACTTTGTTTAAATTAGAGTAAGGTCCAACATTGGCAGGGAATCCCCATCTCCAAAATCTTGAAAGTGCAAGAGAATTTGCTGGATGGCTATACGTTATTCTTTCGGACACTCCTTTAATTTCTTTTGCAGCACTATAACCTAACGTTAATTTATTGCTACCGAACTTCATGTCCGTATTTAAAATAATTCCCTGTCTGTTGTTCGTCATCTGCCCAATGGATGTCAGTGAACTGGCAAATGGAAACAACAGTGGAGCTTGACCTGGATCTACTTGTGAATTGTTTTGAGAGTATTCATTAATGGAGGTGTTCCAGAAAATTCCATTGTTATTAATAACATCAGGGCTGATTCTGAAGTACCGTATTTCAAATGGAAAATGTGTCATAGATTCGCTAAACTGAAGCCTTACATCAATCGCTTCACCCCACTTTTCTTCATAACCAGGCGCGAAATAATTTCCAGCGCCAACTTCACCATAAAGCGTCAACTTATCTTTGTGTTTAAATTCGAACTCTGTCGTAATTAAGTTAAATCCGATAAACTCACGAGCTGAAATATCAGAGTAGGTTTGATTTCGGACACCATTAATACTTACGAAGTGGTTTTTAATATTTTTGTGTATGCGCCCTCCTGTTAGACTGTTAGGTAATTCAGAGCTACCTCCATTCAATTGTGACTTTCCATGCATAAATGAGAATGATAAATCCTGAGGCAGGTCAGCACCTTCAAAAATAAATCCCTGAAAGGCTTGTTGTCCCCATCTAACGTCTTGCGTAAGGGCTCCATTTTCGTAGAACGTATTGTATCTGTCAAATACGTTTTTAGTGTTTGGATCCCAAGGATTTCGCTCAAATAGACTGTATCTGTTGTAGCCAGTATTTGAAGCAAATGTTAATGGACTTAATTTATGCCAATGAATTCCACCTGTTTTAACACTGAATATCCCATAGTTAGTAGAGTGGGAGCCATATAAGTTAATTCCTAGAAGGAGCCCTTTCACGTAATCATTTTCACTTCCTGTTAGTGGTGTCCACAGATAAAAATCGGTTGAAATTGAAGTGTTTTGTGATGGGCTTACTCCTAAGTTTAAACTCAATTGAGGTAAATTACTATCATCCCCTAAGAAAACACGGTTGTTGACTAAGCCCATTTCTGGGTACTGAGTATCCATCGTTGAATATGCCCCTAAAAATCTGTAGTATCCTGAAACAGAAATGTTCGATAGCCCTTGTTCGTATTTTTCAGGGGACAGCCCACCATTGCCTGGCTTAAACATGCTTGTATCTGGCACAGACTGTGCCAATAGGCCTGAACAGCAGTAGGTCGCAATTAAAAGTAAAATGATTTTAAAACGCATACGGTTCAAAGTTCTTTTTTTTAAATTGAATTCGTTTCAGATCACTAGAGTATCCATCAACGTAAAAAGGAATATTCATATAGGCTACTTTTTCATTGTCGTCAACAAAAACGAACAATCGATAACGCCCTTCAATTAATGGGGCTTTCAATATAATTTCGCTAGATTTCCTGCCTTTTATTTTCCCAGGAATTACAGGTGGCTTGCCTTCAGCATCACCTCCTGTTTTTAAATCTGTACTCTCAGGATACAATTCCCATCTGTAGTTAAGCTTGTCTTCGTTTAAATCAATTGCATCTATATGCACGGTACATTTTTGACCTGGAGCTACAATGGTGTTAAGCAATTCTATTTTCCCATCGAAAGTAACGTTTTCAATAGAAGGAGCTAGGTTCTCCGGGTATTTTCCAGACCAGCAAAATTGAAGGACATCAATTGCTTCAGTTGGAACCCCTTCTTCACTGAATAGGCCATACCATGTACTGGTATATTCTTGTTTTTGGCCCCATAAAAAAGCAAACGATCCAATGCATTGCTCTTTTTGAGAATCAATATTTACCATATAACGGTTCATGTATGATGCAGCCTTTTCAGTACTCGATTGTTCAACCGATGACCCCCACATTGTCTTTGTAATCTCCCAATGACCAGTTGGACCCCATTCAGTAATCATATAAGGTCTTTTATACCCTCCGTTTTTGATCACACTTTTAACGCTTCCAATATCTGCATATGTGTTAATTCCGTAAATGTCAATTTCAGTGAGTTCATCCATGACAAACTTAAGTTTATCAGCGTTAGTCCCAGCAGTAACAGTTGATGTTGGATGGTTGTGATCTTCCTCATGAACCATTTTTGCAATGTCATTTACGGCCGCCCAAACTTTCGTGTTAGAATAACCAAGTTCATACTCATTGCCGATTCCCCACATTAACAACGCAGGGTGATCTTTGTACTTTCTTACTTCTTTTCTAAAATTCTCTAATTGAGCTTTGACTCGTGTAGTATTGTTATAATCGAAACCATGTCTCTCATGCTGAACCCACAGTCCCATCATAACTTTCACACCTTTTTCTTGAGCTTCATCTAGAATGGCTAATGCATTCTCTGTACCCCAGGTTCTAATTGTATTTCCTCCTGCGGATACTAGAACATCAAGGTGTTTGTCTCCTCCAGCTCCTTTAATATAAAAAGGTTCTCCGTCTACCGTTAGTTGCCATGCCCCCTCGGTTTGAACTACTTCCACAATACTCACCTGTCCATAGGAACTTACATCTGCAAAAAAGATACTGATACAGTATATAAACATACGGATACAAAACATCTTCATCAAGAAAATAGATTAATAGTTATGGTATTAAATACAATATTAAGACTTTTGAATTTGATAATTCAACTTATCACATAATATGAAAAAATAAATTCTGCTCTAATTCTCATTTTATTCGGTAGGTATTTATACAACTTCAGTTTAAAGGTACTACACTTTACATTTTTATGTTATTCTCATTTAACTCTTTCAGAAATTTTAGACTGACGGCATATAATTTGCACATTCTTATGCCACTTACAATTAGATTATTGAGATTATTTAAAAATAAATGATATTGTAGTTGGTACTACAACTGTGTTGTGTTTATTTTTCGAATTCATAACTTGAGATAGGGAACTCAAAGTTTCAAACACTCGATCACTCCATATTCCCTTTGTAAACTGTAATTTTTTAACTTACCTTCAGTATTATGAGAATTAACTGTGCTATTTTTTCACTATTTATACTTGTATCATCTTCTAGTTGGGCACAACAGCATTCCATTTCCTCCCCAGAAATTGAAAGTAAAATTAGTGATCTTCTTGACAAGATGAGTGTTGTGGAAAAAGTTGGGCAAACGTGCCAAATTACTCTTGACGCTCTTCTTGAGAGAGATTCTTTCGGAAATGCAATTGAACCATTAATTATAGATCCTAAGAAAATTCAAGAGGCTATTATTGAATATGGAGTGGGTTCTATTTTAAATGTTGGTGGTCATACACTCAGACTCGATGAATGGGAGTATGTTATGAATCATGTTCACGGTCCTTATCTGGACAAAAAGTCAAAAACACCGATTATATATGGTATCGATGCTATTCACGGCGTAAACTATACAATTGGAGGTACGCTATTTCCACAGGAAATCGGATTGGCAGCAACGTGGAACCCAGAGTTGGCTTTACAATTTGGTGAGGTTACTGCTTATGAAACCAGAGCTTCAGGCATTCATTGGAATTTCTCACCAGTACTTGATCTAGGACGTCAGCCACTTTGGTCTAGAACATTTGAAACGTTGGGAGAAGATCCTTTTTTAGCTTCAGAAATGGGCAAGGCTATTATAAATGGATATCAAGGCGAGAACGGAGTCGACTCAGAACATGTTGCAGCATGTTTAAAGCATTTTGTTGGATACAGCAATCCCATGAGTGGGAGGGATAGAACTCCAGCATGGATTCCTGAAAAATATATGGAGGAATTATACTTCCCCCCATTTAAAGCTGCTGTTGATGAAGGAGCTCTCACCGTTATGATTAACAGTGGCATAGTGAATGGAATTCCAGGACATCAAAACTATCATTTGTTAACTGAAGTGCTGAAGGAAGATTGGGGGTTTGAAGGTTTTGCGGTTTCTGATTGGGAGGATTTTAACTTGTTAAAGTCTGTTCACAGAACTGCGAAAACAAACAAGGAAGGAATTATCATGGCTATTAATGCTGGTCTTGATATGAGTATGGTCCCTTATGGCCCTCAATATCAAGAGTATTGCAAGTTGATGATAGAAGCGGTGAAAGAGGGAAGCATTACGCTAGAACGCCTCGACGATGCTGTTCGAAGAATTTTAAGAGTTAAACTCATTCTTGGATTGTACGAAAAGGAGATGAATCAAGCCAAATCATATACCGATTTTGGCTCTAAGAAACATCATGAAATTGCTTTGAATTCGGCCTTAGAATCCATTACTCTATTAAAAAACGAAGACATTCTACCTTTACAAAAAGATCAAAAGGTATTGGTAAGTGGTCCGACTTCAGACAATCTTATTTTTCTTAATGGAGCCTGGACCCATACTTGGCAGGGAGACAATGTAAAATTTAATACTCAAGGACGATTCACCATTCGAGAGGAACTCGAACAGATTTTAGGAGCTGAGAATTGTTTATTTAGCCAGGGAGCTGAGCTCTTCAATATCAATGGATATGAAGCAACCCAATTGGTAGATATTAAAGATTTTAAAAGTAAGGCTGCACAATCAGATGTCATCTTGCTTTGTTTAGGAGAATATCCTTCTACGGAGAAGCCAGGAGATATCCGTTCCTTGAATCTCAATCCGGAGCAAATTGAGCTTGCAAAAATCGCACATGAAACAGGAAAGCCTGTGGTACTTGTTTTAGTTGAGGGCCGCCCAAGAATCATTCGCGATGCAGTAGAAAACTCGTCTGCCATAGTTCAGGCATACCTTCCAGGTGATTTTGGAGCTAAAGCGCTTTCAAAACTACTTTTCGGAGAAGCCAATTTCTCTGGAAAACTACCTTATTCTTATCCTAAATACGATGGCCAAATTGAATTCTATGATCATCCTAGAAGTGTAGACCGACATAAGTCTGATGGCTTTACAGCGTATGATCCGCAATGGGATTTTGGATTTGGCTTAAGTTATACGAACTATGAGTACTCCAATCTTTCATTCGATAAATCAGAGATTTCGCAAAGAGATTCCATTATCGTATCAGTTACTATTGAAAACACGGGTGATATGGATGGGATGGAAGCTGTTCAAATGTACATTTCTGATCATTTTGCTTCTCTTGTTCCAAACGGGAAAACATTAAAATCATTTAATAAAATAAGTCTGAAGGCTGGAGAACAAACAACCATTCAATTTGTAATTTCGCATGAGGATTTGGAATTTGTTAATGCGGAAGGGATTTGGGTCAGCGAGTTAGGTTTGTTTACTGTTAGTGTTGGGGAGTTGACGAGGGATTTTAAATTAAAATAAGAACAATGTCTTATAAAATAAAGTTTGATAATTTTTTCTCATACGCATTTTCTTTGGATTGCGTTATTTTCGGATATGAAAAAGGTAAGATTCATGCTTTGTTAATTAAAAGAGCAATGAAGCCTTTTCTAGGAGATTGGGCCATTCCGGGTGATCTTGTATATCCTGATGAAGATTTATCATCTGCTGCCAGTAGGATTCTTATTGAATTAACTAAAGTGAAAGGAGTCATGCTTCACCAAGGACAAACATTCGGGAAGCCCGATAGACATCCCCAAGGTCGAGTAATTACTAACGCTTATTTTGCATTGGTAAGAAAAGAAGATATTAATGCTGTTGCAGATTCGTGGGCCGAAGAGGTTAAATGGTTGCCTATTCGCGATATCCCTCAACTTGCATTTGACCACAATGAAATTATAGAATCTACCTTTGAGCTTCTGTGTCAAAAGTTAAAGCGTGAACCTATATGTTTCGATTTGTTGCCAGAGAAATTCACACTAAATGAAATGCAACAGTTGTATGAATATTCATTTGACTCAGATCTAGATAAAGCTAATTTTCGTAAAAAAGTTAAGCCTATTCCGCTTATTAATCTTAATGAGAAGCAAATCAACGTCAAGCATCGACCAGCAAATCTATTCAAATTTGATTCTGAGCGATATTCTGAACTTGTAGAAGAAGAAAATTATTTGTTCAGAATGTAACTGTAAATCTAGCTAGAGTGTTAGCTTGCAGTAGATAGTGTGCTTTATACACTTTTTAAAAACAGAATTTACTTATGTTAAAATGATACTTATTGTACATTTTACAATATATTTACTCCACGGTTACTTATGGTACATTTTACACTATTTGTACATTTTTCTTAAATAAATTTTTAATTATGACATATAAATCATCATGTTTTAAAGCGTTAGCGCTTCTTGTTTTTCTCAGCACTTCTGTTTTTTCTTATTCTCAAGATTTAGTTATTACAACAACTGTATGTGATGGAGCTAGTTCAGTTCAAATGACTGGTCCATGGTGGAGCTGGGATCCAAATGGAGGTCCAGTTGCTTCAGACAATGGAGACGGTACTTGGATATTTACTTTCTCTCCTGCTCCAACTGATAATATGGAATATCTGTTAGTTGTAGACGGTGTTCAGGAAGATTTAGTAGCTTCAGGTACATCTTCAGGTGATTGGTCATGTACACCCCTTACAGATTACTGGTCATATGCAAATAGACAATGGGCATTAGGTTCAGGTGATGTATCAAATGTTTATGGTCAATGTGCGGATTGTGTGACAAATGCGATCCTTGGATGTACAGATGCATCAGCAGATAATTATGATGCTACTGCCACTACAGATGATGGCTCATGTACTTATACATCATCACTGTTTACGATTACAACAACTGTATGTGATGGAGCTAGTTCAGTTCAAATGACTGGTCCATGGTGGGGCTGGGATCCAAATGGAGGTCCAGTTGCTTCAGACAATGGAAACGGTACTTGGACATTTATATTTGATCCTGCACCAACTGACAATATGGAATATCTGTTAGTTGTAGACGGTGTTCAGGAGGATCTAGTTGCATCAAGCACAGCTTCAGAAGATTGGTCATGCACACCAGTTACTGATTACTGGTCTTATGCAAATAGACAATGGGTAGTAGGTTCAGGAG
>Ga0308022_1000174_pt1 | contig 24650 bp, 23 predicted proteins | sample Neamet353_FD_201297 | JGI IMG/M metagenome (GOLD analysis project Ga0308022, IMG submission 201297) | Marine microbial communities from water near the shore, Antarctic Ocean - #353 | ecosystem: Environmental > Aquatic > Marine > Unclassified | place: Southern Ocean | collected 2014-10-02 | reverse complement strand
CCTGGAGAACGCCCCTTTTGTTTACTTGATTATTTTGATGATGACTTTTTACTTGTCGTTGATGAAAGTCATGTAACACTGCCACAGGTTGGTGCAATGTACGGTGGAGATAGATCCAGGAAGGTGAATTTGGTCGAACACGGCTTTCGCCTCCCCTCAGCTTTAGACAACAGGCCACTTACGGCGGAAGAATTTACTGAGATGCTTAACCAAGCTATTTACGTGAGTGCAACACCTGCCGATTTGGAACTAGAAAGAGCTGAAGGAGTAATTGTTGAGCAGGTAATCAGGCCAACTGGGCTTTTAGACCCACCAATAGAAGTCAGACCATGCACACATCAAGTAGATGATTTGGTGGAGGAAATTCGGAAGGTGATCGCAATGAACGACAGAGTTCTGGTGACAACTTTAACAAAACGTATGGCTGAGGAGTTAACTAAATATCTTGAAAATATTGACATTTCTACTCGCTACATACACTCCGAGGTGAAAACTCTTGACAGGGTGGCGATTTTACAGGATCTCAGGGATGGCGTTTTCGACGTTCTCGTGGGAGTTAATCTTCTTCGTGAAGGTTTAGATTTACCTGAAGTCTCTCTCGTAGCAATCATGGATGCTGACAAAGAAGGGTTTTTGCGTAGCGTTCGTTCTTTAACCCAAACGGCGGGTCGTGCAGCCCGTAATGTAAATGGCCGCGTAATTATGTACGCAGACAAAGTGACGAAAAGCATGCAGATAACGATTGACGAAACTGCTAGAAGAAGGGTGAAGCAAGAAAAATACAATGAACGGAACGGAATAAGTCCAAAGCAAATTAAAAGATCCACTGGGAGAGCAAACCTTGCTGCGGAACCGTCACCTACACTTTCGAAACAAACCTCAGATCCAGTACTTCTATCCATGTCGATAGAGCAATTAACGAAACAAGCAGAACTAGCTAAACGCTCGATGGATAAAGCTGCTAAAGAATTAGATTTCATGGAAGCGGCAAGACTTAGAGACGAGTTCTTTACAATAAAAAATCTTTTAGAAGTTAAAGGTAGCAATTAGAATTGCATTAGTAAATTGCAACATGAAAAAACTATTTTACATCCTAATAGGAACATCGTTGCTATTGACTTCGGGATGTATGACAGGTAAAACAAAAGCGAATCATATTGCAAAACAATGGCCGACTGCTGTTGTTGATTCACTAGAGTTTGAATCAACAACTTTCAGGTTCAAAGACGTAAAGATTGAGGGTGACACACTGTTTGCAAATGTTCAGTACTCAGGTGGATGCGGTGATCACAAGTTCGAAATGGAACAAAATGGTTTTTTAATGAAGAGCCTACCACCAAAGCAGCCCGTACAAATAATCCACTTAAGCACAGTCGACCATTGTAGATCACTGATAAATGAAGACTTGAAATTCGACATCAGCAGCTTTCGTGGCACTCCCCACGGAACGACCGTTTTACTTTTAAAAAATTGGACCTCAGATATTATTTATAGTTATTGAAACCTGTTATTGAAACCAACATGCGAAATATTTATGCTACAGCAGCAGTACTCTTAAGTATTGCCTCTCTTTCTTTCTCGGCCACAAGCCAAATCAACTACGGTGGATCTCCATCGTTCATTGTTAACCAAGAGACTTTGACTTACACCAGAGTCGTAATGCCTGCAATCTCGAGAGATGTTTTAGCTCAAGAAGATGCAGTTACTGATCAGATTAAAGAGGTGCCATGGAGATTCGGTGTAGAAAACGAAGTGAACTTCTCACCTGTAAATAGTGGATACTGGACGATAGAGGGAGACGAACAAGTATGGCGTCTCGAGATTTCTTGCGCAGATGCAACTTCTGTATCAGTGAGATTTGCTGAGTTTGGATTAGAAAAGGGTGCTTATTTGTTTGTGTGGTCAAAAAACAGCCACGCATTCATCGGGAAATTTGACCACCGATCTCAGAAAGACTGGGGCGGGTTAGCGACTGGAGTGGTGGAAGGATCTGATGTTATCGTTGAATTACACCAACCGCTTTCAATGGGAACAACCGCTCCCATCCTCATAGACCAAATAGTTTACGGATACCGTCACTTACTACTACACCCAGACAGTCAAGCAGCAGTTGAGCGTGGACCCTTCGGAAGCTCAGGAGGCTGTAACATTAATGTGAACTGCCCAGAAGGCGCGACTTGGTCAACCGAGAAGCGTTCAGTGGCACTCATCGTCCAAGGTGGAAACGCCATGTGTACTGGAGCACTCATCAACAATACTTTAAATGACGGTACTCCTTACTTCCTTACAGCTAACCACTGCGTAGGAAATCCTGGAGCATGGCTTTACTACTTCAATCATGAGAGCGCAACTTGCGTCGGATCCACTGGGCCTGTAAACCAATCAGTCAGTGGAGGGACTCTGCTGGTAAGCGACGGAGCTTCTGACTACGCACTTCTCGAGCTAAGTGAAACTCCTCCTGCATCATTCAATGTACAATATGCGGGTTGGGACGCTACTGGAAACATCCCTTTAAATGCAACTGGAATCCACCATCCATCAGGTGATGTGAAGAAGATTTGCTTCGAAGAAGACAGCCCGTATTTCGCTTTTGTTGGTGGAGCAGCTGTTTGGATGATAGATCAGTGGGAATTAGGAGTTACAGAACCAGGGTCATCTGGATCTCCGCTTTTTGACAACAATCACCGCATTATAGGACAACTTTACGGAGGTGCTGCAGCTTGTGCTGGAGACGTTATAAACAACGGCCAACTTGACTACTACGGGCGACTTGATGAAAGCTACACTCTCGGAGCTGCTGAATACCTCGACCCTACAGGAACTGGAACATTGACTTGGGACGGTTATCCTGACGGAGCCGTCGCTTACGCTAACGATGCCGGAATCTCTATCGAGGGTGCTCCTGACGGGCTTCTTTGTGGAGCTACAAGTGTTTCTCTTGAGATGGTCCTTATGAACACAGGAACTGAAACGTTGACATCGGCGACGCTTACATACAACATAAACGGGACCAGTGCACAGCAAAATAATTGGACGGGAAGTCTTGCGCAATATGAGTCTGAGACGCTTTCTATTCCAACTTTCGAAGCTATAGGAGGAGACAACACTGTCACAGTTGAAGTAAGTAATCCCAACGGCTTCGCTGATGACAATGTACTTAACAACAATTCTGTAATTTCATTCTCTACTTTCTCAGGCGAGACACTTGACTTAACGCTTGCGATAACTTTAGATGATTATGGTGCAGAAATCACTTGGGAGGTTACTCAACTTGGAACTGGACTTTACTCTGGCGGCCCCTATAGCGATGGAACAGATGGTGAAATTATTATTGAGGAGCTATGCTTGGAAGAAGGTTGCTATATTTTTACAATCACGGACTCTTACGATGATGGTCTTTGTTGTGATTTCGGATTTGGACATTGGGAAATCTTAAATGATGAAGGGGCAATCATTTATTACAGCGATGGCGAGTTCGGGGGATCTGAAACTGTCCAATTCTGTACAGATGACGCGCCAATTGGAATTGAGGCTGTTTCTTCAAACATAGAAGGTCTTGTATACCCTAACCCAGCGAATGAAAGCTTAACGATTGAGTTCCCGACAATGGAAGGGGATTTCGTCATTACTGACCTTGAAGGCCGTACAATAATGAATGCTAAACTCGCCGGTGAGACGCCCGTGACTTTTGACGTAAGCTCTTGGTCGGAGGGGATGTATCTCATCACATTTGCAGGCGTTGATTCAGAAATCATGACGCGACGAATCACTATAATTCACTAACCAAATAAAGCGCAGATGATAGGATTCGGTACTATACTAGCGCTATTTGGACTTATAACTAGAGGGGTGTGGGCCATGTACTTTCGTGCAAGTCGCAAGCCCCTTTTTTCAAATCCAGTAAATAAAATACACAATGTACACTACAGCATTGTTGTTTGTATGCACAATGAGGCTCAGTATGTTGATGCATTAATACAGGCGTTGTTAGACCAAACCCCTCCACCTCCGGAAATACTAATCATCAATGATGACAGCACTGATGAAACCTCTGAAAAACTAAATGCCTTTCTAGAGAAGAACGACTCCATTAAGGTGATTCATTTAAAGAGTGGAGGAATTGGGAAAAAGAGGCCACTTGCCACAGGGATTAGAGAAGCTAAGCACAATGTGATTTTGTGTACTGATGCAGATTGTATTCCACAAAGCAATAATTGGGCTGCCTTAATGGTTGAAAATGTCGGAGATCAATACCAACTGAAACTTGGTGTAAGCTTGCCGTTTAAAGGCAGTGGGTTTTTAGGGAAATTACAAAGCTTTGAAGCTGAGAGAATAGCTCTAAACTATATAGGAATGGCAGAATCTGGCTATCCGTATATGGGGGTCGGTCGCAACCTTGCTTTTTTAAAATCCAGCTGGGAAAGTGTCGAAGGTTTTGATAGACACATCCACATTGCATCGGGTGATGATGATTTATTTGTTCAGGACATGGTGGAAAATGGAGTGCGCGTGGGTACTGAAGTCAGGAAGGAAGGGCAGAGTAGTTCTGTTTGGCCTAACACTTGGGGGAAATGGATGAACCAAATGAAGCGGCACTTATCCGCAAGCACAAACTACAGAAAATCAACACTTGTCTTGTTAAGCTTACCAGTGATCGCAGACATATTGATGTATCTCGGAGTCATTCTTGAGTTTATGCACAGTAATGTTTGGATAGCAATTGGTATACTGGGGTTAAATGCAATGATTAGAGGTCTTATCTTTCGAACATTCCTGCTTAGAGCTGGCCGTCCCGGTAGAAATGCGTTCATGCTGTTGTTTGAACCTTTTATGGGGTTAATTAGGCAAGTTCTTTCATTGCAGGTTCTGATTGCGAAACCAAAACAATGGAAGTAAACCCAAACCTCTCCGAGAAAGGAAAGCATGACTATGCGCTGATTCTAAGAGCTACTGAAGAGGGCGACCAGAAAGCATATGCAGAGCTAATGGAGAAGTATAGGGATTCTATTTTTCATCTTTGTCGCAAGATGGTTTTCAATGACGACGACGCTGACGATTTAACGATGGAAACCTTCGGGAAAGCATTTCAGAGACTTAAACAATACACACCTGCATTTGCATTCTCTACATGGCTGTTTAAAATTGCCTCAAATCATTGTATCGATTTTATACGTAAAAAGAGGATAAATGCTATGTCCCTGGACAGAGGCATAGAAACGGAAGAAGGCGGTGATATTCAATTCACAATCAAGGACGAGTCTCCAGATCCAATAGAAACGCTTGAAAAGAAACAAAGAGTTGAAAAGATGAGGTTAGTCGTATCTGAACTTAAACCCCGCTATCGAAAACTTGTAGAGCTGAGGTATTTTGAGGAATATAGCTACGATGAAATCTCACTGGAGCTGGACTTGCCACTTGGAACGGTAAAAGCACAACTTTATCGTGCACGAGATATACTTTCCAGCGTAATGGAAGGTTCAAAAAAACATCTATAAAAGAGATAAATATGACTGAAATTGTCTTTAGATACTTTCCTAATCTTAGTGATACTCAAAGAAAACAATTCGAAATTCTTGCACAGAGTTTTCCTGAATGGAATACTAAAATAAATTTAGTTTCCCGTAAAGACATGGAAGATTTTCAAGAACGACATGTTCTTCACAGCCTAGCAATATACAAAGCGATGAAATTCGCTCCTGGCTCAAGAATTTTAGATGTGGGAACAGGAGGCGGCTTGCCTGGGCTTCCATTAGCCATCTTAATGCCAGAGGTGAACTTTGTTTTATGTGACAGTACTGGAAAGAAAATAAAAGTAGTACAGGCGTTGGTGGAAGAGTTGGGGTTGAAGAACGTCGAGGCGGTGCATGAACGCGCAGCCAACATCCCTGGGAAATTTGATTTTGTTGTAAGTCGTGCTGTAGCAAGACTTTCAAAGTTTATTCCCTGGGTGGAAAATAAAATTCATAAGAGAAGTCTTAACCCTTGGCCTAACGGAATTCTATATTTAAAAGGAGGTGACCTACAAACTGAGTTGGATGAAGTCACAAGGACTACTGAAATTATTCAAATTTCTCAATACTTCCAGGAGGAATTTTTCGAAACTAAAGCTGTTGTATACGTAACGCTCTAAGCTCTTGAGAATGATCAGAAAGATGATCAATCATTTATTCTGCTGCATGATGCTTCTTGACCCAATGATCAATAGAGATAAGTACGGGTTCGAGTTCTTTTGAAGCATGAGTCAATGAATACTCAACTCTTGGTGGTGTTTCTTTAAAGGATTCTCGTTTAATTAATCCATCCGCTTCCATCTGTTTAAGGTGATCCGTTAATACTTTTCTTGACACTCCATCAATTCTTGTGGCTAATTGACCAAACCTAAGCTTGCGATTTCTTAAATTGTAGATAATCGAGAGTTTCCATTTACCTCCTAATTTTTCGGTAAATGCGCTTGCTGAACATATTTCACTCATAGTTATTGATAATGGTTACCAGTATATAACTACTATTTTAATGGTTACCAAAATGTAACAGTTACATTTAGATACTAATATTAGTTACCTTGCGAAGGTAAAACAAAAACATTAATAAATAATTTAATATGAATACTTCAACAGCACCTAAATGCAAATGTGGCAAAACAAGAGATCCAAATGGGAATTGTGATGGATCACATGCCAATAAATCTAAATCATTGAAAAACGTGGCACTCAGTATTGCGGTCATCTTTATTGGTTTAACCTTTCAAAACTTCACACCTTCGAAAAAGAATGTTGTCGATGTAAAAACCAGCAGTATTCAATGGAAGGCTGAAAAGGTGGTGGGTTCACATGAGGGTGAAATCTCACTTAAATCTGGAGAACTTATTTATGAAGAAGGGAATTTAGTGGGAGGAAGCTTTACCATTGACATGACTAGCATAATCTGTACGGACTTATCTGGAGAATACAAAGGGAAATTAGAAGGTCATTTAAAATCTGAAGATTTTTTTAGTGTTGAAACTTATGCAACTGCAGGTCTCGTTATCACTAATGTGCAGAAAGTCAATTCAAAGAAACATACAATCACTGCAGACTTAACGATAAAAGGCATTACAAAATCGATTACGTTTGAATCCAATGCTGAGGGAAATAAGTTTGAAGCACGTATTCAAATAGATCGAACTCAGTTCGATGTTAAATATGGTTCAGGGAGTTTCTTTGACGGACTTGGAGACAATATGATCTATGATGAATTTGAATTGACCGTCAGTTTGGTGATATAGCCAAGTGCAATAGGTTGTAAAAGAAGAAAAGACCCACCTCTGGGTCTTTTCTATACCTGCAAGAAAATTGAAACCAACATAGTCATTGACCATGTTACTTGTTAGACGTGATACTTTCCTAGGGGTTGCCTTTTTTAATAAAAAATAAATTTATTTTTTAATTTCGCTATTAAACCTATATCCCACACCCCTTACAGAGTGGAAATAGAGTGGTGATTTGGGGTTGGGCTCAAAATATTTCCTAAAAGAAAGAAGATAATTATCAATAGTACGTGTGTTGGGATAAACAGAATACCCCCAAATAGTTTCTAAAATCTCTTCTCTACTGACCACCTCTCCATTTTTAGAAGTTAAAAGTCGCAGGAGCATAATCTCTCGTTTTGAGATCTTCTTTGTCAGCCCATTGTGAGTTACGATTGAATACTGATCAAACCTGACCTCACCTTTTCCAATTTTTAAAACATCTACATTAAGAGCAACTCCAACAGCACCGTAATCTGAAGATCGCTTAGATTGTTCGATTAATCTTGCCAATCTTAAAAGCAGTTCATCAACACTAAACGGTTTGCCCAGATAGTCATCAGCACCTAAAAGAAGTCCTTCAAGTCTTTCAGGACCTGAATTCTTCGCTGTTAGAAAAAGAATGGGCATTTTATAACCCTCAACTCGCAGGATAGAACATACTTGAAATCCATCCATTACAGGAAGCATAACATCTAAAATTACCGCATCAATCCGCTGACTTCTAACAACTTCAAGAGCATCAACACCATCATCAACAGCCACTACATGGTAGCCTTCAGCTTTTAGATTCATGACTAACATCTTTTGAAGAGATGAATCATCTTCAACAACAAGTACTCTGTTAGCTTTTTCAGACATTTGCCAATTAGATTTGTGCAATATATTAGAGACACAAATTTACAAGGATAACATCAATGATTAACGAAGAAAGTTTCTATAAAGACCTAGGGAAAGGAACAATAGGTGAAGCTCTTGGTATTGAAATAACATCAGTTGAAGATGGGGTTGTGAAAGGTAAGATGCCTGTAGATTCTAGAACTCACCAACCATATGGCATGCTCCATGGTGGAGCAAGCGTAGTCCTCGCTGAAACCCTCGGCTCTATAGGTTCTCATTTTTTAGTTGAGAGTCAAGGGAAAGCTGCTGTCGGGTTAGAGGTAAATGCAAATCACCTTAAAAGCATTCGGTCAGGTTGGGTTTTTGGTGAAGCTCGGATCGTGAAGAAGGGAGGGAGAGTACATGTTTGGTCTATAGAATTGAAAGACAAAGAGGGAGAGTTAATCTGCACTTCAAGGCTCACCGTAATGATTGTCACTTTATGATTGTTGCTCGAGTATGGTGGAGTCCACCCGGAAGTGAGGAAGTGTATACTCTTGAGCCTTCCGAATGTGGAACTTCTTGCTTCAGGTTCACCCCTTTTAGCAGCTCTGATAAATACCCTTCTATAGAAATAAAGGGGCATGTAATCACATCTGAAGCTCCAACACCTGGTACGATTACGGTAACTAAACCCTTTGATAATTTCTCCACAGACAAAGCTTCTCATTTGAGTTCTGTAGCAAAGGCAATTTCACAAATCGCTGATGGCACTTTAGAAAAAGTAGTGGTCGCTAGGATCAAATCTATTATATCAGACGCTACGCCTGAAGAGACATTTAAGTTAAAATGCGAGAAACACCCGGATGCATTTGTTTATTTGATTGATCATCCAAGTTGTGGGATTTGGTGTGGTGCAACGCCCGAATTACTTGTAGCATCAAGTGACAACAGGGTGGAAACAGTATCTTTAGCAGGTACACGAATCATTGTGAATGGCAATCCTACAAATGATTGGACGACCAAAGAAATACATGAACAATCTCAAGTGACAGACTATATCAAATCTGTTTTAGAGGACTACGGAGCGTCTGAGATGAGCATAGAACCTCGTGCAGATAGACGATACGGACATCTTCTACACCTTGAGACCCGATTTAGATGCTCCATAAAAGGAGATATACAAAAACTAGCCAGCACCCTTCACCCTACCCCCGCTGTAGGAGGAAGGCCATTAAAAGTTGCCTTTGAATTTATCAAATCAAACGAACAGTTTTCAAGGGCCTATTACTCAGGATACTTGGGGGTTGAAACAGCTTCTGGAAGCGCTTACTATGTCAACTTACGGGCAGCCCAGTGGATGGTCGGAGGAATTCAGATTTATGCTGGAGGTGGAATCGTTGAAGGGTCCATCCCCCAAGACGAGTGGATGGAAACTGAGGCAAAGATTAATGCAATAGAAGCTACCTTCGCTTAATGCCTGAAAGACAAGAAAGATCTTCAACTGATCACCTATGCGCTTCGGCCTTAGTCGCCACCTTGTCAAAAAAAGGACTCTCTGATGTTGTCATCAGCCCAGGATCTAGAAACGCTCCTCTCACGATAGCTTTTACAGAAGATTCATCAATAAAAACTCACATTGTAATAGATGAGCGAGCAGCCGCTCATGTTGCGCTTGGACTTGCTCTGGAAACCGGGAATCCTGCAGCAGTACTTTGTACTTCAGGCACTGCAGCCATAAATCACGGTCCCGCCATAGCAGAAGCTTTCCATCAGAAGACTCCCTTAATAAGCATCACCGCTGACAGGGCATTGAGTAGTTTAAATAAAGGTCACGGTCAGTCAATAGACCAAACCGAACTTTTTACAAAATTTACGCTAGAAGATTATAGCTTGAACGGTAGCTCTTCCGATGAAAAAGACATTAGAGCAGTCATCGAAAAGGCAAGTAATATTTACGACAGAGTTATAACAGGCGGACCCGTCCATATAAATGTTCATTTACAAGAACCATTGTATGGGAAAGCAGAGTCTATGGATCTAGATCTCCCTGTCCATCAATCTCGCAATCGGGTTTACAATTTCGATTTCCAAGACCTCCCTAAAACATTTCAAACCCACGCACATCGCTCCTTAGTCATTGCTGGCCCCAGAATTTTAGCTGACTGGACAGACCAAGATTTTGACTCTGTTGCTGGGGTTTCTGAAAGCTTTTCAGGAATTAAGGGCCACTCGCTTATTGCTTCGGGAGACGCATTCATCGCAGGAGAAAAGTGGAAGACTAATCCACATCTTACACCTAGCTCAATTATCACAATAGGAAATCCCACTTTAAGTAAAGCACTAAGAAATTGGGTTACTGGGCTAAACATCCCTCATATTCATGTAGGTAATTCTGAGGGCAATGGACATGATTCTTTCAACACTCTTGAGAAATTAATTGATGCAGAGCCTCTGGGTTGGCTTACTGAGTTTTCAAAAAATATCCATCAAGATAAAAACTACCTTGAAGCCTGGACCTTAGAAAAATCTCGCTTAAAAAATATCCAGAAAAATTTCTCGAGCAAGGTAAGCTGGAGCGACTTCGCAGCTTACAAAACCATCTTTGGGTCTTTTCAAGACACACACAAAAAGACTTTGCACTTTGCGAACAGTACTTCTGCTAGGTATGCACTCCTCTTCGATTTTAAGAACAACATTCGTCTGCATGCAAATAGAGGAGTAGCAGGTATTGACGGCTGCACTTCCACTGCCGTAGGTCATGCGCTCTCCACGAGAGAGAGAGTAACACTTGTAACTGGAGATGTTGCTTTTTTATACGACATTAACGGGCTGGCAACCGTACAGAAAGTACCGGACAACTTACGGATAATTGTAATAAATAATGGCGGGGGTGGGATTTTCAGATGGCTTGAAGGACCTGCTAAGGTGGGGTATCTAGAATCACATTTTGAGACAAAACCTAAAACAAGCATAAAAGCTGCCGCTAGCTTCTGCGGCGTTGATTACTTTTGTGGTATTGATTCTACAAGCACGCAACAAGGCTTAATCGATTTAGAGAAAAACAAGGGGACAGCAATCCTTGAAATCGTAACTAATCCTGAATTGAGTTCTGACATTTACAAAGAGTTTTTAAAGGAGTTAAAAGGTTAAACAACGAGATTTAATAATTATATGAGCAGTTACAATTGGACTTCTATCAAAGAATATGAGGATATTCGCTTCGAATTCTTTGAGGGCATCGCAAAGATTACGATTTGTCGACCTAAGGTACTAAACGCATTCCGACCTGAAACGAACATTGAAATGATCGATGCGATGGATATCGCACGTGAAAGGGCTGATGTGGGAGTGGTCGTCTTAACAGGTGAGGGTGATGTTGCTTTTTGCAGTGGCGGAGACCAAAACGTAAAAGGTGTCGGCGGCTACATTTCCAAAGACGGAGTCCCTAGACTTAACGTACTCGATTTACAAAAACGAATCAGATCCCTTCCAAAACCTGTGATCGCTATGGTAAATGGCTACGCAATTGGAGGTGGACATGTGCTTCACGTGGTCTGTGATTTAACCATCGCAGCAGACCATGCTAAATTTGGTCAAACCGGACCAAAAGTGGGGAGCTTCGACGCCGGGTTTGGTTCAAGCTACTTGGCTGATATGGTAGGCCAAAAGAAAGCAAGGGAAATTTGGTTCCTGTGTGAACAATACACAGCAGCTGAAGCAGAGAAAATGGGCATGGTAAATAAAGTCGTGTCTCTCGCGAATTTAGAAGAGACTACAGTCGAGTGGTGTCGCACTATAATGAGGCACTCTCCTCTTGCTATTCGCATGATTAAGCGAGGGCTTAACGCAGAGCTAGACGGTCAGCGCGGCTTGATGGACTTTGCTGGTGATGCGACCCTGATGTACTATCTCATGGAAGAGGCACAAGAAGGTAAAAATGCGTTTTTAGAAAAGCGCGAACCTAATTTCCAGCAATTCCCTAAATTCCCTTAAAGGAAAATAAAATGGCATCACTTAAAGCTTGGGTAAAAGCTGGAAGGCCTCGGACACTTCCTCTTGCGATTACGTGTGTGCTTATTGGAGCAGCTATCTCGCTTTCTCCATCTGATATCTCGCTCAACCTACTTCCTGACACCAGGTTTTACACAGTGTTAGGACTTTCTCTACTTACGGTTATTTATTTACAAGTTCTTGCCAATTTCGCCAACGATTATGGCGATTTTAAAAAAGGCACGGACGGGCCCGAGAGATCAGACCGTGCAATGGCTTCAGGGGAAATATCTGAAACGGAAATGAAAAGGGCGCTCGTAGCCACCTCCGCAAAAGCATTTGTTGTTGGGTGTGCTACTGTGTTGTTTGCACTAGATTTTGACTTGGCGAAGTCTGCCCTCACACTCATCTTTATCACGCTCGGATGTAGTTCTATATATGCTGCAATACGATACACTATGGGAAGTGGAGCCTATGGTTATAAAGGTCTGGGAGATGTTGTGGTATTACTGTTTTTTGGGTACATCGGAGTTTTAGGTGTTGCCTACCTCCTGTCCGGAGAGTTGAATCTATACTGGCTTTTGCCAGCGACATTTTCAGGACTTATGTCCGTCGCGGTTCTAAACCTGAACAATTTACGCGACCACGAAAACGATGCTAAATCTGGCAAGAATACAATTGTCGTGAAATTGGGATTTAAAAAGGCCAAACTTTATCACGCAGCATTAATCTTGGTGAGTTGGGCCACAATGCTTCCGTTTTTATTCGGATTGAACGATCTACCTATATGGAAAGGTGGTATGTGGTATGTCTTAATCGCTCTTATTCAACTCAAGCACTTGATTTTCGTAATGAAAACTAAGGAGCCAGAACGATTAGATCCTGAACTTAAAAAAATAGCTCTAACGGCTTTCGTTGTCTCTCTCTTTATGTTCTTAACGGTTACAGTATAACGATGGCCACCATTGAATTCACATCACACCCCTTAGAATTCAAAAGCCCTGCGCGAACTTCTCGGGATACCTTAATAAGTAAACCAAGCTTTTTTTTATCCATTAAAGATGACGAAGGTCGAAGAGGAACAGGTGAGTGTAGTTTAATTCCTGGCCTTAGTCTAGAATCTGAAAAAGATGCTCGCGAAGCACTAGAGCAACTTACGAAACTAGATGAGATACATCCAGAATCCATCTCCCATTCTCTACCTGCTGTCAGGTTTGCTGCAGAAACTGCTTTAATAGACCTTAAACGTGAAGGAACACCTTCATGGATAGAAGGCATACCTATTAACGGATTGGTTTGGATGACCGATGCCGAAGGGATGCTGGAGCAGGTGAATATCTTAATTGAGAAAGGATATAAAACCATAAAAATCAAAGTGGGCACCCTCCCCTTTTATGAAGAATTAGAGCTACTTAAAGAAATCAGAAGACGTTGTCCCTCCAGCGAATTCACGTTAAGAATTGATGCAAATGGAGCTTTCAGCAATCAATCACCCGATGGCCTAAGCGCACTTAAAAAACTGAAAATCCTGCACAACGCTGGGCTAGACCTGCACAGTATAGAGCAACCCATATCACCTGGTTTAACTGATGAGATGGCGGAGCTTTGTGCCTCCTCTCCTGTTCCCATAGCTCTTGATGAAGAATTAATACCAATCCGTTCTAAATCTGAGAAAAGAGCTCTGCTTGAGAAAATACGACCTGCATATGTAGTATTAAAACCTAGTCTTTTAGGAGGTTTGAAATCCGCAGAATCTTGGATCACCCTCGCTGAAAGCCTTTCAATCGGTTGGTGGACTACCTCTGCTTTAGAATCGAACGTAGGTCTGGCAGAGATCGCCGAGTGGACATATGAACTGCTTAAATCTAGACCCAATTTAAAAAGCATGGCGCAAGGATTAGGTACTGGAAGTCTATACAGAAACAACATAGCATCCTCTCTGATTATTTCTGAGGGGAAACTCTACTCCAGCCCTCTCCACTCAGAAAAAAAATGGACCCAAGGAATCTCAACAGCGATTGAAAATTGGTTTACACATCCCAAGGCTCCCCTTTCGTACAAGACTTCAGGATCAAGTGGTCCACCTCGTGAAATAACTCACTCCCGCGATGCCGTAATCGCAAGTGCTAAAGAGACTTTAGAGTATTTCAAATTAAAACCCGGAGACCGAGTTGTACTTTCTCTACCGGTAAATTTCATCGCTGGACATATGATGTTAGTGAGAGCAATAGTTGGGGGATTGGCCTTAGAAATTGTCGAACCTTCAAGAAAACCCAATTTTAAAACACCCGCTGATTTTATTGCCTTAACCCCAAACCAATGCTTCTCCCTGCTGCCTGATTTCCCTCCAGTTAAGAAAGTACTTTTAGGAGGAGGTTTTGTTTCCGAAGATCTAATTGAAAGATTACCTGAGAGTATTGACTTTTATGAGGGATTCGGAATGACAGAGACCATAACGCACATTGCCATTAGAAAACTTCAACGTGGAATGTCTAAAAGCCCATTTGAAGCAATGCCGGGTGTGTGCTTTAGAATATCGAAAGACAGAGAACTTATTATTGATGCTCCTTCTAGAGAAGTGAACGGATTAGTGACAGACGATCTCGTTGAACTGATCGACTCAAAAAGATTTGTTTGGCTTGGACGGAAAAGTTCAATCATTAACTCTGGTGGAATTAAAGTCATGCCTGAAGTTGTAGAGCAGGAAATTAGAGGGATTATTAAACCACTTGGCTGCGAGTATATGATACAAGGAATACCTGATGAATCTCTTGGAGAGAAAGTAACATTGCGTTTAGATACTCAAGCACTTACTGTGGAAATCGAAAACGAACTTTTAGCTGAGATTGGTCAACTAGAAAATATAGCAGCATACCACGCGCCTAAAATGATTATATACGGAAAGGTCATAAGATCTAATCGAGGCAAACTTAAAAGAAATTAAATATGAAACCAGTCATTGTTTTTGCTACGGCAAATGAAAATAAAACTGCTGAGGTTCGAGAGTTATTGAAAGATTCGTACGAAGTAAAGTCATTGGTAGATATTGGATGCACAGAAGACATACCTGAAACAGCACATACACTGGAAGGTAACGCAAAACAAAAGGCAGACTACGTAAAAGAAAAATACGGTTATGATTGTTTTGCTGATGACACCGGTTTAGAAGTTGAAGCGTTAAATGGTGCCCCAGGAGTGTTCACAGCTCGTTATGGAGGACCAGAGAAAGACGCGCAGCAGAATATGAATTACTTGATGAATGAACTTGAAAAAGTTGGTGCAGTAAATGCCTCTGAGCGTGGGGCACGATTTAGAACTGCAATCCACCTCATTATAAATGGAAAGGAAGTTGGGTTAGATGGAGTTTGTGATGGGCATATCGCTCTGATACAATCTGGCAGCGCAGGATTCGGATATGATCCTGTTTTTATCCCACAGGGAGAAAACAGAACATTTTCTGAAATGAGTGCCGAAGAAAAGAACTCTATGAGCCATAGAGGGAGCGCAATACGCTCAATGTTAGAATATTTAGGTGTGTAGAAGCGCTGTTTAATAAGGTTTAACGCATATTTGCAAAATGAATTATCTTGAATTCGAAGAGCCCATTAAAACCCTGCGTGAGCAGTTAGTTCAGGCGAAAGATATAGAGTCAAAAAATGACCTTGATATGACCACTACTATAGTGGAACTTGAAGATAAAATTATTGAGGTGACGAAGGAAATTTACGGCAAACTGACTGCCTGGCAGCGTGTTCTTGTTAGTCGCCATCCTGACAGACCGTATGCTCTTGATTACATGAGTGCATTGACCAACGGTGAGTTTATGGAACTTCATGGTGATAGAAACGTGAAGGACGACAAAGCGATGGTAGGTGGACTTGGTGAGATTAACGGTCAACCTGTTATGCTTATAGGTCAACAAAAAGGCATAAATACGAAAATGCGTCAATATCGCAACTTCGGCATGGCGAACCCTGAAGGATACAGAAAAGCACTCAGACTTATGAAATTAGCTGAAAAGTTCAACATCCCAGTTGTGACTTTAATCGACACTCCAGGAGCTTATCCTGGGTTAGAAGCTGAAGAGAGAGGTCAGGGTGAAGCTATCGCAAGGAATCTTATGGAAATGACTCAGTTAAGAGTTCCTATTATTTGTATCATCATTGGCGAAGGAGCCTCTGGAGGAGCTTTAGGGATAGGAATCGGAGACAGGGTGATGATGCTTGAACACACATGGTATAGTGTCATATCACCTGAATCATGCTCTTCTATTCTCTGGAAATCATGGGATCACAAAAAAGAAGCTGCCGAAGCGTTAAAACTCACTGGAGAGGATATGCTTGGCAACAAACTAATAGACGGGATTATCCCTGAACCTCTTGGTGGGGCTCACAACAATCGAGAAGAGATGTTCACTACTTTGAAAGGTGAAATCACTGATTATTTGAAAAAGTTAATGCCAATGGATGCGGATAAACGCATCGATTCTCGAATACGCAAGTTTTCTAACATGGGAGTGGTGACTAGTTAACATAGATCGTTAAAAAACACGCACCTTTTGTCCTAATTTTACAATATATATTTTAAAAATTCATGAATCAATTTTTTCGCATGCTACGTACTCAAGCATCTTTTGTAGCTCTAGCTACAATGATTTTCCTCGCCGGCTGTGCTGGACTTGGATCAATGGAGAAGGCCGTTGAAACACTCAACTTAAATGTAAACCCAGGAACCCTCATTCTGCGCGGCGAGGTCGTCGAAGTGGAGATTACAGGCAACTTTCCTGCAAAATATTTCGCTAAGAAAGTAAGACTGGAAGCTACACCTGTCCTTGTTTGGGATGGAGGAGAAGCTGCATTTGCTACTGAAGGTTTCCAAGGAGAAGAAGCCGCAGGAAACTACAATGTAGTTCCTTTCGAAGTTGGAAAATCTTTCACTTACACAGCGAGCATTCCTTTCGATGCTGCTATGGAAGACGCCTGTCACTTAGAACTTCGCTTGCGCGGACTTAAAGGAGACAAGGTTGTTGACTTCGAGCCTTACATTATTTGCAAAGGAGTGATTACAACACCTCATCTTGTTCAGCCAGATGATAAATTCGCGATGACGCCAGATCGTTTTCAGAGAACTATGTCTTACACATTAGGCAATGATTTGAACTACGATTACAACAGTTCTAAAGTAACTCGTACTGAGTTGCGTGAAGAAGGTTGGATAGCTATGAAAGAACTCTTCACTTTAGCTGCCTCTGCTGACAGCGTAAATCTTTCAGGTGCCACTATCGAGGCATACGCTTCACCAGAAGGAGAGATTACTCTGAATGAAGACCTCGCTACTGACCGTGCTGAGTCTGCACAGAATGCACTCATGCGTGAGCTAAAGAGCAAGAAGGTTGAAACTGCTGATGGTTTTTACACCCTAATGGGCAAAGGAGAAGATTGGGATGGTTTCAAGCGCCTGATGAGCGGATCAAATATTGCAGACAAGGACCTCATTCTTCGCGTACTAGAGATGTACTCTGACAAGAGTCAGCGAGAGCAAGAAATTCGCAACATAGCAAAAACATATTCTGAGATTGAAGACCAAATCCTTCCTTCTCTACGCCGATCATCAATTGCCATGAACTACACAGTTGAAGGCTATACAGATGAAGAGTTAACTGCACTCGCGATGACTTCACCCTCTACACTCACTGTTGAGGAATTGTTATTCTCAGCCACTTTATTTTCAGATGTTTCTGACAAGTTAGCTGTGTACACATCTTGCTCAGCATCTTACAGCAATGATCACCGCGGTTACAACAACGCAGGGGTTTGTCTGATGGAAATGGGACGACGCAATCAAGCTGAAGAAGCTTTCAATGCTGCTCGCTCACTCTCACCTAACAATTCTGCAGTCTTAAACAACGTTGGAGCTATCGCTCGCCAAAAGGGTATGACAGAAGAAGCTAGTTCTTTATTCGCAAAAGCTGGTTCTGGAGCTGAAGTAAACTACAACAAAGGCTTACTTGCTATTACGCTTGGAGATTACGGTTCAGCTATTTCTAACATGAGCGGCTCTACTTCTGCAAACTTAGCTCTCGCGAAATTATTGAATGGTGATGCTAACGGCGCGAAGACTACACTAATGAATGCTGAGGATGACTCTGCTATATCGAGCTACCTACTCGCTATCTGCTGCGCTCGTTTAGACGACGCTGCTGGAGTTAAGGCAAACGTTAATGCTGCACTAACTAAGGATGGCACACTCAAAGGGAAAGCTCAAAAAGATCTTGAGTTCGCTAACTTCCGTGCTGAGTTAGGACTGTAAAGTATTCGAGCACACGCTCGAAAAGATTTAGACAAGAAAATTGAGAATTAGGATCTAGCTTCGGCTAGGTCCTTTTTTTGTCTGATAAGTATAGTTTAAAACACCGGTCAAAGTTTGATCCCCTTGCTCGCATGCCAAAGAACGATACCTGCACAGACACTTACGTTCATGCTATTCTTCACGCCGAGTTGAGGGATTTCAAGGATTATATCAGCAGAATCAGAGGTGGAGGATTTAACTCCACGGACTTCGTTTCCGAACACTAGAGCCCATTTATCGCCTTTACTTGGCTCCCAATCATCGAGAGAGATACTTCTTGGGTCCTGCTCGATCACAGCTATTTTGTAGCCTTCTGCTCGGAGTGTAGAAAGGGCGTCAGATGCCGATTCATGAGCGCGCCATGGAATGTGATCGCTCGATCCCAAGGCTGTTTTAAGAATATCTCGGTGGGGTGGATGGCAAGTAATCCCGCACAATTCAATACCAGAAATACAGAACGCATCTCCGGTTCGAAAAAAGGAACCAACATTATTTCCGCTTCTGATATCCTCAAGAACAAAAACAACAGGAAGATGTAGCGCGTCTATGTAATCCTCCGATCTCACTTTATTCGTTGAAGATGATAGAGAAAGGAAGGCGAGTTTGGTATATGTCTTTCGACTCAACCATGCGTTTTACAGAAATGATTTCGTTAAGCGTAGAATTATCTCCCGCGATGAAACCCAAAGCATCAAATCCAGCACGTACTCCAGTTAAATCTTCTATAAGGACTTCAAAAGGATCGCGAATCTCAGGAAGATAAATGAGGTTCGCATCTGGGAGATTAATGAGTTTTTCTGTGAATTTAATTGCGTCTTCGAGATTACCGATTTCATCCACGAGTCCGATTTCAAGTGCATCATTTCCTGACCAAACCCTTCCTCGTGCAACCTCCTCAACTTGGGCGGCCGTAAGATTTCTACCTTCAGCTACCTTAGATGTGAAGTCAGAGTATATTCCAGTAATGATTTCATTGTAAGCCTGAATCTCGAAATCAGACATTGCAAAAACTCCGTCGGGTTTACCAGCATGAGAATGCGTAGCGATCTCGTCAAACGTTACACCGAGATGTTTTTCGTACATCCCTCCTAAATTAGGTATAATCCCGAATACGCCGATGGAACCAGTTATTGTAGTCGCATTCGCATAGATTTTATCTGCCGCACAACTGATATAATACCCGCCGGAAGCAGCTAAATCACCCATACTTACGACAAGCGTTTTCCCAGCTTCTTTTAAAAGTATTGTTTCACGCCAAATAACATCGCTGGCCAGAGCACTTCCCCCGGGAGAATTTACTCTCAAGACCACAGCTTTGACATCTGGAGCAAGACGTGCGGCCTTAATTGCGGCAGCTGTTGTGACAGAACCGATAGTCTTAGCGTCTCCGTCCCCTGATTGAATCGCTCCGACTGCATAAATAACGGCTATTTCTCCACCCAAATCATCAGAGTCTGAATCAGCGGTGTCGTCATCTGAAAGAGTAGATACAAGCTCCGCCAAATTGTCTTCGGACACAGTCATTCCGAACATACTTTCAGGCAATGCATATTCCCCAAAAGAAATTGTTTCGAGCTCTAAACTATCTAGATTATTTTCTAGCAAAGCATCCAACTCGTCCTCATAAAATACGGCATCAATAAGTCCTAGTTCTACAGCATCTAAAGGCAACCTTACTCCTATATTCTCCGCTACGGCGTCTAGGTCTGAAGTGCTAATACCTCTGCTTTCAGCGATACTTGAACTTATGGTAGACCAAAACTCTCCAAACAAAGCTCTGAGTTGTTCTTTGTTCGATTCGCTGTAATTTTTACGCAACAGCGGTTCCACTGCAGACTTATATTTGTTATTCGGCCCACGAAGAACGGTTACATCAATTCCCAGTTTTTCAATTAATCCAGGGTAAAACATAGATTGTGCACGTAAACCTAAAAGCGTCATTCCTCCAGCTGGATGAAGATACACTTCGTCAGCTACAGAGTTAAGGTAGTATCCTGTTTGGCTCATCGTCTCGCTCCAAGCGACTACCCATTTTCCAGACTCACGAAACTTCTCAATCCCGCTTCGTATATCTTCTAAAGTTGAAGGCGAAGCAGCAACTCCTGAAATATTTAAGTACAGACCTTTGATATTGTCGTCAGAGGTAGCTCGAGAAAGACCGTCAAGAATCTGGTCTAAACCGATCTGCGAATCAGGAGTAAGACTGGCGAAATTTAAAGTGAAAGGCACTTCACCTCCGCGCTCCACAATGTTAGAACTCAGGTTCATGACAATTACGTTCGCATCACCAGAATAAACTTCTGACTCCGTCTCTTCCATTTCAGATATAGCTCCAAAAATTCCACCCACAAGAGCACCCACGAAAATAAATATGAGTATCGTCCCTGCGATAAGCATCCCGATTATTGAGCCTATGGTAGAGCTCGCAATATTTTTAATAAAATTCATTCTGCAATAATACGAATGTAAATTGCAGGGTATGGGCTCAAAAATGCTATTTCGAACAATTTATATAAGTGTGGGATCGAATTTAGGAGACCGTGTAGCACTTTTAACAGAGGGGATCACTCTTCTCGAAAAAGAATTGGTGGAGTTAGAGGCCATTAAATCACTCACCGAATCACCTATTTATGAAACACAGGCATGGGGAATGCCGCAAGGGACTCCCGCCTTTTTAAATCTTGTCGTAGCCTTAGAAACAGATGTAACGTTGGAACACTTACTTTCTTTGTTGCTCGACGTAGAAACAGCATGTGGAAGGAAACGCGATGTGACACAATCTGAGGGAGGCCATTTATATTCAGACAGAACCCTTGACATGGATATACTGTTAGACGGTGAAGTTCTCTTGAAAACTAAGCATCTAATTGTTCCTCATCCCAAACTAACTCAACGTAGATTTGTATTACAACCCTTGGCTGATCTTGACTCTAAGATGACAATCCCGGGGGCAAATTGTACTGTAGAGGAAGCTTTAAGAGTTTGTCCTATTAAACCAGAAGTGCTGCTAAAGTAAAAAGAATGGGTCCATATGCATACATAGCGATTGAGGGGAATATCGGAGCTGGAAAAACCACATTTAGCAAACTGATGGCAGAGAAAACTGGGAGCAAAGTCATTCATGAAAGATTTGCGGAAAACCCATTCTTGGAACGTTTTTACGAGAACCCTGAAAGTCATGCTTTTTCTGTGGAGCTGGCATTCCTCGCCGATAGATTTAAGCAGCTCGGAGAGGCATTAGGTAGCCGCAACCTCTTCCGTCAAAACGTAATATCTGATTACAACTTTGCGAAATCCCTCATCTTTGCGAAGGCGAATCTCCCGAAGAATGAATTCTCTCTCTTCCGTACTATGTTTCGCCTCATGGAAGACCAAATCCCTGCTCCAGAAGTCGTAGCCATCCTCAACCCTGGCCTTGAAAAGGTGAAAGAACAGATCAAAGATCGCGGCCGAAAATTTGAGCAAGACCTCCCGAAAGGATATCTAGAAAAAATTGAGAATGGCTATAAATCTTACTACAAATCACATCGCGGTTCAAGGGTACTTTTAATAGATACCTCAGAGCTCGATTTCGTAGCAAGTCAGGAAGATTACGAAAAATTATTCAACTGCATCATCACCCCTCGTAAACCTGGAGTTTATGAGATAAAACCTTGATGAAACACAACACCCAAATCACATGCGTAGAAAAGATTTTATAAAATTAAGTTCCCTCCTTGGAGGAGGATTGTTTTCTGGCGCTTCGTATGCAGGGAATAGGAAGACGAATATTTCTGACCTCCACGCCAGCGAAGCCATTTCTAATGCAGGTATTCAAGGAAGCATGTTCGATTATGCAGATGCTCCTATCGAAAAAGTAAGGGTGGCTATTGTGGGTCTTGGAAATCGTGGCAGCACATTGGTGGAGATGTTAAGCTGGCTAGTAAAGCATGGTCACGCAGAAATAGTTTCTATTTGTGATGTGCAACCTCAGTTTTTAGACAGAGCAGAAGAAAGCATAGCGAAATTCCAGAGTTCTGCTCCTAGGCGCGTAGATGGAAGCTCAGATGAAAACGCTTGGCAAAACATGTGCAATCCTGAAGAAGCTGACTTGCTTCTCGTCACTACACCTTGGAGATGGCATGCTCCTATGGCTCTGTACGCAATGGAAAAAGGCTTGCACGTAGCTACAGAAGTTCCTATAGCATATACAGTAAAGGAAAATTTAGAAATTCTAAAGACCGCTGAAAGGACTCAGAGGCATTGTATCATGCTAGAAAACTGCTGTTACAATGAAGAAGAATTGTTTGTGTTGAATATGGTGAAAGAGGGCGCTTTCGGAGATCTAACCCACGCTGAATGTGCGTACATACACGATCTGAGACAACTTCTTATTGATGAGAAATACTACCACAATCGTTGGCGTCTGCAACACCATCTTGAAAGAGATGGAAACCTGTACACCACACACGGTCTAGGTCCAGTTTGTATGTATATGGATGTTCTAAGAGGCGATAATTTGAGTCACTTAATTTCCATGAGTTCAAATGAAGCTTCCCTGTCAAAAGCTCTGAGAGAATCTGACGACCCTTCTTTAAATGCGATGGCTGATCAAGTTAAGTGTGGTGACGTGAACACGACCCTCATCAAGACAGAACAGGGAAGAAGCATTATGCTACAATTCGATGTTCACACTGGACGACCATATAACAGATTGAATAAACTTTGTGGATCTGGTGCTACTCACTATGGTTACCCATCAAGGTTGTATAAAGACCATGGACCCACATGGAGTGGACACCGTTGGGAAGATGAAGCAGGGTATAAAGAACAGAAGGAGAAATACTCACATCCGATGTGGAGCAGACTCCAATCTCAGATTTCAGATAACGAACAAGGCCATGGAGGAATGGACTTTGTGATGATGTATAGACTGATTAGATCTCTCAACAAAGGTGTTTCCCTTGACTTAAATGTATACGACGGAGTACTTTGGTCTTTAGTCGGAGCATTAAGCGAAGAAAGCGTAGCGCTAGGAAACGAAAAAGTAAATATCCCCGACATAACGAATGGAGCTTGGAAAACGCCAAGGGTACATCCCGTCTTTAGAGAGTTTTAAAAGGGTGTCCTAATTTAAATTACCCGATTAGCTCGGCCATCTTCGAGCCTATGTGGGCTGGGCTGTCCACGACGTGGATTCCGCACTCACGCATCACACGTTTCTTCGCTTCGGCTGTCTCATCTTCGCCGCTAACGATAGCTCCGGCATGTCCCATTGTACGCCCTACAGGAGCAGTAACTCCGGCGATGAAACCAACTACTGGCTTTGTGCCGTGCTCTTTGATCCATCTCGCTGCATTGACTTCTAGGTCACCTCCTATCTCGCCGATCATCACAATACCCTTCGTATCGTCATCCGCCATTAGTAGCTTCACAGCATCAAGGGTCGTAGTTCCTATGATAGGATCGCCGCCGATGCCGATCGCTGTGGTTTGGCCTAATCCTGCTTTCGTACACTGATCCACAGCTTCATAAGTCAAAGTTCCAGACTTAGAAATAATTCCCACCTTACCTGGCTCGAATATAAACCCAGGCATAATACCTACTTTAGCTTCTCCAGCAGTCATCACTCCAGGACAGTTAGGACCTATGAGTGTGCAATCGCGTTGATCGATGTAATGCTTCACCCCTACCATATCTGCTACTGGGATACCTTCAGTGATACATATGATCACTTTTATACCACCATCAGCCGCTTCCATAATCGCATCCGCTGCGAACGCTGGGGGAACGAAAAGAATACTCACGTCAGCTCCAGTTTCTTTAACAGCGTCTTGAACTGTATTAAAAACAGGTTTTCCAAGATGGGTCTGACCTCCTTTTCCAGGAGTCACTCCACCAACGACATTGGAGCCGTAATCTATCATTTGACCTGCATGGAAAGTCCCTTCACTACCAGTAAATCCTTGAACGATAATCTTAGAATCTTTGTTAACTAGAACACTCATGTTTTGATGTTTTTTTATTCTCGGATGTAATGCGCCTCAAATTTAGACCAAACCACATCTATCCTCCCATTTTTTACCTCACTTTTGCACAGTAATTATTACCGCGTGAAAAACACTATGCCCAAGGCCTTAGATGGCTCAACGATTGTCGCTATCTCGACAGCTCCCGGAGCCGGAGGAATTGCAGTAGTTCGTGTTTCTGGGCCCCGTGCTTTAGA
>Ga0308022_1000165_pt1 | contig 25450 bp, 23 predicted proteins | sample Neamet353_FD_201297 | JGI IMG/M metagenome (GOLD analysis project Ga0308022, IMG submission 201297) | Marine microbial communities from water near the shore, Antarctic Ocean - #353 | ecosystem: Environmental > Aquatic > Marine > Unclassified | place: Southern Ocean | collected 2014-10-02 | reverse complement strand
GTACTTTGTCTTTCTCTATTTACATGCAACTTGGTAACATCTGGTCTAGAATAATGTCCAACAACATCAAAGTTTTGACGCTCTTCTAAAACCCTATTAAAATCTAACGTTTCAATAATCAAACCTTCTTTATTGACAACAGGTTCAAGAATCCATTCTCCGTCAGGACCTGCAATACAAGAACCTCCATTTGCTAAAACATCCGGAGCATCTTTTACAATTTTATCATAATGCGGAACATCACTTGGAAAGTCAGATTTTGCCATTAAACTCGAAACAGAAATTACAAAAGAACGCGATTCTCTTGCGATAAAACGTGTAATATCTTTGGTATTATGATCACTTCCAGGCCAAACAGCAATGTGTAAATTTTCTCCCAAACCATACAAAGCAGTTCTTGGTAAAGGCATCCAATTTTCCCAACAATTTAAGCCCCCAACAGTAAATTCTTTCAGCGGATGTACTTGTAAACCATTTCCATCTCCAGGCGCCCACGTTAAACGTTCATCATAAGTTGGCTGCAGTTTTCGATGTATCGATTTTATGTCTCCTTCTTCATTTATATACACCAAGGAAGCATAAATACTATGTCCGCCTCTATTTTTCGCACGTTCCATAATCCCTAAATAAATAGCAATATTATGTTCTTTTGCTAATTTACAAACGGAATCTAACTCTCCTTTTTCTATCGTTACAGAATTACGAACATAATGTGCATGAATCTCTTTTTGCGTTTTAGAATCCCACTCTGCACCATTTGTTAAGGCGACCCAAAAAGGATAACCAGGTAAAAGAGCTTCACCAAATACAATGAGTTCGCAATTTTCTTTTGCAGCGTCTACAATTGATTTCTCAATCTTTTCAATTGTCTTTTCTTTATTTAACCAAACTGGAGAAATTTGTGCTAAGGCTACTTTTAGTAAATTGTTTTTCATTTTATATCAGTTAAAAATTAAACACAACTCTCTGTGAATACTAGATTTCTATTGAAACGACCAAACCTTCATTAGATCTCACATTAAAAACAGTTTCATCATCAAAAATTAAATACTGTCCTTTTATCCCAACTAATTTACCTGTATAACTTGGTGTTTTAATCAAGTTTAAGCTTTTGGGCTTTAAAGGATATTTTTTTACAGGAAAGTTTAAATGTGTTTCAACATTATCTTCAATAAAATATTCTTTTGCTTCCTCAGGGATAAATTCTTTTAATCGATCTCTCCATTCCATTAAGCTTACATCTTCAATATCATTCTTCAGCATTTTACGCCAGTTTGTTTTATCTGCAACATACTGTTTTAAAGCAACTTCTGTAATTCCTGCTAAATAACGGTTCGGCACTTCTACAATTTCGATGGCTTCATGTGCTCCTTGATCTATCCATCTTGTTGGCACTTGCTGCTTTCTTGTAACGCCTACTTTTACATTACTCGAATTTGCCAAATACACAATATGTGGTTTTAATTGCACAGATTTTTCATACGCTAAATCTCTATCTTCAATCCCTAAATGTGCCTTGCTTAACTCGGGTTTCATGATCCAATCTGCAGCATTTGGAATTTCAAAAAAACAAGATTTACAAAAACCTTGTCTGTAAATTTCTTTTTCTAAATGACAATTTAAACATTCGTAAGTAACAAAACGAATCGTTAACTCCTTATTTAACAACTGATTCATGTTTAAAAAATCAGAATTCATGTCTAAATAATACTGAATTTCAACTGAATTTTCAGTTTTCATTTTTTTTAGGACTCCTTGATATTTCATAACCAAATTTTAGTATTTTTAGCTTCTAACAAACTTACATAAAAAACGCAACTTTATCTATGGCTTTACCCTTTGTAAATTCAATAATTTCTTGGTTTTTAAAAAAGCGAGTGCATCAAATAAAACTTTTTTTAAAATACCCTATTGATGTGCAAGAAGAACTTTTATTGAAATTAGTTGCTACTGCAAAAAGAACCGAATTTGGTGAAGAACATCACTTTTCATCCATCAAAAATTATAAAGATTTCACAAACAAAGTACCTATTCAAAGATACGAAAGTATAGAGCCTTTAATTGAACGTTGTAGAAAGGGCGAACAAAATTTGTTTTGGCCAACGCCCATAAAATGGTTTGCAAAATCTAGCGGAACTACAAATGCAAAAAGTAAATTTATTCCTGTAAGTGATGAAGCTTTAGAATATTGCCATATGAAAGCTGGTAAAGACATGTTGTGTTTGTACATTAATAACAATGAAGAAACACAATTGTTTACAGGTAAAGGTTTAAAATTAGGAGGAAGTTCTGGAATTTACAAAGACAACAATTCTTCCTTTGGAGATTTGTCAGCAATTATTACAGAAAATTTACCATTTTGGGTAGATTACAGTTCTGCTCCGAGTCAGGAAGTTGCTTTAATGGCTGAATGGGAAACCAAAATGGAAGCTATTATTGATGAAACAATTCATGAAAACATTACCAGTTTAATAGGCGTACCAAGTTGGATGCTAGTTTTATTAAACAGAGTTTTAGAACGAACAGGAAAAGATAATATTTTAGAAGTTTGGCCAAACTTGGAGGTCTATTTTCATGGAGCCGTAAACTTTAATCCTTATAGAGAACAGTATAAAAAACTGATTCCTAAAAAGGATTTTCAATATTATGAAACCTATAATGCCTCTGAAGGTTTTTTCGCGATTCAAGATAAAAATGGTTCAAAAGAATTACTATTGATGCTAGATTACGGCATCTTTTATGAGTTTATTCCTATGACAGAATTCAAAGGAGAAAGTTCTAAAACAATTTCTTTATCAGAAGTAAAAAAGGATATTGATTATGCTTTAATTATTACTACAAATAGTGGTTTATGGCGTTATTTAATTGGTGATACGATTAGATTTACATCTTTAGATCCCTACCGAATTAAAATTACTGGAAGAACAAAACATCATATTAATGTTTTTGGTGAAGAGTTAATTATAGAAAATGCAGAAGATGCATTAAGACTTGCCTGCGAAAAAACCAGTGCAAGTATTAAAGAATATACTGTTGGTCCTATATTTATGGAAGGAAAGAAAAATGGTGGACATCAATGGGTTATTGAGTTTGAAAACGCACCAAAAAGCATGGACTATTTTACTGAAATTTTAGACAATGCGTTAAAGTCTATCAATTCTGATTATGAAGCAAAACGGTATAATTCTATGGCATTGGCTATGCCTAAAATCCATGTTGCAAAAGAAGGTTTATTTTATGATTGGTTAAAGAAAAAAGGTAAATTAGGTGGACAACATAAGATACCTAGACTGTCTAATTCTAGAGATTTTGTAGAGGAACTTTTGGAATTGTAAATACTAAATTTTACGTTCTACCACATAGTTAATCATCTCTAATAAAGAATTTTTATAAGGTGATGCTGGATAGTTTTCTAAAATAGACAATGCTCTATTTTTATAATCATGCATTTTATTGGTGGTGTATTCTATACCTCCATTTTCTTTTACAAAAGTGATGACTTCTTTAACACGTTTCTTGTCCTTATTGTGCTTTTTAACCGAATTAATCAACCATTTTTTTTCTTTATCTGAACAAGTATTCAACGTATGAATTAACGGCAATGTCATTTTTTGTTCTTTGATATCAATACCTGTAGGTTTCCCTATTTTATCATCTGTATAATCAAACAAATCATCTTTTATTTGAAAAGCAATACCGATGTATTCTCCAAATTTTCGCATTTGCTGAATCGTTTCTTGGTTTGCACCAACAGATGCAGCGCCAATACCACAACAAGCAGCTATTAAAGTTGCTGTTTTCTGACGAATTATATCAAAATAAATATCTTCTGTAATGTCTAGTTTTCTTGCTTTTTCTATTTGCAGTAATTCGCCTTCACTCATTTCACGAACTGCAATAGAAATTAATTTCAGCAAATCAAAATCTTCATTATCAATAGATAATAACAATCCTTTAGATAATAAAAAATCACCTACTAAAACGGCAATTTTATTTTTCCAAAGTGCATTTACAGAGAAAAAACCACGTCTTCTATTGCTATCATCTACAACATCATCATGCACTAAAGTTGCTGTATGAATCAATTCTACAACAGAAGCTCCTCTATAAGTTCGTTCATCAAAACCACCATCAGAAACCATTTTTGCCACTAGAAAGACAAACATTGGTCGCATTTGTTTTCCTTTTCTACGAACAATATAATAGGTAATTCTGTTTAAAAGCGGGACTTTAGAAAGCATGGAATCTTTGAACTTTTTTTCAAAGAGTTCCATCTCACTTTTAATAGGAAGTTTTATAAGTTCTACTGTTTTCATGTATAGTTTTACTCAAAGTGCCATTCCCATGAAAATGGAAATCTATACAAAGTAAGTACGGATTCCTGCCTACGCAGGAATGATAAAACGCAGGCAACTCAAAAGTAAATAAATTAGACGATTTAGAATGAGCAAATTTTAAAAGATATCCTCTTAAGATTTATTTGCCAATTGTCCACATGCAGCATCAATATCTTTACCTCTACTTCTTCTTACGTTTATAGTAATATCGTGCATTTCTAAATTAGAAATATAATTATTTATTGCAGAGGAGTGTGCTTGTTGAAACTCACCATCATCAATAGGGTTGTATTCTATTAAATTAACTTTACAAGGCACTGCTTTACAAAATTCCACTAAAGCCTTTATATCTTCTTTTTTATCGTTAATTCCATCCCAAACAATATATTCATAGGTAATTGCACGGTTTGTTTTTTCGTACCAATATACTAACGATTCTCGTAAATCTTTTAACGGGAATGTAGCATTAAATGGCATTATTGAAGTCCTTACTTCATCAATCGCAGAATGTAAAGAAACCGCTAAATTGAATTTAACCTCTTCATCTGCCATCATTTTTATCATTTTTGGCACTCCAGAAGTAGAAACTGTTATTCTTTTTGATGACATTCCTAAACCTTCAGGAGATGTTATCATTTCGATCGATTTAATAACGTTTTTATAGTTCATCAGTGGTTCTCCCATTCCCATAAAAACAATATTTGTCAATTTATGATTAAAATACAATCTACTTTGCTTGTCTATAACGACAACTTGATCGTAAATTTCATCAGGATTTAAATTACGCATTCTTTTTAAACGAGAAGTCGCACAGAATTTACAATCTAAACTACAACCAACTTGACTAGAAACACAAGCTGTTGTTCTTTTATCAGTAGGAATTAAAACAGATTCAACAATTAAACCATCGTGTAGTCTTATACCGTTTTTGATCGTTCCATCATTACTTTTTTGCATTGAATCAACCTTAATATGATTGATAACAAAGTTTGCTTCTAACATTTCTCTAGTTTCCTTAGAAATGTTTGTCATGGCCTCAAAAGTGTGCAATGACTTACTCCAAAGCCATTCATAAACTTGATTTCCACGAAAAGCTTTATCGCCATTTTCAACAAAAAAATCACGTAATTGTTCTTTGGTTAAGGCTCGTATGTCTTTTTTCTTTACTTCCATATTGTGCAAAAATACAAAACCTCACAAGAAACTTGTGAGGTTTTTAGTTTTCAATAAAAAAATTGAATTATATTATTAACATCGCGTCTCCATAAGTAGAGAATTTATACTTCTCTTTGATGGCTACTTTATACGCTTCCATTAAAAAATCATACCCAGCAAAAGCAGCTGCCTGCATCATTAGTGTAGATTTTGGTTGATGTAAATTTGTGATCATTGCATTAGCAATACTAAACTCAAAAGGAGGGAAAATAAATCTATTTGTCCAACCTTCAAAAGCATTTAATTCTTGTTTCGATGAAACTGAAGACTCTATCGTTCTCATTACAGTTGTACCTACTGCACAAATTCTTCTTTTATCGATTTTTGCTTGATTAATTTTCTCTGCAGTAGCAGTAGAAATCACAATCTGTTCAGAATCCATTTTATGCTTAGATAAATCTTCTACTTCTACAGGGCTAAAAGTTCCTAATCCAACATGCAACGTCATTTCAGCAAAATCAACTCCTTTAATTTCTAAACGTTTTAATAAGTGTTTAGAAAAATGCAAACCTGCTGATGGAGCTGCAACTGCACCTTCGTGCTTTGCATAAATAGTTTGGTAACGATCTTTATCAGAAGCTTCCACTTCTCTTTTTATTGCTTTTGGCAAAGGAGTTTCTCCTAATTCCAATAATTTTTCTCTAAAAGCTTCATAACTTCCATCAAACAAAAAACGTAAAGTTCTTCCTCTAGAAGTTGTATTGTCTATAACTTCTGCAACTAAACTGTCATCTTCACCAAAAAATAATTTGTTTCCAATTCTAATTTTTCTTGCAGGATCTACTAAAACATCCCATAATCTGTTCTCAGCATTTAGTTCTCTTAATAAGAAAACTTCAATTCTAGCACCCGTTTTTTCTTTGTTCCCAAACATTCTGGCTGGAAAAACTTTGGTGTTGTTTAACATCATAACATCACCTTCTTCAAAGTAATTTATAACATCTTTAAACGTTTTATGTTCTATAGTTTGCTCTTTTCTATTTAAAACCATTAAACGAGATTCATCCCTATGTTCCGCAGGATGTATTGCTAACAATTCTTCTGGCAACTCAAATTCAAAGTGTGATAATTTCATATGTGTATTTAGCTATAAAAGCGGCAAATATACGATATCGAAATAGGCGTTGTCAAGTGTTTGACTGTTTATCTTTAAAGTTCGTTAATTACAATACCGATTTGTTGCATATCATCCCAGAACTTTTGGTATGATTTTGTAACAACTTCAGCATTTAATATTTTGATAGGAACCACGAACGCTAAAGGTGCAAAAGCCATTGCCATCCTATGATCTTTATAGGTTTTAATAGCAATATTTTTATTAATTTCTGATGATTTTTCTAAATGTAAACTGTTATCTGTCACAGAGATAGTCGCTCCTAAATTAGTTAGTTCATCTTGTAAAGCGATAAGTCTATCCGTTTCTTTAATTTTTAAAGTATGTAAACCCGATAAATTACACGCAACACTTTCAGCAAAACAAGTTACAGCAATAGTTTGTGCAATATCTGGAGCATTCTTCAAATCTATTTCTAAGATTTCTTTATTGCTTTCTTTTTCTTTTATTAGGGTGATAAAATTCTCACCAAAAACAGTTTGTACTCCAAAGTGTTGATAGATTTCTGCCAAACAAGAATCTCCTTGTAAACTTTCTTTTTTATACGCTGATAATTGAATTTCCGAACCAATTTCCGACAAGGCAATTATCGAATAAAAATAACTTGCAGAACTCCAGTCAGATTCTACAACAACAGTTTGTTTTTCGATTTCTTTCTTCGGAAAAACGTTGATAAAATTACCTTCAAATCTGTTTTCAATTCCTAATTGAGTTAGCAAACTTAGCGTCATATTTATATAAGGAATAGAAGTAATATCACCTAAAAGCTCAATTTCTAAACCATTTTCTAATTTCGAAGAAATTAACAACAATGAAGAAATGTACTGACTACTTACATTTCCGTTTATTTGAACTTTATCTTTTGTGATTTTTGTTCCTTTAATTCGTATTGGTGGATACCCAACTTTATCTTCATAAGAAATCGTTGCGCCTAAATTATTTAAAGCATTTACTAAAATTTCTATAGGTCTGTTTTGCATTCTGTCAGAGCCTGTTAAGATTGTTTCTCTACCATCATTAATAGCAAAATATGATGTTAAAAAACGCATCGCAGTTCCTGCATGACCAATATCTACGCTTTCATCTTTGGTAGAAAGTGCATGTTGCAAGTGTACAGAATCATCAGAATCTGATAAGTTTTCAATTAAAATCTGTGGAAATAATTTTTGAAGAATCAACAGTCTATTGGATTCACTTTTAGAACCAGAAATGGTGATTTTCTCGTTTATTTTTTTATTCTCTAAAGCATTTAGTAGTATATCCATCTTGTAGCTCTGTAAACAAATTAAAATTTCTTATTTTTAACTTTCTTAAAAAATTAAACGAACCACTTATGAAAAAATATTTATTTCTAGCAATTGGCCTACTTTTTATATCAAATGCCAAAGTTAATGCACAAAATAATTCTACCAAATTTTCTGAAGAATATTTTAGCGCTGTAGAATGGCGAAATATCGGCCCTTTTAGAGGAGGAAGAAGTGCTGCTGTAACTGGTGTTTCTGGTAAAGCAAACTTATTTTATATGGGTTCTACTGGTGGTGGAGTTTGGAAAACAAATGATGCAGGTAATACGTGGCAGAATATTTCTGATGGCTTTTTCGGTGGCTCGGTAGGTGCCGTTGCAGTTTCAGAATCTGACAATAATGTTATTTATGTCGGAATGGGCGAAAAAACAGTTCGTGGAAATGTTTCTTCTGGAGATGGAATTTGGAAATCTGAAAACGCAGGTAAAACTTGGAAACATATAGGTTTAAAAAACTCAAGACATATTCCAAGGATGAAAATTCATCCAAAAAATTCGGATATTGTTTTTGCGGCAGTTATGGGTGATTTATACAAACCCACACAAGAAAGAGGTGTCTATAAATCTGTTGATGGTGGAGAAAACTGGAAACGCGTTTTATTTTCTGATGAAAACTCTGGTGCAGTTGATTTAATAATTGACCCAAATAATCCAAGAATTTTATACGCCACAACGTGGGATGTTAGAAGAACTCCTTATAGTTTATCTTCTGGTGGAAAAGGCTCTGCGATGTACAAAAGTACTGATGGTGGAGAAACTTGGAACAACATATCTGAACATAAAGGATTGCCAAAAGGAATTTGGGGAATTAGTGGAGTTACTGTTTCTCCTTTAAATTCTGATATTGTTTGGGCTTTAATTGAAAATGAAAAGGGCGGAATTTATAAATCTAAAGATGCTGGTAAAACTTGGAAACTGATTAATTCTGAAAGAAAATTACGTCAAAGAGCTTGGTATTACACACGTATTTATGCAGATACACAAGATGAAGATATTTTATATGTATTAAATGTACGTTATCATAAATCTACTGATGGTGGAAAAACTTATAAAACATACAATGCTCCTCATGGAGATCATCATGATTTATGGATTGCACCAGAAGACAACCAGAGAATGATTATTGGTGATGATGGTGGCGCACAAGTTTCTTTTGACGCAGGTGAAAATTGGAGTACCTATATGAATCAGCCAACTTCGCAATTTTACAGAGTTACTACAGATAATCATTTTCCATATCGAATTTTAGCAGCACAACAAGACAATTCTACGGTGAGAATTCCTCACAGAACCTCTGGAAGATTTATTAGAGAAGCTGATTGGAGTTCTACTGCTGGTGGTGAAAGTGCGCATATTGCTGTTGATCCTTTAAATGATGATATTGTGTATGGTGGAAGTTATGGCGGTTTTTTATCTAGACAAAATCATAAAACAGGAGAAACGAGAGCTGTTAATGTTTGGCCAGATGATCCAATGGGACATGGAGCTGAAGATTTTAAATATCGCTTTCAATGGAACTTCCCAATCTTCTTTTCACCAAATAACAAAAAGAAATTATATGCAGCTTCTAATCATTTGCATGTAACAGAAAATGAAGGTCAATCTTGGAAAGTAATCAGTCCTGATTTAACAAGAAATGATCCAAAAACCTTAGGTTCATCTGGCGGACCAATTACGCAAGATAATACAGGAGTTGAATATTACGGAACTATTTTTGCCGCTACAGAATCTGCTTTTGAAGCGGGTTTAATTTGGACGGGTTCTGATGATGGTTTAGTGCATATCAGTAAAAATAATGGCGCAACTTGGAATAATATTACTCCTAAGAAAATGCCAGAATGGATGATGATTAATTGTATTGAAGTTGATCCTTTTACAAAAGGTGGCGCATACATTGTAGGAACAAAATATAAATCTGGAGACTACAAACCATACATCTACAAGACAGAAAATTATGGAAAATCTTGGAGAAAAATTACAAACGGAATTGCAGGTGAAGATTTTACAAGAGCTTTAAAAGCGGATCCAAAAAGAAAAGGATTACTGTATGCCGGTACAGAAAGAGGTATGTATATTTCTTTTGATGATGGAAAAAATTGGCAATCATTCAAACAGAATTTACCTATTGTTCCTATCACAGATTTAGCGATTAAGAATGATAATTTAATTGCCGCAACGCAAGGACGATCTCTTTGGATTATTGACGACTTAACTCCTTTGCATCAACTAAACGCATCAACTTTAAAGAAAGAGATGGTTTTATACAAACCTAAAGATGCTTATAATTTATCTGGTGGAAATGGGAAAACTTCAAAAACCGCAGGAACAAATCATGCAGGTGGCGTTTCTATAAATTACTACCTTAAAAAGGTGAATGAAGAAGATGACGTTTCTATTTCCTTTTTTGATGCTAATGATAATCTGATTAAAAAATATGCTACAAAACCTGACAAAGAAAAAAAGGAAGGGAAATTAAAAGTAGCCGATGGAAACAATGTTTTTAATTGGGACATGATGCATCCAGGTGCAGAATCTGTAAAAGGCATGATTTTATGGTGGGGTTCATTAAATGGGCCGATGGCTTTACCTGGCAACTATAAAGTTGAGTTGGCGGTGAATGACACAAAAGAAACACAACGTTTTAATATCTTAAAAAATCCTGTTTCTGAAGTTACAGAAAGTGAAATGAAAGCTCAGTTTGATTTTATCAACGACATCAATAAAAAAATGACAGAGATTCATCAGGCTTTAAAAAATGTACAAAAAATTAGAGATCAAATTGGTGTATTAAAGGGAGTAATTAAAGATACCGTAGCACACAAATCTTTGTTGGAATTTGCAGATGCTTTGGTAAAAGATATGACGAAAATTGAAGAAACGCTGTATCAAACAAAATCTAAAAGCGGACAAGATCCTTTGAATTTCCCTATTCGATTAAATAACAAATTAGCGCATTTAAATTCTTTAACAAGAATTGGTAACTATGCACCTACGCAACAAGCAATCGATTTTAAAAATGATATTGTAAAGGATATAGATCTTGAATTAAAAAACCTGTATTCGTTGTTTGATAATGGTGTAAAAGAGCTCAATCAGAAAGTAAAAGAAAGTAATATTGATTTGATTCAGTTGGATTAAGCCAATATTAGAAAAACTAAAAACAGCGACTTAAAAGTCGCTGTTTTTTATTACTTCATATTTTTGTTGGTAATATACAAACCATAAATAGTACTAATAAATAGCTTCATTCCCCAAAAACTTTTCCATTTTTCATCTCCAAAATTAGTTTCAGAAACTGCTGTAAAATCACCTGCGAAAATTTCGCTCCAACTATTCATAAACAAGGAAAATAAAGTAACTACTATAAAAAACGGAATCACAACTTTAAAAAAGTTAGACCAAAAAATTGGATTTTTAATTTTCTCTATAAAACTCATTATTTTAATTTTTGATTGTTATGATGACGATCATGATCACGTTTTGTTTTAATGTCTATTTTTTTTTCAAAAGCATCTTGTAAATCTATGCCTGTTTGGTTTGCCAAACACAAAACTACAAATAGAACATCTGCTAATTCTTCTCCTAAATCTTTGTTTTTATCAGATTCTTTTTCGCTTTGCTCTCCATAGCGTCTTGCAATAATACGTGCAACCTCACCAACTTCTTCCGTTAATTGCGCCATATTCGTCAACTCGTTAAAATAACGAACTCCATGAGCTTTAATCCAATCATCTACTTGTTGTTGTGCGTTTTCTATGTTCATCGTTATGTTATTAAAAGATTGAAGAGTTTAAAAACTCAAAGATATAGTTTCTGAAATAATTTAGTTTGTTTCTAAACTTTTAAAAATATAACTTCGCTAACTTCTGATATTAAGTCCTTAAAACGACATGATATTAGTGTGAAATTGTAACGCATTTGAAAAAAATACCGCTAAATTGAAAAAAGAGTACATATTTAAATCAGAAAGACTTGGATTTCGTAATTGGGCTGAAAAAGACTTGCCTGAATTCTCGAAAATAAACGCTGATTTGGATGTTATGGAACATTTTCCTAAACCTTTAACGGAAAATGAAACAGCTGAATTTATTGAACGCCTTCGCAATCATTATGAAAAACATGGCTATACTTATTTCGCAACAGAAATTTTAGAAACAGGAGAATTAATTGGATTCATTGGTTTAGCGTATCAAGTTTATGAAACGGATTTTACTCCGGCAACAGATATTGGATGGCGGTTAAAAAAAAGTAGTTGGGAAAATGGATATGCAACCGAAGGAGCAAAAAGATGTCTTGATTTTGGATTCAACGAACTGAATTTAGGTAAGATTATATCAGTTTTTACGAAGAAAAACACCAAGTCGGAAAATATTATGAAAAAAATAGGGATGGAGAAAATAGGAGAATTTAATCATCCAAAATTAAAAGAATACCCAGAATACGAAAAATGTATTTACTATGAAATAAATAAAAAGGCATGAAACAACGTGTATAACACCTTGCTAGCCAATCTTAAAAAAATCCACAAACTTCTTCATAAAATTTCTTCGGATTTTCTGCATGTAACCAATGACCAGCTTTTGCAAATTCTACTATGTTATTATCCGGAAAATGTACGTCAATAATAAGTTGTTCTGATGGAATAATATAACCAGATTTTTCACCTTTTAAGAACAACGTTGGTTTCCTGAAAATTGAATTTACAGGTAACGCTTTTCCAACTTCTGAATTTTTCTCTGTCAGAGATTTTAAATTGAATCGATACTCTAATTGTCCTTTTTCTTTCCAATAGACATTCCTTAACAAAAACTGACGCACTCCTTCTTCTGGAATATAAGAAGACAACTGTTCATCCACCAATTTTCGAGAATTATGTATTGAAAAATCAATAGCATTTAAACCTGCTAAAATTGTAGCATGATGAGGTTGATATTCTTTCGGTGAAATATCAACAATAATTAATTTATCAACTAATTCAGGATACGTTACAGCAAATAACATTGCCGTTTTTCCGCCCATAGAATGCCCAATCAAATAGATACTTTCTAACTGATGATGTTGTATATAGTTATACAAATCATCCACTAAAACTTCATAACTAAATGCTTCTGCATGAAAACTTCTTCCATGATTTCTTTGGTCTATTAAATGAACTTGGTACTTTTCAGAAAATTGATTTCCCAATGATTTCCAATTATCACTCATTCCAAAATAACCATGTAAAATTAGTAGCGGCGACCCTTCTCCTTTTATCGTTGAATGTAATATTGGATTTTTAGACATGTTAGATTATTAGATTATTAGACATGTTAGATTGTTAGACTGCAAACTGCAACTGAATACTATTTTAAACGATGCAAATACATGCTCACCACATTTTCTAAGCCTAAATATAAACTTTCAGCAATTAAAGCATGCCCAATAGAAACTTCAGCCAAATTAGGAATGTTCTCTTTAAAAAACTTGATGTTTTCTAAACTCAAATCATGACCTGCATTAATACCTAATCCCAATTTATTGGCTAAAATTGCAGCCTCTGTATATGGCTTTATCGCATTTTTATTTCCTAAATCAAATTGAGTTGCAAATTCTTCAGTATATAATTCAATTCTATCTGCACCTGTTTTTGCAGCAGCTTCAATCAACTTTAAATCCGTATCAATAAAAATAGAAGTTCTAATTCCGTTTTTTTGAAACTCAGCAATAACTTCCTGTAAAAAAGATTGATGTGTAATCGTGTCCCAACCAGCGTTAGAAGTAATTGCATTTATAGCATCCGGAACCAAAGTAACTTGTGTCGGCTTTACTTCTAAAACCAAATCCATAAAAGATTGAACAGGGTTTCCTTCTATATTATATTCTGTAGTAACAATATTTTTTAAATCTCTTGCATCTTGATATCGAATATGACGTTCATCAGGCCTTGGGTGAATGGTAATTCCTTCTGCCCCAAAGGCTTCAATATCAGCAGCAACTTTCAATAAATTAGGTACATCACCGCCTCTAGAATTACGTAAAGTTGCAATTTTATTAATATTTACGCTTAACTTTGTCATTGTATAAAATTAGGCCACAAATATAACTCATTAAATCATTTTATCCTATATTCGTAAAGAATGAACATGAACGATTACATATTAAAAGATATTAAAGCACTTCGTTTACAAGACAGCGTAAAAAGTGCTAAAAAGTTATTTAAAAACTTTCCAATAACGCATTTTCCTTTAGTCGAAAATGGTAAATTATTGGGTTCTTTTGCTGAAGACGACATGCAAACAATCGAAAACAAAGTAGCTCTTTTAGAGAGCCATACTCATTTATTAAATTCTTTTTTTACTGACGAAAAAACGACTGTTTTAGAGTTGTTAAAGATTTTCGCTGACAATAACACCAATATAATTCCTGTTTTAAATACTGATAAAAATTACATCGGTTATTATGATTTATGTGATGTTTTAGACGTTTTTTCTACGAGCCCTTTTATGCTTGAAGAGAGTGAAATTTTAATTGTAGAAAAATTAGAGAATGATTATTCTATGAGTGAAGTTACTCAGATTATAGAAACAAATGGAGGTAAATTACTAGGTCTTTATATCTCTGACAAACACGATGGTTTTGTGCAAGTTACCCTAAAAGTAGTTTCGCATGAGATTAATGAAATGATGCACACCTTTAGAAGATATGATTACAAAATTATCTCTTCACATGAAAATGACAAGTATTTAGAGGACTTAAAATATAGATCAGAATATTTACAAAAATACCTAGACATGTAGCCATCAATAATGGTTTTATTAAAATTACGTTTGTGTGTTTTTTAAGATAATGAATTAAAAAAATGAAGAAAGTAGCAATTTACGGTCAATCTTATTCAATTTCTGCAGAGAAAGAAATTCAAGTTCTATTGAGTGTTCTCCAAGAAAATAATATTGTCTGTTTTATAGAAAAACAATTTTACAACCTATTAAGTGAAGGAAATATTTTAAATAAAAAATACCCAACGTTTTCTCATTTCTCTGATCTAAACTCTTCTTTTGACACGTTATTTACATTAGGTGGAGATGGCACAATTTTAAGAGCAGTTACCTATATTAGAGATTTAGATATTCCTATTTTAGGGATTAATACGGGTAGATTAGGTTTCTTGGCAACGATTAACAAAGAAAATATAAAAGAAAGCGTAGAACTTATTTTAAACGGTGAATTTACAATTCAAGAACGGACGTTGCTTTCTATAAAAACAGCACCCGAATTAGAAGAATTTTCGGAGTTAAACTTTGCGTTAAACGAAGTTACAATTGCCAGAAAAAACACCACTTCTATGATTGGCGTAAGAACTAGTTTAAATAAAGAATATTTAACCAATTACTGGGCAGATGGTTTAATTATAGCAACACCAACAGGATCTACAGGTTATTCGTTAAGTTGCAGTGGCCCTGTAATTTCACCAGATTCTAAAAGCCTCGTAATTACACCGATTGCTCCTCATAATTTAAGTGCAAGATCTATGGTGATTTCTGATGAAACAAACATTCAGTTAACCATTGATTCTAGAGAAAAAGATTTTTTAATCTCTTTAGATTCTCGAATTTATTCTGTACCAAAAAACACGGAAGTTCTTGTGCAAAAAGCGCCATTTACGATTAAAAGTATCATCCCAAATAATCAATCTTTTTTGCAAACTTTACGAAGTAAATTACTGTGGGGAGAGGATACTAGAAACGAAACCAACCTTTAACAATCTTTTTACAATAAATAACTAAAATAGTAGTTATTCAAAAAAGACTGAATATTAACTTTATAAAGCAAATTGAAACACCTATATTTGCTCGCTATTTTAAAGGATGAAAAGAAGTATATTATTAATCATTTTCATAAGCATTTCTAGTATTTCATTAGGACAAATGTATGAAGTAGGAATCTCTGTTGGAGGTTCTAATTATGTTGGAGATATCGGACGCACCAACTACATATATCCCAATAAAATTGCAGGCGCTGCTTTTTTTAAATACAACTTAAACCCTAGAATTGCGCTAAGAGCAACGTATAGTTATTTGCCTATTGAAGCAAATGATTTAGATGCAGACACGGATCTTAGAAGAGATAGAGGAATACGTTTTTCTAATACAATAAACGAATTGGCAGTAGGTTTGGAATATAATTTTTATGAGTATGATTTATCATCTGATGATAAAACTTGGACTCCTTATATTTTGTTAGAATTGGCAGGTATTAATTACAAATACATTGTTTCAGAGCCACAACCGAGCCAATATCAATACAATTACAAAAACGCAATTTCGATTCCTTTTGGTGTTGGATTTAAATCAAAATTAGCAGGTCCTTTAGCATTTTCTTTAGAAGCAAAATTTAGATATACTTTTGAGGATGATTTAGATTACAATACAGATGAAATTGCCGAGCTTAATTTTGGAGGCACAGGTAATGATTGGTACATGTTTACCGGTTTTTCTTTAATTTACACCTTTGGAAGACCAGCTTGTTACACAAACGGATTATAATAGATGGACAAAAAACTACTAATTGATTTACAGAGAGTTCCAAAACACGTTGCCATTATTATGGATGGAAATGGACGTTGGGCAAAAGGTAAAGGAATGAATAGAATTTTTGGCCATAAAAATGCGCTTACAGCTGTAAGAGAATCTATAGAATCCGCAACTGAAATTGGTGTAGAAGCGATAACACTTTATGCTTTTTCTACAGAAAACTGGAGTCGCCCCAAAATGGAGGTAGATGCTTTAATGAAACTTCTTATTAAATCTCTAAAAAAAGAACTTCCTAGCTTTCAAAAGAACGAAGTTAGAGTAAATGCTATTGGTAATCTTGATAATTTACCAGATAATGCCCAAAAAACTTTAGCAGATGTTTGTAATCAAACAAAAAACAATAATAGAATCACTTTAACTTTAGCCCTAAGTTATGGTTCTAGAGAGGAAATTGTTAACGCAATCAAAAAAATATCTAAAAAAGTTGTTAATAAAGAGCTTGATTTAGAAAAAATTGATGAAAATACTATAAATAACCATTTATATACGTTTAATTTGCCCAACGTTGATTTAATGATAAGAACTAGTGGAGAACAACGCATTAGTAATTTCTTATTATGGCAAATGGCGTATGCCGAATTATATTTTACAGATGTACTTTGGCCAGATTTTAGACAAGAACATTTCTATGATGCAATCATAGATTACCAGAATAGAGAAAGACGATTTGGAAAAACAAGCGAACAACTTACAGAATAAAGTTTCTATGAAATTAGTTTCTGCGACACTAGTGCTTATAGCACTTTTTTTTAATTTTAGTGCTACAGCACAAATAAAAAACGACTCAATTACAAACAACAAAAATATTTCTTTTGAAAAAGGGAAAGAATATGTTTTGGGTGGCATTACCGTTACGGGTTTAAAGAAATTTAGCGAAGAAACAGTAAAAGTCTTTACCGGTTTAAGAAATGGTCAAGTCATAAAACTACCGGGAGACAAACTTACCAGTGCTATTAAAAAATTGTATGAAAGCAAGCAATTTAGCAATGTAGATGTTTACTTAGCAAAATTAGATGGCAATAGCGTTTATCTTCAGTTTGATGTACAGGAATTACCGCAATTAAATCATGTTAAAATTAGTGGTATTAAAAAATCGAAAGCAAAAGAGCTTATTAAAGATGCAGAATTAAAAACTGGGGCAATGCTTACAGATAATTTAATTGTAACCACCAGAAACTACATCACCAAAAAATATACAGATAAAGGATATCTTAAAATAAAAGTGAACCTAGACGTAAAAAAAGATACTTCAGATATTAACACGGTTAATATGAATGTCTTTGTTGATAAAGGTGCTAGAATAAAAATTAAAGAAATTGTTTTTACTGGAAACAAGAAATTGACAGGCAAAGGTCTTAAAAAGACAATGTCTAACACCAAAACAAAATTTATTGGTCGTTTCTGGAAAGCATCAAAATATATAGAAGAAGAATATCAAGAAGATTTAGAAAACATTTTAGATAAATACAGCAGATTAGGTTTTAGAGATGCTCGTATTTTAAGTGACAGTATTTCTTGGAATGACGACAATACTATTAACATAAATATAGACCTAGAAGAAGGAAGGCAATATCGATTTGCTGATATTTTATTCGTAGGAAATAAAGAATATACAGACGATCAATTAAAAGCTGTATTAAGAATTGATAAAGGTGATGTTTATAACGGAGCTGTACTAAAAGAACGTGTAAAAGGTGATGGAACTCCTACATCTGAAGACATCTCTACTTTATACCAAGATAATGGTTTCTTATTCTCTCAAGTAGATGCTATTGAAACAAGAGTAAAAAACGATTCTATTACCGTTGAAATTAGAATTAGAGAAGATGAGAAAGCACGTATTAAGAAAGTTACAGTAACTGGTAATGATAAAACAAATGACCATGTGATTTTTAGAGAATTACGTGTAAAGCCAGGAGACTTATTTAGTAGAAGTGCTATTATTAGATCTATTAGAGAAATAGGTCAATTAGGTTTCTTTGATCAAAATGTAACGCCAGATGTAATACCAAATTACCAAAACAAAACAGCTGATATCGATTTTACTGTTGTAGAAAAAGGAGGAAGCCAAATAGAATTACAAGGTGGTTATGGTGGTGGTTCTTTTATTGGTACACTAGGTTTGTCTTTTAATAATTTCTCTATCAGAAATCTACTAAATAAAGAAGCTTATAAGCCTTTACCAATGGGAGATGGTCAAAAACTATCTTTACGTCTACAAACAAGTAGAACATTTAGTACTTATAGTTTTTCATTCACAGAGCCTTGGTTAGGAGGTAAAAAGCCGCAATCATTATCTTTTTCTATTTATTCTTCAAATCAATATCAATTCAACTATCAAACAGGTGATGTAGATAGAAGTCAAAGTTTAGGTATTATTGGTGCATCTTTAGGTTTAGGACAACGTTTAAAATGGCCAGATGATTTCTTCCAATTAACACAAACTATTTCTTATCAAAGTTTTAAATTAAATAACTACGGATTTAGAGTTGGTACTAATATTTTAAATAATGGTACGTTAAATAATTTATCATACAGTGCAGCTATTAGTAGAAATTCTGCAGGACCAAGTTTAATCTTCCCTACATATGGTTCAGAGTTTTCTCTTGCAGTAAAAGCAACTTTACCATATTCATTATTTAGTGATAAGGATTACAATAATTTAGAGCCTCAAGAAAAATACAAATGGTTAGAGTACTATAAAATTACTGCAAAAGGTAAATGGTATACTTCATTTACAGATAAATTAGTATTGATGACCAACGCAGAAATGGGTTATTTAGGATTCTATAATTCAGAATTAGGTCAAAATCCTTTTGAAAGATATTTTGTTGGTGGAGATGGTATTGCACAGTTTCAGTTAGATGGTAGAGAAACAATTGGTTTAAGAGGTTATGAAAATAGTCGATTATCATCTGCTCAAGGTGGAACAATCTTTAATAAATTTCAAATGGAATTAAGGTTTTCTATCACAGATTCGCCTTCTGCATCGATATATACACTAGGGTTTTTAGAAGCTGGAAATTCTTATGACAATTTTGAGGCATTTAATCCGTTTGAATTAAAGCGTTCAGCAGGAGTTGGTGTAAGAATATTTATGCCTGCATTTGGATTATTAGGAATAGATTTTGCACATGGTTTTGATCCTTTACCTGGTTTAAGAGACAAGTCTGGCTGGCAAACACATTTTATTATTGGGAGACAATTCTAGGAAAACTGTACATTTGTAATGTCGACACTTTTTTGGCATGGTTTTTTCTAAATACATTATACAAATGAAAAAAATATTTTTATTAGTCGTTCTTTTATTTACTGCTACCAACTTTTGGGCGCAAAGAAATCAAATTATTGCATATATCGATATGGAGTATATTCTAGAAAATGTTCCAGAATATTTACAAGCACAAAACACACTAGATGCTAAAGTTTCGAAATGGAGAAAGAAACTAGACAAACAAGCACGTTATATAGAAGTTCTAAAATCTGATCTAGCGAACGAAAAAGTAATTTTAACAAAAGATTTAATCGAAGAAAAAGAAGAAGAAATTGCTTTAAAGCAAGTTGAATTAAGACGTTTAGAATCTTTATATTTCGGACCAAAAGGAGATATGTTTTCGGTAAGAAAACAATTGGTAAAGCCTATTCAAGATCAAGTTTTTAATGCGATACAAGGTATTGCAAAAAGAAAAAAATATGATTTTGTCTTTGAAAAATCAAGTGACTTGATTATGTTGTATTCAAATAAAAAATACGATATTAGCGACCTTGTATTATCTACTATAGACAGAACAAGATTAGCAAATAAAAAGAAGAAAGGTAAAAAGAGCAAAGAAAACGGCCCTAAGAAAGAGTTAACAGAAGAACAGAAAGATAAAATTGCTAAAAAAACAGCAGATAAAGAATTAAAATTAAAAGAAGCTAATAATAAAAAAGTACAAGCAATTGCTAAGAAAGTAGCAGATAAAGAAGCTAAGAAAAAAGCAATTGCAGAAAAAAGAGCAGCTCTTATTAAAAGACGAGAAGAACAAAGAAGAATTTTAAGAGAGAAGAAAGAAGCTTTAAGAAAGAAAAAAGAGGAAGAGAAAAAGAAGAAAGGAAACGATTAAATCAAACCAAGTCAATAATAATTAAATTAAAACAAGAATGAAAAATTTAAAAACGTTACTATTAATTGCTGTATTTACTTTAGGAGTAGGTGGTGTTGCGAATGCACAAAAGATGGGTCATATTGACTTTGAAAAGCTAGTAGCTGAAATGCCTCAAACTAAAAAATTGAAGTTAGATATTGAAAAGTTAAGTAAAACTTATCAAGCTGAGATTGAAGGAATGGCAAAAAAATTAGATGCTAAAACGAAAAAGTATACTGCAGAACAAAATGCACAAACTAAAGAGATAAATGAAATTAGAGCTCTAGAAGTTCAGCAAGAAGGAGCAAGATTTGATCAATTGAGACAAACTGCTTATCAAGAAATGCAAAAGAAACAAAGAGAAGGCTTAGAACCTATTGTAGAAATAGCTAGAAAGGCTATTGAAGAAGTAGCTGCTTCTAAAGGAATCTTATATGTTTTAGATGGTTCTGTAAATAAAGGTTTATTAGTTAAAAAAGGTGAAGATCTTTTTGCAGATGTAAAAACTAAATTAGGTTTTTAAGAACAAACTTTTAAATAAAATAAAAAAACCTACTTTTTAAAGTAGGTTTTTTTATTTTTACAAAGATATGAAATTAACTAGTTCCCCAATTGGTATTTTTGATTCTGGAGTTGGCGGCAGCTCTATTTGGAAAGAAATTAAGGCACTCTTACCACATGAAAATACAATTTATCTTTCTGATAGTAAAAATGCTCCTTATGGAGAAAAAAGCAAACAAACGATTATTGATTTATCAATCAAAAACACAGAATTTTTACTACAACAAAACTGTAAATTGATTGTCGTAGCTTGCAACACAGCTACCACAAATGCCATAAAAATATTAAGAGAAAAATATTCAATTCCTTTTATTGGAATTGAACCTGCTATAAAACCTGCTGCACTTAAGACTAAAACAAATAATATTGGCATTTTAGCCACTAAAGGAACCTTAAACAGCGAGTTATTTGAAAAAACAACAAATACTATCCCTAAAGAAATAACAACGAAAGAAACGATTGGAAGAGGCTTAGTTGAATTGATTGAAAACGGAAAAATAAATTCTACAGAAATGAAGGAATTACTTTCTTCTTACATAGAGCCAATGCTAAAAGAACAAATAGATTGTTTGGTTTTAGGATGCACACACTACCCTTATTTAATACCTCAAATTAGAGAAATTACTGGCGAAAAGGTTCAGATTATAGATTCTGGAGAAGCAGTTGCAAAACAAACTAAAGCTATCTTAGAAAAACATCAACTTTTAAATATTGATACAAAAAAAGGAACGCATCAATTTTACATCAATAAAAGTAAAAAAGTATTAGAAATACTTATTTCTAATACTGAGAATATAAAAATTGATGAAAAAGATTTTTAAAATCCGCCAAAAGCTGAATTAATATTAGGACAAGCAGCAGCTCTACGTTCTCTGGTCCATAAATTAATCCCTACAGAAACTTGATGAAATCCAGATGTTGTTAAAACAGTCTCATTCATTTGATTCGTGTAGGTATAAGAAAACATTAAATTTTCATAATTTAAACCTATAATAGGAGATATAAATTGTGCGTTTTCAATAGCATTTTGATCAAAATTTCTTCTATAAGACAATGCTGCCCAAAGTTGAGAATTTGAAATATTTTTGTAGGCTTTAAGATTAAAATCTGCGATTCTCTCTCCTGTTCCTTCACGAAACTGTAACATTACTGAAGGTTCAAATTGTACAAAAAGATCTTCACCAAAATAATATCCTGTAGAAAAAATATAGTTTCTTAAATCTAAAGGCTCTTGAATATTTAAATTATTTTTAGCCGTTAACAATAAGTTCTTCACTGTAAAATAAGAAGAAAAACCTCCTAAATGATAAGCAACACTAAAATCTGCATTATAATAACTTGTACTTTCTATCACAGAAGCAACCGCTCTATCACCTGTAAAAGTTCTTTGATCTGACTGATTTTGAACAAATGTAAAACCCAATCCAAAAGAAAGTTGATTAAATACTCTACCATTACTCATTTGCAAATGATATGCATAAGAACCTTGTAGTCCTTTTTGAGAATGAAAGCCATTTCTGTCATTAAAGAAAATAAATCCATACCCTGCATTAGATTCTTCGCTCATTTTAGTATGAAAACTCAATGTTTGTAAAGCAGGTGCATTTGGTATTCCTGCCCATTGTTGTCTTGCAGTAAATCTTAATTTACTGGAATTACCAATACCTGCAGCAGAAGCGTGTACTAAATACACATTATCAGAAAGATAATCTTGATATATAGGTAACGTTTCTTGCGAATTACTTTTTAATGAAAAAAAGAATAAAAACAGTAAGCAAAGTCTAAAATAGGATAACTTCATTAAAATTCAGATTATTTTAAGTTTCCAAATATATTAATTTTATAAGGATAAATACTTTTAAATTTAAAGATTTAACACTTACACTAAAACATTATGAAATAATTTTTGTTATAAATTACAATTTGAAAAGAGTATCACTTAAAAAAAGCTTCTTTAATCAAAAAAAAATGACATGCTAATTTTATTGATAGTCCTCAAAATAGACGCCCACTTCTTCTAAAGGCTTCCCTCTGGGTTTATGATCGTAGTTTAAAAACAAGTACGACTTATCATTGTACTCACTCGTAAAATAATCGAATTTATTGATTATAAAAAGTCATCAATTTTAAAATACGTAAATATCAATTCTCTATTGTTATTTTGAGAAAAATAAATAATGAACCAAATTATAAAAATAGACTAGAAAATTTACTTAAAAGTTAATTCTAAAAAGACAGGAAGATGATCCGAAATCAATCTTGCATTTAATAAATTAGCACATTCACTTACAAAATCGATAACACCTGAATTCACTAAATTAATTTTACCAGAATTATAGTAAATATTATCCATCGCATGATGAGTGTATTTACCGCTTTTACATTTCTGCTTTAAAGTCGTTGCTGTATTTTTTATCGCAGATTTAAATCCGATTTTGTATAGCGGATTCCATACATTGTGTTTTTCATTTAAATTAAAATCACCTAAAATGAAAAAAGCATCTGTTTTTAATTTTTTAGGATATCCTTTAAAATGCGCTATTTCCATTTCTGGTTTTCTACTGTTAACACGCGCATGAATATTAATAAAATAAAAAGTGGTCTTGTTTTTTTTAATCTCAAATTTCGCCAAATAAGGTTCTCTTTCAATACTATTTTCTAGACTTTTATCTAAAACCGCCTTGCTTAAAAGTTTTAATTTTGAAGTTTTCCAAATATATGCATAGCGTTCGCTGATATAGCTAGAAGGACTTTTGGTAGGGCTACTTATACTATAATCCCACTTACTACCAAGTCTGTTTAATTCATTTACTATTTCCGCAACAACTTGCGCCCCTCTAGGGTCTTTAGCAACAATTTCCTGTATTGCAATAATGTCATAATTTTTTATGATTTGTGCAATGAAACTAATTTCTAAACTATTTTTTGTTCTTCCTAAATTTTGAATATTCCATGTGAGCACTTTTAAATCAACCTTCTTCTGTGAAGACTTAGAAGTAAAAAAATATTCAGTTAATTCGCCTTTTTGAATGTTCTCATTGTGAGAGCTTAAAACATTATAAAAGAGCAGAAAAAATAATACAAGATATTTTACCATGAGTTTATTCTTTTAGTTTTAAAAATAAGACACACATTTATATCTATCTAGCGATCTAATATTTACACTAAAATCATACGCTATAGAAAATTCATGAATACCTCCTGTATTTATAAGTCCGGCAGTATTTATCTCATAAGAATAACCAAATCTAAAACCTTCCCACCTTACTCCTGCGAATGTGCTTATAGAACTAAGTAAAGAGCTGTTGTCAACATTTTTTAAAGGCGTTGTAGCTGCTGTAATTCCGAAAGAGAACTGATCATCAAAAATATATTGAAATCCGAGATCAAATCTATTCACGTTTCCTTGTATCATAAAATTTGATACTACATACAATTTACTTTTATTCGCAAACCAAGTTCTGGAATTCTCTAAGAATGGAAGATAATATTTTGTGTGTACAGAAAGAAAAATATCTAAAGGAATATTCCCGTTTTCAGTAAGAGAAATATTGGGTTTATTTAAATGTCTTAAAGTAAGTCCAATCCAAGAATCATCATTATTAAATAAAATAGAAGAACTAAAGTCGTGAAAATTTCTTTGAGCACTCAATAAAAGTGGATCTAAAGTAGATGTATTTATACTATTGTTATTTAAGTTAATTTGATCTTCTAATAAGATATTTTGAAATCCGTAATTTTTCATTCCAAAACCGGCAGAAATACTAGGCCTAAAAAACCAAGTATCACTTATTTGAAAAGCCATAGAATAATTGAAATTCACTTGATTAAAAGTATAAGTAGACGCACTTTCTGTCTGATTTAAAAAAGAAATTCCCAAACCTGTCTTATACCCTTCAAACCAAGTATCAAAATACACAAAACTAGAGTTCGTTTTAAAAACACTATTTCGCCATTGAGACTTGTGAATTGTACCCACTTTAGATGTTCTAATCGCTCCCGTAAAAGAAGTGTTTAAGGTTTCTGGTACCAAGAAGTTTTGAGAAAAAATAACATCTTGCCCTTGTATTTGCAAACCTGCTATAAAAAAAAGAATATATAAAAATTGTTTCATCTTATTTAAGTAGTGTTACAGGTGAGTTTTTTATAATTTCTTTTTCGTAAAATGTAATCCCTTTTACAACCATTACATAGTTTCCGTTTTCAGCTGGTTTATTTCCAAT